>Ga0209512_1002711_pt1:0-5000 | contig 18172 bp, 9 predicted proteins | sample frozenSSSSmetaG_FD_184142 | JGI IMG/M metagenome (GOLD analysis project Ga0209512, IMG submission 184142) | Glacier valley bacterial and archeal communities from Borup Fiord, Nunavut, Canada, to study Microbial Dark Matter (Phase II) -... | ecosystem: Environmental > Aquatic > Freshwater >... | reverse complement strand
TGCTCATGGTCGTGCCACCGCCGCTCATGCCACTACCGCTCCTCGACGTAGCCATGCTACCACCATTACCACTGCCCGATACCGCAACCAACACCAGGGCAACCATGTTCGGGTTACCTTTCGTAATTACCGGGTAGGACTGATCGGTGGTAAAGAGCAATTGGCCTGCGGCGCGGATTTCGGCGCGTACAGCATAACTCATACGCTCATCAATCTTGCTCGGATCGTAGGTTAGCTCAAAGGCAACTGGCACCTGACCGGGGTCGGTGATCGTCTGGCTGGCAAGCACTGTCGCCGGGGCATCTGCCAAAGACACATCAACCAACCGCACGCTTACCACCGCTGTGGGCGAAAGAGCGACCCGCTGTAGATAGCTAACTGTACCTGTTACGCTTGCTGTTGCAGCATTCGGAGCAGCAGCAACACTACCATAGCTGGCCGCCAACAGCATGAACAAACTACCTGCAATCCCTAGATAACGTATAAAAGAACCTCCAAAAGAGTGTACCCGCTCTGCTCTGCTAGCTACACAACTAGTTTCAAGAGCGGAATTGTTAATATTATAACATCTTCACATCAGCCGTGCAAGTTTTTGCCTCTTAGCTATATTCCAACAGTGGGTGGGCTGCGGTGCAGACCGTCGCTCCCACTACCAGGCTGGTCGTGACCGCTCGACAGTGCAGCGAAAATAGCGGATTGGCAGGCAGTTTCCTATTGACAAGTTCGCACAATGTCATATAATGGTAGCATAGCTTGCAGCCGCAGACAAGAGGCTCAGTGGCATGGGTTGGTAGCATGGGTTGGTGGCAGTGCAGGCAAGGCTAAAGGAGGGTGGTAATGGCGAACGAAGCAGGGGCGCACATTCAGGAGCAGACTAATAGCATCATCGGCACCAGCAACGACGTGGTGGATATTACCATCCCTTCTAACCACGTCTTCGAGCGGATCGCCCGTGATGGGGCGGGCCTGGTTGCCCGCTACCTGGGTTTCAGCGACGAACGCGCCCAGGATGTGCAACTGGCGGTCAGCGAGGCCGTCACCAATGCGATTGAACATGGCAACAAGGAAGATGCTAACGTCAAGGTAGGGGTGCGTTTCCTCGTCCTCAAAGACAAGCTGGCGATCCAGGTGATCGACCAGGGCGAAGGGCTGCCTGCCGACCGCATCAACGCAGCCAAGCCCTCTATAGAGAGCAAGCTGGCACAGGAGGAGGAGAGTCCACGCGGCCTCGGCATCTACCTGATCCAGCAATTGGTGGACGCGGTGGAGTTGCAGACCAACGAAAGTGGCACCTCCTTTACCATGTGGTTCAACCTCGGCGCAGCGGCGCAACAGGAGCGGGCTGAAGCATGAGCATCAAAATGGAGCAAGGTCAGCAGTACACCATCATCCGCATCCTCAACGACAGCATAGATGCGCTATCGGCCAAGGAGATCGAGCAGAGCAGCGGCCAGATGCAGCAAAGCACCGTCCTGGACTTTGAGCGCGTACTGTTCATCAACTCAGCGGGCATCTCTGCCCTACTCAAGCTGGTGATCGAGGCACGCAAGCACGGCAAGCAACTCTACGCCGCTAACCTTACCGCCCACCACCGCAAAGTGTTTGAGATGGTAGACCTAACCCGCTATATGCCCCTCCTCACCGAGGAGGAGTACCGGGCCAAGACCGGCAGGTAAGTAAAGAAAGGATTGCCATGAGCGCGGAGCAACCGCAGCTTGAGCAGCCAACGGGGATCGTGCAGCAAATCCAGCGGGGCAAGGTATCGCCCAACGATGAGACGAGCATCCTCCAGGTGCGTCTGATGATCATCGTGCCGCTGGGCTTCGTGCTGCCGCTCATCCTGCTGCTGCTCGGCTACCCTGCAGTCGCGCTTGCCGCCTTCCTTGCTGGGGTTGCCCTGCTGCTGATCACCTACTCTGGGGTTGCCCTACGCCAACGCATGGACACCTACCGAGTCTGGACCTTCTACGCCCTCGCTGACGCAGTGGTGATCTGGCTAATGTCGTTCGTCCTCGGTACCTACTTCAATGTCTTCCTGATCATCGCTATCGTCGAGGTGGCCCGCATCTACCGTCAGGCAAGGTTGGTAGTGATCACTGGGCTGCTGGTGGCTGCCGCCGTAGCATTGGAGGGGCTGCTAGCTGGCCTTGCCAACGCAGGCGGCACCATGCGCTTGCCCCTGATCGCCTACGCCGAGCAACCGGGCTTCGCCGCTGCTGCCTACGCCCTCACTGCGGCGTGCGTTGGCCTCTCCCTCTCTACCTTCATTGACCGCTACACCAGAGAGATCATCAGCTATGAGCGGGTGCAGCAGACCAACGCAGCTGAGATGCACGTAGCTCACGAAATACAGAGCAGCCTGATGTCGCCCCGCGAGTTGCAGACCAGCAACTGGCAGATCGCGGCGATCAGCATCCCTGCCCGTGATGTCGGTGGCGACTTCTACGAGTACATCCCCTACTTTGGCGACGTAAACAGCGTGGGGGGGATCGCTATCGGCGACGTGTCGGGCAAGGGCATACCAGCCGCCTTGCAGATGGCTGTGGTACGAACGATCTTCCGCATCGAGGCCCGACGGCGCATCCTGCCTGCTGAGACGCTCAACCGCGTCAACCAATCACTGCTCACTGAAATGCCGCTGGGCATGGTCACACTCCTCTACGCTTTCGTCGAGCCGAAAGAAGGGGTGATGCACTTCGCCAACGCTGGTCACAACTACCCAATCCTGCTCAATGGCACGGTTAGAGAGTTGAAGCTAGCGGGTCTGCCCCTGGGTATCTACGACGAGACCGAGTATGAGGAGCAGAGCGTTCCGATCTTGCCAGGTAACACGGTGATTTTCTACACAGACGGGGTGGTGGAGGCGCAAAACAAGCTGGGAGAAATCTACGGCTTTCCGCGCCTGTTGGAACTCGTTGGTACACTGCACGACCACGACCCGAAGGGGGTGCTGCATGAGATTATGGATGCAGTGCGCGTCTTTGTGGGTGAGGCCGAGCAGACGGACGATATTACAGTTGTAGTTCTCCAACACAGTCAGGTGAAGCAATAATGCCAACTAGCCCCGCCTATAATCAACCCGGCCAGCCACCCACCGCCAACGAAGCCACTGGCGGCTACCAGTCTGCTAACCACTCTCCCCTACCACAGAGCGGCACCTTGCGCTCTAGCGTCGCCTACGCCCTCGACGACCGCCTGCGCCTGCTCGATCTCGACACCTTCAGCGGCTCAGAACGCTTCATGAGTGGCACCACGATGGGAGCAGCCTTTGCCGTTGGGATGCGCCGCTACCTGAACGTCCGCTACCAGGAGGCAGTCAACGAGTTCAAGACCGCCTTGATCGCCGCCTATGTGGAGGGTGACGACTCGGCCCAAATCTGGGATCGGGAGCGGGCAATCATCCACCTCTACCTCGGCAACTGCTACGCCAACCTCGACTTTTGGGCGCAGGCGTTGAACGAATACATGAACGCGATCCAGATCGACGACCAGCTAGCCGAGGCGCATTACAACCTGGGGGTTGCCTTCCGCGCCAACGGCAAGGTGCAGGAGGCAATCGCCGCCTTCAAGGTTGCCCTACAATACAACCCTGACCTCTACGAGGCGCGTTTCGCGCTAGGCCGCACCTACCACGAACTGGGCGACTATGCCCATGCCTACATTGCCTACACCGTTGCTCGTCAGTACCGACCCAATGCCGCCGAGCCGATCTACTACCAGGGCTTGCTGCACCAGGCTCATGGCGAGGAGAAGCAGGCGGCCCGCTGCTTTGCCGAAGCCCTACGGGTTGAACCTGATTATAAGTACAACAAGCTCAAGCCGCAGACCGCCGATGAGCCAGAGCGCGACATCGAAGACCCCAACTGGTACTATCGGCTGGCCGAGGAGTTGAAGGGCAAAGGCAACACGCTTGGTGCCTTGCGCGCCTACCAGAGCTTGCTAGAGCGCGACCCGCAGCAGTATCGCGCCCGCTATCTGGCGGCCAACATTCTCGCCCGCCAGCGGCAGTGGCAGCAGGCAATCAACGAGTACCTCAACGTCCTCAAGACCACCCCCGACTTTGTGCCAGCCCGCCACAAGCTGGGGCTGGCCCTGCGCGCTGCGAGCAAGCTACGCGAGGCCTACGACACGCTGATCCAATGTGCGCGACTGCAACCGGGTGACGGCTCGATCTTCCTCAGCCTCGGTATCGTCCTCAGCGACCTGGCCCAGGTGACGCACGCGATCCGCTGCTTCGCCCGCGCCGCCCAACTGCTGCCCAACGACCCACAGGTGTTCTACCGCCTGGGCCGCGCTCTGATCAGCGACGGGCGCGAGGAGCAAGCCCTGGCTACCTGGCAACGCGCCGTTAGCCTGGACACCGAATGGCAGGAGGCACGCTATGACCTGGGCGTGCTGTACATGAAGAACGAATACTTCGCCCAGGCTATCGCCGAGTTCGAGCAGGTCTTGCGTCGTCAGCCAAACGACTTGGACGCGCTCTACCTGCTAGCCCTGGCCTACAAGGAGAGCGGGCGGTTGGAGGAGGCGGTGACCCTGTTTGAACAAGTGTTGACCAGCCGCCCCAGCCACGTGATGGCCCACTTCCACCTGGGCGCAACCTACCTGCGCCTCGGCCACCCGAATGAGGGCTTGCTGCACATCCGCACCTACGAGGGGCTGAAGAATGCTGTCGGCCAGCGGCCTGCGACCAAGCCGACGGCAATGCTAGACCCCAGCAAGGTGCAAACCGGGCCGCTGAACCGCTGGTGAGCGGTGGCTACTTGCTCAACCATCCAGGAAGGTGTATGATAGAGGAGCGCGCGATTTTGCCCGCTGCAAGGCGGCTAGTTGAAGATGGGGAGGAACACGATGAGTGAGCAGAAGCAGGGTGCTGTGGCTACCCTGATTAGCCGCCTGGAGGAGGAGAAGGCTGCAGCGGGGGCAGAGATTGCCATCGCCAGCGAGGCGATCTTGCGCTTCCAATTGGGCCGCGAGACCTATGGCATCCCCATCGATCA
>Ga0209512_1002709_pt1 | contig 18205 bp, 15 predicted proteins | sample frozenSSSSmetaG_FD_184142 | JGI IMG/M metagenome (GOLD analysis project Ga0209512, IMG submission 184142) | Glacier valley bacterial and archeal communities from Borup Fiord, Nunavut, Canada, to study Microbial Dark Matter (Phase II) -... | ecosystem: Environmental > Aquatic > Freshwater > Ice >... | reverse complement strand
AATAGCAGGAAGTTAACGCCAATCCGAGTACTCGGGATGAATCGTCAATTCATCCCGAGTACTCGGGAGCACTTATTTTAATTTGCAGGTTGATATCTTCTTATAATACTGCACATTGTGAGTTTTTCAGCAGACCCTATGTAAATTGAGTAAATTGGGTAAATTGGTAGATAATAGTTTTAATTAGGATTTTTAGGATGAAAGGATTGGAGGATTGTGCATCCTATTTTTTCATCCTTCCATTCATTCATCCTATGAATCCTAATTCATACATTTTTTAAATTAAATAAGCAGCAAGGAGAATACGAAAAACCATTGGTACTCAAACCCACAATACCGCCACTTGTTGTTTTGACGATTTAGTGGTCTTGGTGTAAATACGAGAGCCCTCTCACCCCTTGTAAAGTTAAAAACGACAAGTATCGTTCTTGTCGCTCTTACCGGAAATATTGGAGTGAAAGTGCCAATTCTTTTGATTAAAATCTTTTTCATGAAAGTATTGGCTTATATCGAACTCAAGTTATAAGTTATGTATGTGGGTTCAGTTTCGACAAAATCTAGGAGCGCAAAAAGTTGATTCAGAAATTATATGATTGTGCCGGAATGTTAATATTTTTAAATACTCTTTTTTATTGTTTAAATATATTTACTTTTATCGTCAGAAAATTAAGGCTGTAAAAACATTTATCTACACATTTGTGTTTCAATGATTAAATGAAGAACATACTCACAATATTATTAGCTTCGTTCATTCTCTTATCGGGAATGCATTTTTCCGTTGCCAGGCATATTTGCGACGGTGAGGTTGCTGATGTGAAAATATCATTTTCAGAGGCCAATGCTTCATGTGGGATGGAGGTCAATGAAAAAACTTGTCCCGTACATGGTTTTATTACTTCAGATTGCTGCCAGAATGACATTTCCGTTTTTACGGTTGATAACTATTTCAGCTCTTCATCATTCCAAGTTAAGGAGGTAAGTCAGCCTGTTCTTCAACTGTTTTTTCTGCCCTTGATTCAGTCACTTTATTCACTGGTACCTACTTTTCAGGCATACAAAGATGTCCGGCCTCCTAATACTATTATTGCCAGTGCTGTAAGCTTGCCCAAGATTTGCGTTTTCCGTATTTGATGTTTATGTAACCTCACTCTTTTCAGCGGACAGATTATTCAATCTCCATGCTGGAGAAAGTTTATTGTCTTATATCCTGATACCTGTGTCTTGATACCTGACTTCATTTTCATTACATTAAACATTAACATCAAATATTTAGAATCATGAAAACTGTAAAAATCATTATAGTTGCCTTCCTGGCAATAGCTTTGGGTTCAAACTCTTATGCCCAAACGCACGATCATTCCAAATTGACAAATACCAAAACTGAAATCATTAAAGTTTGGGGCAATTGCGAAACCTGCCAGGCACGAATCGAGAAAGCCGCAAAAGTGGATGGGGTGAACAAAGCAAGCTGGGACAAAACTACCAAGCTACTTACCTTAATGTACGATCCATCAAAAGTGAACAGTGACGACATTCAAAAGAAAATTGCCGCCGCTGGTGATGATACCCAGAAGTTTAAAGCTGACGATAAAGTGTATGCTAAACTTCCTGGATGCTGCCAGTATGAAAGAAAAAAATAATTTTCAATAGACATTATTCCGAATAAAATATAAGGTATTTGATTATCAGGACTAAAATTTACACTCTGTTGCTTAATCGATATAAAGTCTAATATTTAAAATTCACATCATGAGAAAAATAACATTGGTAATAGCATGTCTTGTTGGAAGTTCATTCCTGTTTTCATCCTGTAAAAAGGATGAAAATGGAACTGATTCCAATAACGCTCTAGTAACTTTTGACGCCGCTTATGTCGTTAATGGCGAAAGTAATTCCATCTCAGTAATCAACCTTGGTACCAACAAAGTTGATAAAACCATTGACCTTCCTAACCTGCAAAGTAGCATGGGGATGGGTATGATGGGGTCAGGTACAAGTAATATGTGGCCGCACCATATCTCATTGTCACCTGATAAAAGCAAGTTAGCTGTCGCTTTGCCAGGTAGTGATTTCAATGGAGGATCTGGTATGATGCTGTCATCTTTTACAGCCGGAAGTATGATGGGTGATTTGCCTGCCAATTTTAAAACACAGGGGAAGATTCTTATATTGGATGCCATTACTGGGGTAGTATTAAAAGAACTAAGCATTGAAGGAATAGCTTTTAATGCTATTTTTTCTCCCGATGGCAAAGAATTATGGACAGCCGTGATGATGCCTGAAGGTAAAGTCAATGTTTTCGATGCCACTACATACGCTCTTTTAAATACCATTTCAGCTGGTCAAATGCCTGCCGAAGTAACTTTCTCTGATGATGGGAAAAAGGTCTTTGTTGCAAATGGCATGTCAAATAATGTTTCTCTTATTGATGCAGTTTCCAAACAGGTACTTGAAAATAAAGCAGTTGGAGATTATCCTGTAGGAGCCTGGCCAGGCATGAATGGTATGATGTATGTCGAAAATGAAAAAGACCAAAGCATCAGTATTTTAAATAGCATGACCAACATGATGACTGGTACGATGCAACTTGGATTTACACCTGGCATGGCTGCCCGGAATACGATGATGAACCAAATGTGGGTTTCAGATCCAAATGGGAGTAAAATTCATGTTTGGACAAACACCGGCAGCGGATATGCTGAAAGCGGAACTGCAACCGTAGGTTATGGCGCTTCAGCAATTGCTTTTAACAAAGACGGTACTACCTGTTACGTTACCAATCAGAAGGATGGATCAGTATCTGTAGTTGATGTTGCAACCCTCAAAGAGATAATGAAAATTACTGTTGGCAAAAAACCAAATGGTATAGTTATCAGGTACAAATCAAATTTATAATATAGATCAATCATGAAAAGAATATTTGTTGTTCTGCTTATTATATTTACTGGTTGCATGAGTACACGACATTTAAGATATGAAAATCCGGTAGGAGTAGATCACTCAAATGATGGAGGAGGAAATTATTCAGGTTCTGGAGGAAGTAGTCATTCAAGCGGTTGCCATTAATTGTCTATCTCTGGAATTTCTACTAATTGTAATAAAACAGGTAAGACATGAAAAGAGAAAGGGAGTATTTTTCCCTTTCTCTAATATCCTTTATGTTTTAAAAAAAATATGCTTTACTTTAAGCAAAGCATGTAGAAAGTGCCGGGTAATAAGATAATTATTGGTATAAATTAATCGTAAAAATACTATTCCCATGAAAAAGATTTTTATTTCTCTTTTAGTCATTGCAATTGCAACGGGTGTTTCAACATCGTCATGTATGATGATGATGCCAGGCCACATGTCTGGCTCTATGCCAGAGAGTAACAATCATATTACTTCCGATGTGAAAATCGATAAAGTATGTGGAAAACAAGTCGGCAAAGAAAGTCCCTATACTTACGAATATCAGGGGACTGTTTACTATTTTGATACCGAACAATGTCTGTCAGTTTTTAAAAGTAATCCAGAGCATTTCATAAAGAAAGCTGACAAGGATGGCCATAAAAAATCGTGGGCGACGGTAGGATGGATAGGAGGAGCTGTTGTCATGACATCAATGATGTTACTGATGCTAGGAAATGTATTTTAAATGTAAAGAATCACTTATCAGAACTATAAAAATTATTAAGTATGTTTAACCGACTTGTCAAATATTTTCTTGAAAACCGGCTTATTACCTTTCTCTTCCTGATCACATTTGTGGTCCTGGGTTTGGTATTTATGCCTTTCAACTGGAAATCAAACTTTTTCCCCCGCGACCCAATTGCTGTGGATGCAATTCCCGATATTGGGGAAAATCAACAGATCGTGGCTACCGAATGGATGGGGCGTTCACCCAAAGACATTCAGGATCAGATTAGCTATCCGCTTACTACTGCTTTGCTGGGTATTCCCGGCGTGCAAACCATAAGAAGCACATCTATGTTTGGGATGTCGTTCATTTATATCATCTTTAAAGATAACATCGACTTTTACTGGAGCAGGTCGCGTATTCTAGAAAAACTTAATTCGCTGCCTTCCGGCACTTTGCCTCAAGGAGTTCAGCCAACCCTTGGCCCGGATGCCACAGCGTTGGGGCAGATTTACTGGTATACACTTGAGGGCCGTGACCCAAAAACCGGAAAACCCACCGGAGGCTGGGACCCGCAGGAACTTCGCACCATACAGGATTTTTATGTCAAATTTGGACTTACTACCGCTGAAGGTGTTTCCGAAGTGGCATCAGTAGGCGGATTTATCAAGGAGTACCAGATCGACTTAAACCCTGAAGCACTAAAAGCATTCAATGTGTCGGCCATGGATGTGATGAACGCTGTGCGCAAAAGCAACCTTGACATTGGTGCTGAAACCATTGAACTGAACAATGTGGAATACATTATTCGGGGTCTGGGATATGTTAAAAATCTGGATGACCTCGAAATCTCGGTAGTTGCTGTTCGTAATAATGTTCCCGTACGCATTAAAGATGTGGCGCATGTTGTATTTGGACCGGCTACCCGTCGCGGTGGACTAGACAAAGCAGGTTCCGAAGCTGTTGGTGCCGTTGTGGTTGCCCGTTATGGTTCAAACCCAATGGATGTAATCAGCAATGTTAAGGAAAAAATAAAGGAACTTGAAGCTGGGTTACCACAAAAGACTTTGCCCGATGGAACAGTTTCAAAAGTTACCATTGTCCCCTTTTACGACCGTACCGGATTGATTCAGGAGACCATTGGAACGCTTGAATCTGCACTCTCACATGAAATACTTATCAGCATCATCGTCATTATCATATTGGTAATGAACCTGAGAGCATCACTTATTGTAGCCGGACTACTTCCCATTGGCGTATTGATGACATTTATTCTGATGCGTCTTTTCGGCGTCGAAGCCAATATTGTTGCCTTATCAGGTATAGCAATTGCCATTGGAGTAATGGTTGACATTGGCATTGTGGATGTGGAGAATATTCTGCGGCACCTGGAGATGCCTGAAAACAAAGGAATACGTGGTAAGAAATTAATGTCAGTCATCTACTTGGCAACAACAGAGGTGCGTGCAGCGGTGGTTACTTCCATTGCCACGACCATCGTTAGTTTCTTGCCTGTATTTGCCATGCAGGCCGCCGAAGGGAAATTGTTTCACCCACTGGCCTTCACCAAGACCTTTTCCCTGGTATCGGCATTCATCCTTGGAATTGTTGTTCTGCCTACATTAACACATATCTTTTTTTCCATTCGTTTTGATACCAAAAAGATTTGCAAGGTATGGAATGGCGGTTTAATTCTGGCAGGTATCATTTTTATAGTTCTTTGGCAAACGTGGCCTGCTTTGGCTTTAATTGCGGTAGGCATCAATAACTTGTTTGATGACCGTTGGACTGAGCGAAGGAAGGAATTTCCAAACTATATTAACATTGCCATTACGGTACTTGTAGCTTCCTGGTACCTCACTATTGAGTGGCTTCCCCTTGGTGCTCACAACAGTACAATCGCGAACTTCCTGTTCGTTAGTGGTATTATTGCGGTGATCCTTCTTGCATTGCATTCCATGGTGCATTATTATGAAAATATAATACGTTGGGCGTTGGAGCACAAGCGTAAATTTCTGACTATTCCGGCAGTCACTTTATTGTTTGGTTTGTTGGCCTGGCTTGGCTTCGATAATACATTCGGATTTATTGGTTCAGGCGCCGAAAAAATGGGTTGGAAAAGCATCAGACAAACTGCTTTCTGGCAGGCTCCTGCAAACTTGTTTCCTGGTACTGGTAATGAGTTTATGCCGTCATTAAACGAAGGTTCGTTTTTGCTGATGCCAACAAGTATGCCACATTCAAGTATTCAGAAGAACCTTGAATACATTGAAACTCTTGATAAAAGGCTTTCAGCTATTCCTGAAGTTGAAATTGCTGTGGGCAAGTGGGGCCGTGTTAATTCGGCACTCGATCCGGCACCGGTGCAGATGTTCGAGAATACGATTAGTTATCGTTCGGAGTATATTCTCAACGAAGATGGTCAGCGGATGCAGTTTAAAATCGATCGGGATGGCAGTTTTATCCTTAAAAGCGGATCTAAATATAATTTTAAAAAGGAAGGTTTCAGGGCGATTCCTGCAGATAGTCTTATTACTACCGACAATGGTGAGTTTTTTCGCCAGTGGCGTCCGGAAATTAAAAGACCCAATGATATATGGAATCAAATTGTGAAAGTGACCAACATTCCGGGATTGACATCTGCGCCAAAGCTGCAACCTATCGAAGCCCGTCTGGTTATGCTTTCAACAGGGATGCGTGCCCCGATGGGGTTAAAAGTGTTTGGTCCCGATCTGGATGCGATCGAAAAAGGAGGAATGCTGCTTGAAGCGGCCTTGAAAGAAGTGCCGTCGATCAAAGCTTCTGCCGTTTTCTATGACCGTGCAGTTGGTGCTCCATACCTTGAGATTAAACTCAACCGCGAGGCGATGGCCCGCTATGGAATGAGCGTGAGTGATGTGCAGGAAATTCTACAGGTGGCTGTGGGTGGAATGGCGCTATCTTCATCAGTAGAAGGGCGAGAACGTTTTCCGATTAGGGTTCGTTATGCCCGTGAATTGCGCGATAATCCTGACGACATCAAACGCATCCTGATCCCGGCCTTGAATGGTGTACAGATTCCGCTGGGTGAAATTGCAGATATTGATTACACCCGAGGCGCACAAATGATCAGAAGTGAAAATACTTTCCTGAACGGTTATGTTATTTTCGATAAAAATGAAGGCAAAGCTGAAGTGGATGTTGTTGAAGAAGCCACCAAAGTATTACAGCAAAAGTTAAGTTCAGGAACACTCGTTTTGCCTGCCGGCGTATCCTATAAATTTGCAGGTAATTATGAACATCAAATGCGTGCTACCAAACGCTTGGCAATTGTAATACCCATAAGTTTGCTCCTGATTCTGTTATTGCTCTTTTTTCAGTTTCGTACTATTACCGCTTCATTTATTCACTTTTCAGGTGTATTTGTTGCATTTGCCGGAGGTTTTATCATGCTTTGGTTGTATGGTCAGGACTGGTTCCTGAATTTCTCAGTTGCCGGAATTAATCTTCGGGATATGTTCCAGATGCACCCGATCAATCTGAGTGTGGCCGTTTGGGTTGGATTCATTGCCCTCTTCGGAATCGCAACCAACGACGGAGTAATTATGGGGACTTACATTCATCAGGTATTCGAAGACCGGCATCCGGCAACCGTTCACGAAGTACGTGAAGCTGTGGTTTCTGCGGGAATGAAACGTGTCCGGCCTGCTATGATGACCACTGCAGTTGCTGTTATCGCCTTGTTACCCGTTTTATCATCAAGTGGCAAAGGCTCTGACATCATGATTCCAATGGCAATACCCATGTTTGGAGGTATGATCATTCAGGTAATGACAGTCTTTGTCGTCCCGATGTTTCAGTCTATGTGGAGAGAAGGAGCGGTAACCCGCAAAAATAAGTTAGCAGTTCAAACTATTAATAATGAGGTTGATGATGAAAACTAAGGCATATAAACAAATAATGTTCCTGCTGCTTTCTCTTTGTAGTTGGGTAATTGGTTATAGTCAGGAACAGCCTGATTCTCTATTCAACTACCTTGAAATTGCAGCCAGAAATAATCCAACGGTTCTTCAACGATATGCAGAATATGAGGCAGCTTTGCAAAAAATACCTCAGGCAGGCAGTTTGTCAGATCCTGAATTAAGTCTGGGGGTCTTTCTCAGTCCCATGGAACTTTTAGGTGGAAACCAGTTGGCAGATATTCGACTGATGCAAATGTTCCCTTGGTTCGGGGTACTTAAAAACGCTAAAGATGAAATGAGCCTGATGGCCAAAGCCAAATATGAAACATTCCGTGATGCAAAATTGCAGGTATTCTATGATGTACAGCGCACCTGGTACGAATTGAATAAGGTCAAACAGAACATCCATGTTTCGGAGAAAAACATTGAACTTCTTCGTACAATTGAACGGTTGGCCATTGTCAGATTCAAAACTGGTCCTTCAGCAAACAGTTCAGCACCTGCCAGCAAATCAACGCCTCAGGCTTCCACTCCAGGTTCTTCCTCCGGATCATCGGGTATGAATAGCATGGGGGGAAATGCTGGTTCTGCTTCAAGTCAGGCTGCGGCACCAATGCCGGGCAATCCCATGGGTTCCTCCTCTGGTGGTTCGGGTCTCTCGGATGTGTACCGTATTCAAATCGAAATCGGTGACCTACAGAACAACATTGAATTGTTGAAAAACCAGTTGAATACAAGTGCAGCACAGTTTAACAGCTACCTTAACAGACCACAAGATGCAATTGTTACCGTACCGGATACCTTGAAATCTGAAAACTTCGAGCCTTCGCTTTTGGCTATATCTGACAGTATCAGTAGCAACAATCCTATGCTGGGGATGCTTCAGTTTGAACAAAAATCGCTTGAAGCCCGCAAGCAAATGGTTACTAAGATGAGTTACCCAATGGTTGGTCTAGGGTTGAATTATTCTCTGATCAATAAAAATGCAATGTCAACATTGCCGATGAATGGAAAAGATATGGTGATGCCTATGGTTACCGCTACTTTGCCCATTTACCGTAAAAAGTATAAAGCAATGCGTGACGAAGTCGACTTTTTAAAATCGGCGAATGCCCAAACTTACAATGTTTCAGCTAATTCGCTGCAAACTGAATATTATCAGGCTATGCAATTGTATCAGGATGCCCAGCGCCGTATAAAACTATATGAAGGTCAATATCAGTTAGCATCCAAATCGCTCGGTATCATGTTCAAAAGTTTTTCATCATCGGGTACTTCCCTTACCGATATTCTACGCGTCAGGCAACAAACGCTCGATTACGAGTACCGGCAGGTTGAAGCAGTAGCTGACTATAATACTTCTGTTGCATGGCTCAAACGGTTAATGGCATTTAAACAAATTCAGTAACACAAAAATTTAATTAAGATGAAAATATTTGGTAATCAATACGTCCGCTTTAGCCTCATTCTTTTAGGAGGTATTTTGCTGGGTTGGATATTCTTTCATTCATCTCCAGCCAAAGAAGAGAAACACGACCATGCAGCAGAAGTGTCGAAAGCTGAGATATGGACCTGTGCCATGCACCCGCAAATCCGAATGGACAAGCCTGGTAAATGTCCCATTTGTGCGATGGATTTAATTCCGCTCACCCAAAGCAATACCGATAAAATGGATCCAATGGCTATCCATCTGACCAAAGAAGCTGCCCAGCTTGCCAACGTGCTCACATCCATAGTTTCCAGCCAAAAGCCGGTCAAAGAGGTGCGTCTTTATGGAAAAGTACAGGCTGATGAACGTTTGTTGCAAAGTCAGGTTACTTATATTTCTGGACGAATTGAAAAGCTGATGGTTAACTTTACCGGCGAGACGGTGCATAAAGGCCAGACCCTGGCAGTTATTTATTCGCCTGAATTGGTAACCGCACAGCAGGAATTGATTGAGGCGGCCAAGACAAAACAGTCGCAACCTGAGATTTACGAAGCCTCTAAAGAAAAGCTTAGGCAGTGGAAATTATCTGAAGCACAAATTACTTCCATTGAAAATTCAGGTAAGGTGCAAGCCAATATGGAAATTACCTCTACTGCCAGTGGAATTGTTACCGCAAGGCGCGTCAATAACGGCGACTATGTCAGCCAGGGTTCGGTATTGTACGAAGTTTCCGATCTTTCACGCGTTTGGATATTGTTCGATGCCTACGAAAGCGACCTTTTGTTCCTTAAAAAAGGTGATCAGGTCAATTTTACCATTCAGGCACTGCCCGGCACAGCCTTTAGCGGATCAATAATTTTTATTGATCCTGTAATCGACCCGGTAAATCGTGTGGCGAAAGTACGGGTTGAAATCAGTAATCCGGGCAGTAAACTAAAACCCGAAATGTTTGCCACAGGAATGGTAAAATCCAATCTCGTTGAATATAAAGACAAGTTAGTCATTCCACGTTCGGCAGTATTGTGGACTGGCAAACGCTCCATCGTTTACGTGAAGCAACCCGGTATTGACGAACCTGTTTTCAAAATCCGCGAAATTGAACTTGGACCAATGTTAGGTGAAAGTTATGTGATCATCGATGGGCTGAAAGATGGTGAAGAAATTGTGACCCAAAGTGCTTTTAGTGTTGATGCCGCAGCCCAGTTAGAAGGCAAACCCAGTATGATGAATCCACAAGGTGGTCAAACTTCCACAATGCCGGGAATGGTTATGCCGGGAGATACCAAGCCTAAGGATAATAAAAGTATGCCCGGAATGGATATGGAAAGTGGTTCAGAAAAAAAAGGTAAGGAAGAACCCTCATCAATGGATATGAAAGACGGATCGAAAATGGCCAATATGGTACATCAGACGATTAAAGTTTTAGGAAACTGTGACCAATGCAAAGCGCGAATCGAAAAGGTAGCCAAAGCCGTTTCCGGAGTAAGTTCTGCTGATTGGAGTGCTGAAAAAAAAATGCTTCATGTTCAGTTCGATGGAGCAAAAACCAATTCGGATGCCCTTCAGAAAGCAATAGCCAAAGTTGGACACGACACGGAGAAATACAAAGCTACTGATACAGCTTACAAAGAGCTCCCGGAGTGCTGTTTGTATCGGAAATAATTGAGTCAGCCTCAGTGGATAATTTCAGGTCATCCTATGAAAGTGAGTAAAGTAATATGAAATTCGCAATCACATTTTTCAGAAAGATCAATACAATAATTTAAAAATATAAAAGATGAAAACAACAATGATTATGCTTTTCCTGGCTTTAGTAAGCTGGGGAGCCCGCGCCCAACACGACCATTCAAATATGGGCAGCTCTGGAAATAGTCAATCCAAAATGGAAACAAAGATGAAAGAGCAACCTCGTGTTATACCTTCTCTTAAAGTTAATCACTCTCTATCGGTAACTTCTATTCTTGATAATTACCTTGCTTTAAAAGATGCCTTGGTTGAAGATAACAGCAAGAAAGCGGCCAGTTCTGGAAAAATGTTACTAGATGCCCTTGGAAAATTCGACCTTTCAGGCCAGCCAGAATCAAAACAAAAAGAATTGAAAGATATCCTGGATGATGCCAAAGAAAATGCTGAGCATATTTCGAAAAATGGAGACAAAATGGATCATCAAAGGGAACACCTTGAAATATTGGGCAGTGACCTCAAAGACCTGATCGTGATAACAGGATCAGACCGCACCTTATATCAGTTATTTTGCCCAATGTATAACAACAACAAAGGTGGCAAGTGGTTGAGTACATCCGATAAAATAAAAAATCCATTTTATGGAAGTAAAATGTTGAAATGCGGTAGAGTCCTTGTGGAAATTACTGCAAAATGAAACTGTTAAAAAGTTTAGGTTTAGTAATGGTGGTTGTTCTGGTGGGTATTCAATTTTTACCCACCAGATCTAATCAAACTATGGAGTTACTTTCAGCCGACTTTGTGTTAGTTTATAAAGTTCCTGAAAAAATGGGGCGTGTATTGCATACTTCTTGCTACAATTGTCATAGCAATAATACGGATTATCCATGGTATAGCAAAGTGCAGCCAGTTGGTTGGGTTTTAGAGAATCATATCAACAATGGTAAAGCTGAGCTAAATCTAAGCGAATTTGGATCTTATTCAGTTAGAAAGCAAAAAAGCAAATTAAAGTCGATGGCAAACCAGATTGAAAAAGACGAAATGCCATTGTCTTCGTACACTTTCATTCATCATGAAGCCCGATTATCAGCGGAAAGCAAAAAAGCAATTGTGGATTATTTGAATGCGCTGCAGGATAGTTTATAAGTAATTTGCTGACAAAATTCAAAAAAGAATTAACATGCGAGCAAATATCTATGAATCAAGTTTGTGTTGTAATAATAAATAAACTCAGATGTCAAAAATATTACTCTTTTGTTACTTATTTTTATTGCTGCTGTTCTGGATGGAGATAATTCTAATATTTTGATTTTTAATGATTTTTTCCAAATAAATAAGTACAGTTATACCAGTGGAAAAATTGTTTTTCCACTCACTGAATTATCTGAGGGTGAACATGTATTGAAAATCAAGGTTTGGGATATTTTGAATAATTCATCCAAAAAAGAAATACGATTTGTAGTGAAAGATGATTTCAGAATTGAAACAGTATCCAACTACCCTAATCCAATGCAGGGGGAAACGCGGTTCGTTTTCACTCATAACTTACTGGACGAAACTTTTGATGTGAAACTTGAAGTTTTTCAATCTACAGGTTCCCGTATTGATTTGGTAAAGACAAAAGTTGGTTCACAAGGTACTAATAGCTTGCCATTGGAGTGGATTCCTGCGCAACGACAGGTTAAAATGAACCCTGGGGTATATATCTACCAGATTAGTGCAACAACCAAAGATGGAAAAAAAGTAGAGGTTCAGGTCGGCTAGTATTCAATCATTGATAAAAAAGTCGTATCTTAACGTATTACACTATTTATTTTCGGAGTTTATCTATTAATGAATCATGGGAAGCGAATCAAATAAATAGACTGATTTAATAATAATTTGAATTTAAATCTTATATTTATGAAGCGTAGATCGTTTATAAGAAACGCTGGCCTGGGAGCAGGGAGCATTTTTACCGTTGTTTCCATTGAAGCCATTTTAGCGGGTTGTAGCAAAAAAAACTTGATGGATGGGGGTTATATGAATATGCAAGGACAACCAGTTCCTTTATCAGAAGGTGGATTCAACAGATTGCTCCCTATTCCTAACACTGTAACTGGTAATGCAACAATTGCTGCACAGGTAACAACAGCACCTATTAATGGTCGCAATATTTCCGTATTGGGTTATCAGGCAAATAGTATATTGGGTCCTACTATCCGCGTTAACAGTGGCACAAATGCCAATCTAAATTTTCAAAATAACCTCTCTGAAAAAAGTAATATCCATTGGCATGGTTTAAAAATCCCAGCTAATATGGATGGTCATCCGGCTGCTCTTGTAGATCCAGGAAATAGTTTTAATTATCAATTCAACATTAATCAAAGAGCAGGGTTAAATTGGTATCACCCTCACCCAGATGGATCTACTGCCAGACAGGTCTTTCTTGGACTAGCCGGTTTGTTTGTGATTAATGATGCAGAAGAAGCAGCTTTAAATCTACCTTCAGGCTTTTTTGAAATTCCATTGGTGATACAAGATAAACGCTTTTCATCATCGGGTATTATCTATAACCCAACTATGAGCGAAGTAATGTCAGGCTACATGGGCGAAACAATTATTGTAAATGGCGAGGCTTCACCTTTTGCAGAAGTAACTACACGATTTTACAGGTTGCGTATATTAAATGCTTCAAATGCCCGCATCTATAATCTTGCCCTGAGTAATAATGCCGATTTAACTATTATTGGCAATGATGGTGGGTTATTAAAAAATCCTGCAACTGTTAAGAATATTTTACTGGCTCCGGGAGAAAGACTAGATGTACTGGTAAATTTTGCCGGCTTGACCATCAATACAGAGGTATTTTTAGAAAGCAAGATGTTTGACAATGGAGGCAGTGCACAAGGCAAGCAAGAGTTTAAGATTATGAAGTTTAAAATAATACAAACCTCAACTGATAGTTTCACTTTGCCTGCTACACTTTCTAGTGTTAATTCTATTTTGCCTTCCTCATCTACAAGGACAAGAAATTTTATTCTTAATGCCATGCAAATGAACAGTGGAATGAGTATGACCGGAATTCATAAGATCAATGGTAAAACCTACGATAAGAACAGGATTGATGAAACTATCAATGCCAATGCAACTGAGATATGGGTATTTGACAATTCACAAGGCGATGAACCTCATCCCATGCATCTGCACGGAGTACACTTTCAGGTGTTGGAAAGAAGCGGAGGACGTGGTCAGTTGATAGCTTCCGAAAGCGGCTATAAGGATACAGTTTTAGTTTTGCCTCGTGAAAAAGTAAAGATCATTATCTCATTTGCAAAATTAGAAGGTGTATTTGTTTTTCATTGCCACAATCTTGAACATGAAGATGATGGCATGATGTTGCAATATCAGTTGGTTTAAATATTTTATAATACTTAGATTAGACTCCAGTTAATATTGTTCAGATGTAGTTCAATTTTTACTCATTTGGGTGATTCGGTAAATCTTATATCGTTACATATTTTTCAATTAAAATCAACAAAAGATTTGATCGACTGTTATTTAATTAATATTGATGAAGTGTATCCAGTAAATTGTATAAACAAATCTTGAAATTGTCACACAATTCGGCATGAATAATATGTTAATATAATCGAATATTTTTAATAATTTAAAAAAGAAAAGTCATGAAAAGTAAATTTTTGTTTCCCTTAATCCTCATTGCAGGATTAATGTTAGTTAGTTTTTCAAGTTATCAGGTTAATGGTCAAACGCCAAAAAACAAAACGGAAAAACAACAAACCGTCAAATACACATGCCCCATGCATCCTGAAGTAAGCATGGATAAACCCGGCAAATGTCCCAAATGCGGAACGACGTTAGTAAAAAAGGCAGGCATGAAGAAGAATGAAATGAAGGGCGACTCCACGATGATGAAACATGACCATAATAAGATGATGCACGATTCAACCAAGATGAAAAAAGGTGAGATGAAAATGATGCACGATTCAACCAAGATGAAAAAAGGTGAGATGAAAATGTAGCTTTAATCACTGAATTTCGCTTTTGAAGGAAGCAAAATTCTTTAGAAAGTAATAATATCCAGACAAAGGAATACATGCCTTTGTCTGGTATTATTCTACCGAAAAATTTTTAAGATGTAGGGTTTAACAGGTATCGAAAAAGAAAATGAGGCGCGCCATTTAATAAAGTTATCCTAAAACAATTTACAATGAAACATTTTCTTTTCTTTTTATTGTTGATTCCTATATGCAGCATGGCACAAATCAACCACTCCATGCTCATGAGTAGAAATAAAGATTCGGTGATACACCGGACAACTACCTACCATTATCCTTTGCAACCGCGACGAGTCGATACAGGAGCGGCTTACATGGGGAAAAAAGTGGAATACGACTTATATGTAACCGATACCATGGTGAATTTTACTGGCAAGCACCGACATGCAATAGCCATCAATGGGCAGATACCGGCACCCATTCTTGAATTTACAGAAGGAGATACCGCCATCATTCGTGTTCATAACCTGATGAAGATGGAAACCTCTATTCACTGGCATGGTATATTGTTACCCAATAAAGAAGATGGTGTTCCCTATTTAACTACATCCCCTATTGAACCAGGCAAAACCCATACCTTCACTTTCCCACTTAAACAAAACGGCACATACTGGTACCACTCGCATACAATGCTACAGGAACAAAGTGGTCTCTATGGCTCTATTGTAATACATCCTGCCCAAAAACGGACTGAAATGAAAGAGTATGTATTGGTTCTTTCCGATTGGACGGATGAAAATCCTCACGAGGTATTGCGTTACCTAAAACGTTCGGGCGAATGGTATGCTATTAAAAAGGGAGCTTTACAAAGCTATGGTGAAGCCATTGGCGCAGGTTTTTTTAAAGACAAGCTAAAACAGGAATGGCGGCGTATGCCGGCCATGGATGTGTCGGACGTGTATTACAATAAATTCCTGATGAACGGTCAGGAGAAAAATTATTTTAAAGATGTAAAGCCCGGCGAAATGATACGATTGCGTATCATCAATGGTTCAGCTTCCACTTATTTTAATCTGCAATATGCAAATAGCTTTATGCGGGTGATTGCTGCTGATGGCACTAATGTTAAACCTATTTCTGTTAACAAATTAGAAATTGCAATTGCAGAAACCTATGATGTAATGATTTCCGTTCCCGAAAATGGAATTGCAGAATTAAGGGCTACTTCATGGGATGTGATGGGCTACTCTTCAGCTTATTTTGGAAACGGCGCCGTAAAGAATGCTCCCGATATTCCCAAACTCAACTATTTTAAAATGATGCGTGAAATGAACAGCATGAATATGGTCGATAAGGTTATGAAGGGGATGGATATGAATAATATGGGCAAGAAGGGCATTAAAGAAAAAGATATGCCTGAGATGAAAATTCAACCGGATACCATATCCAAAAAAATGAATATGGATATGAGCAAGATGGATGGCATGAAAATGGAAAATATGCAGCGAACAGATAAGGAAGTAATTGGGGAGTTTAATTATGATATGCTGAGGGCACTGCATCCTACCACATTAGATTCCACTTTAAAATATAGAGAAGTAAAACTAACACTAACCGGTAATATGCTGCGCTATGTTTGGTCATTTGATTTTAAAACCTTATCCGTAGCTGATAAAATTATTATCCGTAAGGGTGAAAGGGTGAAATTTGTTTTAACCAATAATACCATGATGCGTCATCCCCTGCACCTGCACGGCCACTTCTTCCGCTTCATCAACAGCCAGGGTGACTATTCGCCCCTGAAACATACGTTTGATATTAAACCTATGGAAACAGTTACCATTGAGTTTGAAGCAAACGAAGAAAAGGACTGGTTTTTTCATTGCCATATCTTATATCACATGATGGCAGGTATGGCACGCATTGTAAGCTACGAAGGCAGTGAGCAAAATGAATTTGCAAAAACAGATTATAAAAAATTAAAAAAAGAAGACAATGCTCTTTATCCCTGGTTCGATTTATCAGTTCACTCGCAGGGTACATGGTTAAGCGGCAATATTTCCAACAATAAAAACGCTTTGGAGTTTGAAGGCAGGGCTACCTGGAAAGGAAACTTCGAGACAGAGACACATTTACTCCGCTATATTGATAAGAATCAATTCCTCGCTTTTTATGTAGGCTTTGATTACCGCAAAAACAAAACATTCCCACAGTTTGATATATCTAACAGCAAAGACAATCGTCATGTATTTGATGCAGGTTTTTATTACCTGCTGCCATTGCTGATAAGGTCAGAATGGAGGGTTGACCATACAGGCAAGCTGCGTCTGGAATTGGGAAGAAGGGATTTACCACTAATCAATAAATTATTTTTCGACTGGCAGATAAATACCGATAAGGAATATTCACTTGGATTTCATTATATGATAACAAAATCTTTTTCTGTTAGTACCAACTACGACAGCGATTATAAATGGGGTGCAGGTTTAACATGGAATTATTAATAAAGCAGCATGAATATGAATATAATATTGAATAAGGGGAAAGCAAATCAAAATAGAATGATTGAATAATAATTTGATTTTAAACGTTTAGTTGAAAAAAGAATAATTTAAATGAATGTAAAACAACAATTTTCAGAAAGATAAATAGAATAATTTATAAAACATAAATGGTGAAAACAACAATGATTATGCTTTTCCTGGCTTTAGTAAGCTGGGGAGCCAATGCTCAGATGGATCATGCAAAAATGGGGAACTCTGGAAATAGCCATTCCAATATGAATTCAAAAATGACAGAGAAAGCTACTGTTGCATCTTCAATTAAAGTGGAACATTCTCTTTCCGTAACTGCTATCATAGATAACTACCTTGCATTAAAGAATGCACTGGTAGATGATAACAGCAAGAAAGCAGCTAGTTCCGGAAAAATGTTATTGGATGCTCTTAGAAAATTCGACCTTTCAGGCCAGCCAGAATCAAAACAAAAAGAATTGAAAGATATCCTGGATGATGCCAAAGAAAATGCTGAGCACATTTCGGAAAATGGAGACAAAATGGACCATCAAAGAGAACACTTTGAAATATTGGGCAGTGACCTCAAAGACCTGATCTTTATTACAGGGGCAGACAGAACCTTGTATCTTATAAATTGCCCGACATATAACAACAACAAAGGTGGCAAGTGGTTGAGTGAATCAAAAGAAGTCAAAAATCCATTTTTAGGTAGTAAAATGCTGAAATGCGGCAGTATTGTACAAGAAATTACAATAAAATGAAACCGCTAAAACTTATAGGTTTAACAATGTTGGTTGTTCTGGTGGGTATTCAATTGATACCCACCAGAACAAACCAAAACCTGGAAGCATCATCAACAAACTTTTTGAAAACCTATAAGGTACCTGAAGATGTGGGACGTACCCTGCATACTTCTTGCTACAACTGTCATAGCAATAATACGGATTATCCATGGTATAGCAAAGTGCAGCCAGTGGGTTGGTTTTTACAGAACCATATCAACAAAGGCAAGGCGGAGT
>Ga0209512_1002708_pt1 | contig 18214 bp, 12 predicted proteins | sample frozenSSSSmetaG_FD_184142 | JGI IMG/M metagenome (GOLD analysis project Ga0209512, IMG submission 184142) | Glacier valley bacterial and archeal communities from Borup Fiord, Nunavut, Canada, to study Microbial Dark Matter (Phase II) -... | ecosystem: Environmental > Aquatic > Freshwater > Ice >... | reverse complement strand
TCCCACCCCCGGCCCCGGCAGCATCATGATCGGCGCCCGCAAGGCGGTGGAGGTGCTGCTCGTGCTGCCATCATTGTTAGTGGTGTCCGCCGCCTGCGTCTGGATCGGCGGCGGCGCTTCCAGCCTCTTCCAGCTCCTGCCCGGCATCCTCGCCCTGCCCATCTTCTCGCGCCTCTCCGGCATCAGCAGCAGCCAGCTCCCGCTTTCCATCCCCGGCGAGGAAGCCAAAGCCGCCGGCCGCGGCCTGCTCAGCATGGTTGCCATGATCAGCGCCATGGCTGTCGGAGGTGCCGCCGCCGCCGCGAAATCCTTCGGTTACTTCAACACCTTTCTCATCGTCGAGGCCGCCATCGCCCTCACCTGCGCCCTCCTGATGGATTACAAGATCCGCAACCTCCGCTGGACCCCGCTCGAAACCGCCTACAACGGCCCCGCCTGAAAAGCTCCTGAAGTGACACAGGCAGTTGCTGGCCGTTCTCTGGGGGCCGGGGCTTGTGGAAGAACGGGCAGGAATGTCTGTATCAAGCCTATTTCGGGATCTCGTTGAGGGTGTACCAGGCGTCCGGGTGGAGGAGGGTATCGCCTTTGGCGGATTTCACGGCTTTGGAATCGAGGTAATGGACGTGACCGCGGACGAGGCCGTCGATTTTCAGGCGGACGGATTTTTTGTCGGGGGAGACGGTGGCGGCGGTAATTTGCGGGGTGGCCTTGTCCACTTCCGGGCTGCCGTAGGAGTGCTGGAGGATGTAGGTCCAGGCCTCCATCGCGTAGCTGGCGGGATTTCCGGCGGTGGCGGGATCGACGGGTTCGGTGAAACTCAGCGTGAAGCCGTCGGAGTTGGCGGTCATGGTCAGGATTTCAAACGGGGTTTTGCCGGTCCATTTCACGCGCTCGAAAGTGAAGGGTTTGCTACCGCGGGAGGCCCAACCACGGTTGGAGCCGCCGGTGAAGATGAGGCCGGCGTCGCCATCGTAGCGGACGGGGATGAGGCCGGCTTCGAAGCCTTCGAGAAATTTGAAAACGGCGCCTTGATAGAGGCCGTTGACCTGCTCAAGGCAGACGCGCTGGATCTGTGAGTGGGTTTGCTCGCCGACGTAGAGCTGGTCTTTCCACGGGCCGAATTTTCCGCCGCTGGTATCGCAGGCGATGCCGGTGGGGGATTGGCCGACTTTGCCGTGGGGAAAAACGACGGCGGGTGGGATGAATTCCGGGTGTTTCAGGCGCTCGGCGAGCACGCGCGAGGGATCGGCGGGCTCGGGCGGGGCAGGGAGATTGGCGAGGGTGTGGTATTTGTTGCCGGTGGGATTGCCTTGGAAAGAACCGGGCTTGAGCCACTTGAGGGAGGACGAGCCATTCCAGAGGCCTTGGTTGTCCATGTAGAAGGCGTCTCCGTTTGCATTGAAGCCGATCCCGCCGGGAGAGCGGATGCCGGAGCAGGTGGGGATCATTTTCCCGTCCGGGGTGACGCGCATGCACCAGCCGCGCCAGTCGGAACCCGCACCGGCGGAACCGGTGAGGCAGAGGGCGATCCAAGTGTTGCCGTCCTTGTCCGGGGTGCTGCCGAAGGCGTATTCGTGATAGTCGCCGTTGATTCCCCACTCGGAGCAGATGGTTTCAAAAACATCGGCCGTGCCATCGCCGTCGGAGTCCTTGAGGCGGGAAAACTCGGGGCGCTGCGAGAGGTAGAGCCAGCCGTCTTTCCAATACATGCCGAACGGCTCGTGCAGGCCCTGGGCAAATTTTTTCCAAGTGACGTTTTTCAGGTCGTTTTCATAAGCGCCGGTGCAGATCCAGAGATCGCCACGGCGGGTGGTGACGGCGATCTTGTGCTCCGGCATCAGCGCGATGGAGCCGATTTCCATGACCTCGCCGGGGGGGAGGGGGATTTCCTCGCGGGTGTAGAAATCGGATTGCTGCGCCGCGTGGGCGAGGGGCGAGAAGAGGAACACCGAACATCCAACATTGAACATCGAACGTTGAAGAGAAGAGAAGAGATGGGGCATTTTTGGGAAGAGGAAGAGATTTTGAACCGCTGATGAATGTTGCTGAAGAGAGGCGGGCGAAATGAATTTCGCGGGCCAGTTATTTTTTCCAGCGGTAGGTGATCGTGGCGGGCTTGCCAGGGACGAGTTTGAGGGTGGATTTCGCGCCGGAGGTCTGGAGGGGGCCTGGTGCGACTTCGAGGGTGATTTGGCCGTCGAGTGGATGGTCTGAAATGAGGATCTCGGCTTCCGCTCCGGTACCGCTGAGGCTGAGGGTGCGGACGAGGGCCGATGATGAAGACTTCCAGGAATCGAGCAGGATCTGCTCGCCGAGTTGGACTGCGAAGGTCGGATTTCCTGCCGGATCGAGCTTGTAGCCTTTGAAGCGTGCTTCCTTGGGCAGCAGGGTGCGGGTGCTGGAGAGGGTGACGAGTTTTTCACCCGCCGGGCGCTCGGCCCCCATGCCGCGGTCGGTCCAGTGGTGGCCGCCGTTCATGAATTTCCCGGTCCAGAGGAGTTCGGGGCCGAGGTGGTCTGCGGAGTAGGCGAGGTTCACGCCGCCGGGGAAGCCGAAGGCGATGGCGCGGGGGGTGGTGCCTTGGATAAAATTCCGGTAAATCGCGGTGTGGCCGGCGGTGGGCTCGATCGGGATGGATGGCCACGGTTTGGCGTCCTCGGATTTCTCGTCAGTGAGCCATTTCCAGCTCTTGTTGCCCGGGCTTTTGTAGCCGAGCGCGATGCCCTCCTCGCCGGAATTCTCGAGGTATTCCAGACGGAAGGACTGGTCACCTTTCCTCAGCTTGACCTTCCCCATCTTGGCGCGTGATCCATTCATCGCCCCGATGCCGTCCACGAAGCAGACAGGTTTGCCATTGATAATGAGCCGCGCCGCGTCGTCGGCATCGAGCACGAATTGATACATGCCGTCCGCCGGAGCTTCGAATTTACCTTCCCAGGTCATGGCGAACCCGTCTTTCAGGGGCGAGTGGGAGAGGGTGATCAGGCCTTTGGGCTCTTCCTCGCCGTTTTCAGGTTTGAGGGTGGAGAAGTCGGGCATTTTCTGCCAATTTCCCTTGTAGGTATGGGAAATGATCTCCTTGAGCGCGGTTTTTTCCTGCGGCAGCGGGTGGAGTTTCAGGAGCTCGGCGGCGGTCCACGAGTTGCTGCGGCTATCGAGCGAGGCGCGGATGGTTTTCACCTGTTCGGCAGTGACGGGGCTCTCGTTGTTTCCCCAGGAAGAGCGGACGAAAGTGAGGATGGCGGCCACCTGATCGTCCGGGAGCATCGCGCCCTGGGGCGGCATTTCGAGGTTGTAGGTTTTGCCGAGGACATCGACCGGGCCGCCGAGGCCTTTGAGGACGATCTTGATCGCGCGTTCGCCATCGCCGGTCAGCCAGGGACTTCCGGAGAGCGGCGGGAAGGTGCCGCCGGTGGCTCCTTTTCCGTCGGCACCATGGCAGGCGGAACAATAGAGGGTGAAAAGCTGGCCACCGTCCTGGGCGAAGACCGGGGTGGCGAGCGAGAGGAGAAGAAGGAGCCGGGAAATCATGACAAGCGATGGATGAGTTTCCTCCGACGAGCGACCCTCGCGGAAGAGGCGAGAATACGAGGAGTCCTTAACGATTTTTGCCGTGAATTGCGGCGATATTTTGATGAAATGCGACAATCCCCGGAGGGTTAGCGCGCTTCAGGGAGTCGTGCCTGAGAGTAGTGCTGGGCCAATCCGGCGGCGACGCTGTCAGCGTATTCGTGGAAGATCGAGGGTTGCGATTTCCCGCCGATTTCGCGGAGGCCTTCGTAGTCGCCGGCCTGGATGCGCGGGTAGTCGATGGTGGAATTCATGACGTAGGGTTCCATGAAAATGACGGGGCAGTCGTAAAGACGGTTGGCGAGGAGATTGCGCGCCCCGAGGAAGGGGTTTCCGGGGATGGGGCGGACGGTTTTCGAATCCGCCGGATACTGATAGGCGGGGAGGCCGCTGTTTTCCGCGAAGGTGTTGGCGATGCTGGAGCCCACGAGGATTTCCTCCTGATGGGTGCGTTGGAGGAGTCTTTGGAGGAGGGAGAAACGCTGGTCCGCGAGGATGATCTCGTCGTCGCTGTAAGCACCGTTGACGAGGAAATGGAGGTGGGTGCGGTCGGCGAGGGTTGGGTTGTTAGGATTGCCCCAGGCCTCGGCGTTGAAGTGGAGGCAGAGGACGAGGTCGGGTTTGAGAGTTTCGTTGACGAGCTTGGCGCGGGCGTGGATTTCCGCGGTGCGGTAGAACAGGCGCTCGGCGAGTTTCTGCGGGGAATCGGCGGCGGAATCCTTGGCGAGGGTGAGCAGGGCGTCAGGCCGGATAGAGGTGACGGGCTCGGTTTTGTCGCGGACGAGGGTGACGGTCGCGCCGAGGGCTTCGAGGCGGGGTTTGAGGAGATTGGCGACCCGGAGTGTCATGTCTCCCTCGCAGACCGGAATGCCATCGCCGACGATGAACCATCGCTCTTCCATTTTTGCCCATGCGCCGCCGATGTGGCCGGGGTCGATGGCGATTTTCAGCCCGGCGAGGGGTTTTTCCTGCGTAGTGGGCGGCAGCTCGGCGGCGGTTTTCCAATGGCGGATGGCGGGCAGTGAAGCGGTGGGTGTGGCGAAGCGGAGGTGGAAGATGTCGGCGGGCGAGGGATTGCCGGTCTTGATGCGGGCTTCGTTAGCGTCGGTTTCGATGAATTTTCTCCAAGCCTCGCCGGTGGTGAAAACGGTCGTCAGCAGCCGCTCGAACTCCTCGCGGGAAATGCTGTTCTGATAGGCTTCGAGCTTTTTCCAATCAGGTGGCTCGGCGAGCATCGAAAGCTGGACGGGCGGGGGAGCGGGTTTCGGCGGCGGTGGTCCCTGGCGGGATCGGAAAACGAAAACCGCGACGACCGCCAGTAGAATGATGGTGATGGTGAGAAGTGGGATCCGGTGCGTGGGGAATCGGCTCATTCAGGAAATTGGATTGTCGGGAAGCGTGGGAAGGTGAAGCCTTGCGCGGGAGCAAAATGATAACGGCTCCGATTTTTCATCATGTCTGCGATTCGTATTTTATTTCTCGGTGATGTGGTTGGCGAGCCCGGACGCAAAGCCGTGATCGAACAACTACCGCTGCTCAAACAGTCAGAGAGCCTCGATTTTATTATCGTCAACGGCGAAAACTCAGCGGGCGGGAAAGGAATCACGCCGAAAATCGCGATCGATCTGTTGCGAGCCGGCGCGGCGGTCATCACCACCGGCGACCACGTCTGGGACCAGCAGGAAATCGTCGATTATTTCCCGACTGAACCGCGCTTGTTGCGGCCGATGAATTACCCGGAAGGCACGCCGGGCGCGGGCAGCGTGGTGCTGGAAACCGCGAAAGGGAAGGTCGCGGTGATGCAGGCGCAGGGCCGTTCGTTCATCCAGCCGCCGTTGGAAAATCCCTATCTCGCAGTGGAAAAGGAAGCCGAGCGCCTGCGGGCAGAGGGTGTGATGGCCATCGTGCTCGATTTCCATGCGGAAACGACCAGCGAGAAAATCGCGATGGGCCGGATGCTCGATGGCAAGGTTTCGCTAGTCGTCGGAACTCACACCCATGTCCAAACCGCGGATGAGAGCATTTTTCCGGGCGGCACCGGCTATTTGACCGACGCCGGCATGTGCGGTCCCGACGAATCCATCCTCGGCCGGGCGATCGAATCCGTCGTCTGGCGGTTCAAATCCGGGATGCCCACACGGTTTCCCATCGCGAAAGGCCCGGTGCGGCTGTGCGGCGTGATTGTGGACGTGGATATGGAAAACGGGAGCTGCCAAGCCATCAAAAGGCTCTCGTTGCTGCTGCCTGAGGTCCCCGGCCAACCCGCGTGATGCTTACGTTTTCAGGGGATTAGGATAAATTTTCTTTTCATTGAGATTTTTTTTGACAGGGTGGTCGGCTTTGTTACTGTCCGCCCGCTCTTCCCCACATCAAGTCAGGGGTGCCGCGCCTGGTCTCGCTCTTTTATGAGATTGGTCGCGGTGTTTTTGTCGGGTTGAAGGTAGAGCAACCAGTCACATTGCTCGCGTAGCTCAGGGGTAGAGCGCATCCTTGGTAAGGATGAGGTCGGGGGTTCAATTCCCCCCGCGAGCTCCAGGGCAATCTCGAAAAATCTCAACAGTCTCAAGCAGAACAACAACCACCATGGCAAAAGAAGCATTCCAGCGCAACAAGCCGCACGTAAACATCGGCACGATCGGTCACGTTGACCACGGCAAGACCACCCTCACCGCAGCAATCACCAACACGCTTGCTGACAAAGGCCTCTGCCAAAAGAAGAGCTACGCGGACATCGACGCAGCTCCGGAAGAACGTGAGCGCGGTATCACTATCAACACCGCCCACGTCGAATACGAAACCGTCAAGCGCCACTACGCCCACGTGGACTGCCCCGGTCACGCCGACTATGTGAAAAACATGATCACCGGTGCTGCCCAGATGGACGGCGGTATCCTCGTTGTTTCGGCTGCGGACGGCCCGATGCCGCAAACCCGCGAGCACATCCTGCTTGCTCGTCAGGTTGGCGTTCCTGCTCTCGTGGTTTTCATGAACAAGGTGGACCTTGTGGACGATGCCGAGCTTCTCGAACTCGTCGAAATGGAAGTTCGCGACCTCCTTTCCTCCTACGAATTCCCAGGCGACGACATCCCGATCGTCATGGGTTCCGCCAAGCTCGCGCTTGACGGCGACGCAGCTCAAATGGAGAACGTCATGAAGCTCATGGACGCCGTGGATTCCTACATCCCTGAGCCAGAACGTCCGATCGACAAAACCTTCCTCATGCCGATCGAAGACGTGTTCTCGATCGAAGGTCGTGGAACGGTCTGCACCGGTCGTGTCGAGCGCGGCATCGTCAAGAAGATGGAAGAAGTCGAAATCGTTGGTATCCGCGACACGCAGAAGACCACCGTTACCGACATCGAAATGTTCCGCAAGCTCCTCGACGAAGGTCGTGCCGGTGACAACGTCGGTCTCCTCGTCCGCGGTCTGAAAAAGAACGACGTCGAGCGTGGCCAAGTCATCGCCAAGGTCGGCACTGTCAAAGGTCACACGATCTTCAAATCCGAGATCTACGTTCTTTCGAAAGAAGAAGGTGGACGCCACACCCCGTTCTTCTCGAACTATCGTCCACAGTTCTACTTCCGCACCACCGACGTGACCGGCAGCATTAAGCTTCCTGAAGGTGTCGAAATGGTGATGCCGGGTGACAACATCAACCTTGAAGTTGAGCTCATCACCCCGATCGCCATGGAACCTACCATGCGTTTCGCCATCCGCGAAGGTGGCCGCACCGTGGGTGCCGGACGCGTGGGCGAGATCATCAAGTAATAATCTAGCAAACGAGGCTTCCCGCGGTTCGCCGCGGGAATGCCGGACTCCGGGGCATCCCGCTTCTCAAGCGGGATGCCCTTTGGTCGCCTCAAAACGGAAGTAGCTCAATTGGTAGAGTAGCGGTCTCCAAAACCGTTGGTTGTGGGTTCGAGTCCCACCTTCCGTGCCATTTTCCATTCCCCGCATCAACGTCAGAACGACATCATGTTTTCGAAAATTTCCAGTTTCCTGGGTGAGGTAAAAGGCGAGCTGCGCAAGGCGAGCTGGCCATGGGAATCCGATCCCAAGGTCAAAGGCATCAAGAAATACAAGGAACTTGTCGATTCGACCATCGTTGTCCTCATCGCCATGATCCTGCTCGCAGGCTTCGTGCAGTTCTGGGACTTCTTCCACGTCCTGATCGTGGGCTTTTTCACCAACCTCGGCCGCTAACCCGTTAGCCGTTCCGTTTCATTCATCTCCGACCGACCCGTCATGTCAGAAACCAAACCATTCCGCGATCAGTGGTACGTTGTGCAAGTCCTCTCCGGCCAGGAGGGTAAGGTCCGTGACCGGATCGCCCGCACTGCCGAGGCCGAAGGAATGACCGAATACATCCGCGAGGTGCTCGTGCCGACTGAAATGGTCTCCGAGATCCGCCGCGGCAAGAAGACGGAAACGAAGAAGAAATTCTTCCCCGGTTACATCATCGTGAACATGAACCTCGCCACCGAAGATGGCCAACTCGTCGAGAAGACCTGGTTTTTCATCAAGGAAATGGACGGAGTGATTGGCTTCGCGGGCACCAAGGATCGTCCGGCACCGATGCGCCAGCGCGAAGTGGACGCCATGCTCTCCCAGATCAAGGAACGCGAGGAAAGCGTCCGCCCTGCGATCAGTTTCGAAGTCGGCGACACCGTGAAGGTGGCCGACGGCCCGTTCCAAAGCCAGAACGGCATTGTCGAGGAAATTGACCCGGAACGCGGCAAACTCCGCGTGTCCGTCACCATCTTCGGCCGCAGCACTCCGGTCGAACTCGAGTACTGGCAGGTGGAAAGAGCATAATTTGTCTCGACCAGCGTCCGTAAATTTACAATCACCCCTCTCCCGCACTTAAAAAAGCATTCAATATGGCCAAGGAAGTCGTCAAAATCATCAAGCTCCAGATCAAAGCAGGAGCTGCCAATCCATCACCACCCGTTGGCCCAGCCCTCGGTCAGGCAGGTGTCAACATCATGGCGTTCTGTAAGGAATTCAACGCCGCGACACAGGCCCAGACGGGTGATGTGCTTCCGGTCGTGATTTCCGTTTACAAGGACAAGTCCTTCTCCTTCATCACGAAAAAGCCCCCCGCCGGCAATCTTCTCAAGAAGGCGGCAGGTCTCGCATCCGGCTCGAAAGAGGCGAACAAGATCAAGGTTGGCAAGTTGACCAAGGCCCAGCTCATGGAAGTTGTCAAAATCAAGATGCCCGACCTCAACACTAAGGATCCTGAAGCAGCCTGCCGCATTCTTGCCGGCACCGCCCGTCAAATGGGTCTTGAGATCGAAGGTTACTGAGAAATTCTCCGCCGGTAAACTTTTCAAAAGTTTCCGGCACCTGCAGGAGGGAGCATCAACCGCTTCCGACCGAACTGCTAACAAACACCAAAATGGCCAAACACCGCAGCAAACGCTACAAACAGGCAGTCGCCCTTGTCCAATCCGGCAAGAGCTATTCCCTGACCGACGCAATCAGCACCGTGAAGCAATTCCCGGCGCCAAAATTCACCCCGACCGTCACTCTCTCCTTCCACCTCGGCGTGGATCCACGGAAGAGCGACCAAATGGTCCGTGGTTCCGTCTCCCTTCCACACGGCACCGGACGTAACGTCCGCGTCGTCGTCTTCGCCCAAGGCGCAGCCGCTGAAGCAGCCCGTGCTGCCGGCGCTGAGCACGTCGGCTACGAAGACCTCATCGCCAAGGTCCAGGCGGGCTTCACGGATTTCGATTCCGCGATCGCCACTCCGGACGCGATGACCGAAGTTCGGAAAATCGCCCGGGTCCTCGGACCTCGCGGCCTGATGCCGAACCCGAAGACTGGCACCGTCACCGACGACACCGCCAAGGCGGTTCGCGAAGTGAAAGCCGGACGCGTGGATTTCAAACTCGATAAAAACGGCAACGTTTCGGGTTCAATCGGCAAGTCCTCCTTCGAGCCAGCCCAATTGGAAGAAAACGCCCGCGCCTTCGTGGACAGCGTCGTTCGCGCCAAGCCGGCATCCGCCAAGGGCAACTACATCCAAGCCGTGACTCTCGCCGCTTCGATGCTCCCTGGACTTCCTCTGGAAGCCGCCACCTACACCAAAGCTTCAGCTTAACCCGGTAGCCAACGACCATGAATCCCGATAAGAAAATCATCATCAACGGCCTGTTGGACCGCGTCAACGCGTCTCCCTATCTGATCGTCATCGATTACACCGGCCTCACCGTGAAGCAGTTCACGGAACTCCGCAACCGCCTCGATACGGGTGGTGCGAGCTGCACGGTTGCGAAAAACAGCTACATGCGCAAAGCGCTTGCTGAAGCAGGCATGCCTGACATCGGCAGCGATCTCGTCGGTCAGATGGCCTACGTGATGGGCAACAGCGAAGTGTTCGCCGCCGCAAAGGTCATCAAGAATTTCGAAAAGGAATTCAAGAAGCCCGAGATGAAGGTGGGTATCCTTGGCAATGCCGTGCTCGACACCGCAAAGCTTCAGGCCATCGCCGATATCCCTTCCCGCGAAGCGGTTCTTTCCCAACTTCTCGCGACCATCCTCGAGCCTGCGACCCGTATCGCCCGCATCGTGCAGAACAAATTCAACCCGGAGGGCGAAAGCTCGTCCGACGAAACCCCAGCCGTGGAAGCTGTTGCCGAAGAGGCTCCAGCCGCCGAAGTCGCAGCCGAAGCAGCACCTGCTGCCGAAGCTGAAACTCCAGCACCCGCCGCTGAATAACAACAAATCTGAAGTGATGGTGGCAGCGGCTCCCGTTTGTCACCTGAACCCATAATGGTTCCTCGTCGGAGCAGCGGCTGCTGCTCTGAAATCCCCGAAGGCTTCGGGGGCGACGATACCGAACAAGGAGAATAAAAACATGGCTAATATTGCAACACTGATTGAAGAACTCGGCAAGCTCACCGTTCTGGAAGCTGTCGATCTGGTTAAACAACTCGAAGAAACGTGGGGCGTTTCCGCTGCCGCACCTGTGGGTGTCGCCGGTCCTGCCGCTGGTCCTGCCGAAGCTGTCGAAGAGAAGACTGAGTTTGACGTTGTCCTCACGGATTGCGGCGCAAACAAGATTGCCGTCATCAAGGCAGTCCGCGAAGTCGCTCCCGGCCTCGGACTTGCCGACGCGAAGAAGCTCGTCGAAAGTGCTCCTGCCAAAATCCTCGAAGGCGTTGCCAAAGAGGCCGGCGAAGCTGCCAAGAAGAAGCTCGAAGAGGCTGGTGCCAAGATCGAGCTCAAGTAAGACTCATTTGCTTTATTCCCGGGGTAGAGCAATCTACCCCGGGAATTTTTGCCGTGACCGGCGCGAAATTCTAACCAACTGCCAGTGTTTCGCGCCGATTCCGACTCCTCTTTTCAACGCTTGAATTCCACCCTGCCTGAGACCGTTTTTCGGCTCAGGCTCAATTTGTAAGATAGAATACCACTAAACGCCATGGCTGAACGTCTCTATTTCGGGAAATTCGAAGAAGTCATCGAGCCGCCTAACCTCATTGAGGTTCAGAGTCGCTCCTACGATGAATTCCTTCAGAAGGAAGTGCTCCCCAGCGAGCGCGCTGATGCCGGACTCCAAGCGGTTTTCCGCGAGGTGTTCCCCATCAAGAGCTACGACGAAGCGATCGAACTCGATTTCGTCACCTATGATATCGAAGATCCGAAAATCACCTCGCTCGAATCGCTGCGCAACAGCGAGAGCTTCAGCGCGGCACTCTATGTGACCTTCAAGCTGAAGGACGAGACCGGTACCAAGAAGGAGCGCGTTTACATGGGCGAACTGCCGATGATGACACGCCGTGGTACTTTCATCATCAACGGTGCCGAGCGTGTCATCGTTTCCCAGCTCCACCGCTCGCCAGGTATCTGCTTCGAAACCTCGCAGCACCTCAACGGCAAGCTTCTTCATTCCTTCCGCATCATTCCCGACCGTGGATCCTGGTTGGAAGTGCAGTTCGATACTAACGACCTGTTGTACGTTTACCTCGACCGCCGCCGCCGCCGCCGCAAGTTCCTTGCGACGACCTTCCTGCGCGTGCTCGGCTACCCGACGGACCGTGACATCGTCAGCCATTTCTATTCTCCCGAATCCCTTCCTCTCAGTGAGGCGATGGACGAAGGCGAACTTGGCCACAAGGTGCCTTTCGAAGACATCCTCGATGGTGAGCTCACCGTCGCGAAGGCTTACGAGCCGCTCACGATCGGCATTGTCCGCCAGCTTCTCACACTGGGCCACAAGGCGGTCGAAGTCATCGACGGCCGGGAGGACGAAATTCTTCTCAAGTCGCTCCGCAAGGATCCGGCGAAGGACGAGGAATCCGCGCTGAAGGATATCTATCGGAAACTCCGCCCTGGAGATCCACCGACCGCTGCCAACGCCCGCGCGTTGCTCAAGCGTCTGTTCTTCGACGCGAAGAAATACGACCTCACCCGCGTCGGCCGTTACAAGATCAACCAGAAGCTCGGCATCCAAGTGGATTCCGATCAGCGCATCATGGTTCCCGAGGATTTCCTCGCCGCCGTCCGCTACATTTTGAAACTGAAAAAAGGCGACGGTGTCATCGACGACATCGACCACCTTGGTTCTCGCCGCGTGCGTGCGGTGGGTGAACTTCTCGCCAACCAGTGCCGAGTGGGTCTTGCCCGCACGGAGCGTTTGGTGAAGGAGCGCATGACTTTGTTCGACGTGAACATCGAAGGCATGACGCCGCAGAAGCTGATCAACCCGAAGGCGCTTTCCGCCGTAGTGCGTGATTTCTTCGGCCGTTCGCAGCTCTCGCAGTTCATGGACCAAACCAACCCGCTCGCCGAGCTCACCCACAAGCGCCGTCTATCGGCTCTTGGACCTGGTGGTCTCAACCGCGACCGTGCAGGCTTCGAAGTCCGCGACGTGCATCCGTCCCACTACGGCCGGATCTGTCCGATCGAAACGCCGGAAGGTCCGAACATCGGTCTCATCAACTCGATGTGTACCTATGCTCGCATCAACGAGTTCGGTTTCATCGAAACTCCTTACCGCCGCGTGGTGGGCTCCAAGGTCACCAACGAGATCGAGTATCTCACGGCCGACCAAGAGGAAAATTTCCTCATCGCCCAGGCGAACAACCCGATCAACAAAGACGGCTCCTTCCAAACCGAGCGCATCACTGCCCGTGAAAAAGGCGGGGAGTTCATCGAAGCACTTCCAACAGAAGTGAACTACATGGACGTTTCGCCGAAGCAGCTCGTTTCCGTGGCTGCCGGTCTGATTCCGTTCCTCGAACACGATGACGCGAACCGCGCTCTGATGGGTTCGAACATGCAACGCCAAGGCGTGCCGCTCCTCGTTTCCGAGTCGCCGCTCGTCGGCACCGGCCTTGAAGGCAAGGCTGCCCGCGATTCCCGCGCGGTGGTGGTTTCCGAAGCCGACGGCATCGTTGCCGCCGCGACCGCGGAAATCATCGTCACCACGCCGGATGGCAAGCTGCCTGTTTCCGAGGAAAAATTCCTCAGCGACGCCGAGTCCGTGAAAACGAACATCGACAAGGGCATTATGGCCTATCCGCTGCGGAAGTTCATGCGCTCCAACGCCGGCACCTGCATCAACCAGAAGCCGATCGTCAAGCTGGGTCAAAAAATCAAGAAGGGCCAGGTGCTCGCCGATGGACCTAACACCGAAGACGGCGAACTTGCTATCGGACGCAACGTTCTCGTGGCGTTCATGCCTTGGAACGGCTACAACTTCGAAGATGCCATCGTCATCTCCGAGCGCGTGGTGAAGGACGACGTTTACACCTCGATCCACATTTCGGAATTCGACGTCGCCGCTCGTGACACCAAGCTCGGACCGGAAGAAATCACCCGGGACATTCCGAACGTCGGCGAAGATGCCCTGCGCAACCTCGACCACGACGGCATCATCCGCATCGGCGCGGAAGTGAAACCAGGCGATATCCTCGTCGGCAAGATCACTCCGAAGTCCGAAACCGAACTGGCACCGGAAGAACGTCTCCTCCGCGCCATCTTCGGTGAGAAAGCGGCCGACGTGAAGGACACCTCGCTCCGCGTGCCATCCGGCTGCGTCGGAATCGTCCAGGACGTCCGGGTTTCCCAAAGCGGTTTCGCCAAGAAGCGTGCTGAAAAGGTCGACCCGGTCGAACTCAAGAAGACGCTCAAGAAGATCAACGACGAGCATAAGAAGAAGGCTGACAAACTGACGGATGACCTCACCGAGCGTCTCTCTGATATTTTGTTAGGCGAAAAAATCCCGCTCGACGTGGTCAACGCGCAAACGGGTGAAATCATCATCCCGGCCAACCGCAAGATCACCAAGACGCTTCTCCGTAAGCTCGCTTCGGTCCACGATCACATCGAAATCGATCCTTCCCCGATCCGTAACAAGATCTTGGAAATCATCGGTTCCTTTGAGGGCAGATTCCAAGAACTCGACACCGAGCGCGAACGCAAGCTCGACTCCCTCGAGTCCGGCGATGAAGTCGATCCCGGTGTCATCAAGGAAGTGAAGGTCTTCATTGCCGCCAAGCGCAAGCTTTCGGTCGGTGACAAAATGGCCGGTCGTCACGGAAACAAGGGCGTTGTCGCCACCATCGTTCCCGAAGAAGACATGCCCTATCTATCGGATGGAACTCCGGTCGATATCTGCCTCAACCCGCTCGGCGTGCCATCGCGGATGAACGTCGGTCAGGTGCTTGAAACCCACCTCGGTGTCGCAGCCAAGGCGCTTGGCTTCAAGGTTGCCACCCCGATTTTCGACGGCATCAAGGAAGAGGTCATCTGGGATTTCATGTCCAAGGCCAAGAAGGTCGATGGTGTGAAACTCATCGGCGACAACGGAGAACTCCGCGAGCGCAAGCCCGGCGAACCCGAAGGCCGCGGCTACACTTGGATCGGCGACGGAAAAGACGGCACCACCGGTGGCAAATCGACCCTCTATGATGGTCGCACCGGCGAAGCCTTCCACAACCCGGTCGTGGTTGGCATGATCTACATCTTGAAGCTCGGTCACTTGGTTGCCGACAAGATCCACGCCCGCGCTGTCGGTCCCTACTCGCTCGTCACCCAGCAGCCGCTCGGTGGTAAGGCGCAATACGGTGGCCAGCGTTTCGGGGAAATGGAAGTGTGGGCGCTCGAAGCATACGGCGCCGCTTACACCCTTCAGGAACTCCTCACCGTCAAGTCGGACGACGTGCAAGGCCGCACCCGGATTTACGAGGCGATTGTCAAAGGCGACAACAACCTCGAAGCCGGAACGCCGGAATCGTTCAACGTGCTCATCAAGGAAATGCAATCCCTCGGACTCGATGTCCGTCCGGGTCGCAAGGGCTCGACCCATGGCTCCGGCATGACCGGTGGTCTGGACGACTACTCCCTCGATGACCTCACCCTGTAATTTCAAACGCGAACCCCAACCCTGACCTAAACCGTTAATTCTACTAACATGAGTGTCGATAACAACCTTCGCGAACTATTCGGCGTGGACGAGCGCCCAGAGGCATTTGACCAAGTCTCCATCACCGTCGCTTCTCCGGAAATCATCCGTTCCTGGTCCAAGGGCGAGGTGAAGAACCCGGAAACCATCAACTACCGGACCTTCAAGCCCGAAAAAGGCGGTCTCTTCTGCGAGCGGATCTTCGGACCCACCCGCGACTGGGAATGTGCCTGCGGCAAATACAAGCGCATCAAACACAAGGGCGTGATCTGCGACCGTTGCGGCGTCGAGGTGACCCTCAGCCGCGTCCGTCGCGAGCGCATGGGCCACATCGAACTGGCCGTGCCGGTTTCCCACATCTGGTTCTACAAGTGCATGCCTTCCCGCATCGGTCTGATGCTGGATATGAGTGCCCGCCAGCTCGAGCGCGTCATTTACTATGAAGACTACGTCGTCACCGAACAGGGCAACACCGCCCTCGAAGTCGGCCAACTCCTGACGGAAAACGAACTCCGCGAAGCGGAAGACACCTACGGCGACGGATCGTTCCAAGCCAGCATGGGTGCTGCCGCCATCATGGAGCTGCTTCGCCAGTGCGACCTTCCTTCCTTGATCGTCACGCTCGAAGAGGAACTCGGAACCACCAAGTCCAAACAGAACAAGAAGAAGCTCTCGAAGCGTCTCAAGATCACGCAAGGCTTCCATCAGTCCAAGTCGCGTCCTGAATGGATGATCCAAACGGTCCTCCCCGTGATCCCGCCGGACCTTCGTCCGCTGGTGCCACTCGAAGGCGGCCGTTTCGCCACCTCCGACCTGAACGACCTCTATCGCCGCGTCATCAACCGCAACAATCGTCTCAAGAACCTCCTGCTCCTCAAGACGCCGGAAGTCATCATCCGCAACGAAAAGCGGATGTTGCAAGAGGCTGTAGACGCATTGTTCGACAACGGTCGCCATGGCCGTGCCGTCACCGGTGCCGGCAACCGTCCGCTCAAATCCCTCAGCGACATGCTCAAGGGCAAGGGCGGCCGATTCCGTCAGAACCTTCTCGGAAAACGCGTCGATTACTCCGGCCGTTCCGTCATCGTCGTCGGTCCGGACCTCAAGCTCGGCCAGTGCGGTCTTCCTAAAAAGATGGCGCTCACCTTGTTCGAACCGTTCATCATCCGCCGCCTCAAGGAACTTGGCTACTGCCACACCGTGCGCTCGGCCAAGAAGATGATCGACCGCAAGACTACCGAAGTTTGGGACATCCTCGCGGAAGTCACCAAGGGTCACCCGATCCTTCTCAACCGCGCTCCGACCCTTCACCGTCTTTCGATCCAAGCCTTCGAGCCGAAGCTCATCGAAGGTGAGGCCATCCGCGTTCACCCGCTTGTTTGTACCGCCTACAATGCGGACTTCGACGGTGACCAAATGGCCGTCCATGTCCCGCTTTCGATCGAGGCCCAGATGGAGTGCCGCCAGCTGATGCTCGCGCCTAACAACATCTTCTCGCCCGCATCCGGCCGTCCGGTGACCGTGCCGACGCAGGACATCATTCTTGGAACCTACTACCTCACCTGGGCCGGCATCCGCACCCAGAAGGATCGGGAAAAAGAAGAGCACCTGCCGCTGTTCGAAAGCGCTTCCGAAGTCGAGTTCGCGCTCGCCTCCGACAAGATCGACTATCACCAGTGGATCCGCATCCGCAACCCCGACCACGGCAAGAACTCCGTCTTCGGCTACAAGGGCGAGGATCTCACGGACAAGGATCGCAAGGAACTCACCCCGATCCAACAGGCGCTCCGCCAGGGCAAGATCATCGAGACCACTCCAGGTCGCGTCCGTTTCAACGAAATCTGGCCGGAAGGCGTTGGTTTCATCAACAACAACGTCGGCAAGAAGCAGATCGGCGATATCATCTGGCGTTGCTATCAGGTCTCCGGCAAGCCGAAGACCGTTGAGGTTCTCGACCAGCTCAAGACCCTCGGTTTCCGCGAAGCGACCCGTTCGGGAACTTCCATCGGTATCGTTGACATGGTCATCCCTGAGGAAAAAACCGAAGTCATCGCCAAGGCCTACGAAGAAGTCGAAAAAGTCACCAAACAGTACCGCAACGGCGTCATCACCGACGGCGAGCGCTATCAGAAGGTGGTCGACGTTTGGACCCAGGCGACGGACACCATCGCCAACGCGCTCTATCGGAAGATCGAGTTCAACGAAGGCAAGAAGAAGGCATCACCACTCTTCATGATGGTCGATTCCGGTGCGCGGGGTAACAAATCCCAGATCAAGCAGCTCGGCGGCATGCGCGGACTGATGGCCAAGCCTTCGGGCGAAATCATCGAACGTCCGATCATTTCGAACTTCCGCGAAGGTCTCTCGGTGCTCGAGTATTTCATCTCGACTCACGGAGCTCGTAAGGGTCTTTCCGACACCGCTCTGAAGACCGCTGACTCCGGCTACATGACCCGTAAATTGGTCGATGTCGCCCAGGACGTCATCGTCTTCAAACAGGATTGCGGAACCGCGAACGGCATCACCGTCGCCGCCATTTTTGATGGTGACGAAGAAACCGCCTCACTCGCCACCCGGATCTATGGCCGCGTTTCCTGCGAACACATCAAGGACCCGGTCACCGGTGAAACCTTGGTCGCCGTGGACGATGTCATCAACGAAGTCCAAGCGAATGGCATCGAACGCATCGGTGTTCTCAAGCTGAAGATCCGTTCGGTTCTCACCTGCGAAGCCGAGCGCGGCTGCTGTGCGAATTGCTACGGCCTCAACCTTGCGACCGGCCTCCCCGTGAAAATCGGTGAAGCCGTCGGCATCATCGCGGCCCAATCGATCGGCGAGCCCGGCACCCAGCTCACCATGCGGACGTTCCACGTCGGTGGTGTTGCCGCCGCCACGTTCAAACAGCCGATCATCAAGGCCAAGAACAGCGGTCGCCTCGTTTACAAGGAAATGCGGACCGTCCAAGATGTCGATGGCCACTGGGTTGTCCTCAACAAGAACAGCACCATTTCCATCCGCGACAAGGAAGGCCTCGAACTCGAAAGCCACAACATCGTCATCGGTTCCGTCATTTCCGTGAAGGATGGCGAGGACGTCAAGAAGGGCGACACCGTCGTCACTTGGGATCCTTACAACGTGCCGATCCTCACCGAGAAAAACGGTAAGGTCGAACTCCGCGACATGATCTCCGGCATCACCGTGACTAACGAAACGGACAAGGAAACC
>Ga0209512_1002702_pt1 | contig 18223 bp, 18 predicted proteins | sample frozenSSSSmetaG_FD_184142 | JGI IMG/M metagenome (GOLD analysis project Ga0209512, IMG submission 184142) | Glacier valley bacterial and archeal communities from Borup Fiord, Nunavut, Canada, to study Microbial Dark Matter (Phase II) -... | ecosystem: Environmental > Aquatic > Freshwater > Ice >... | reverse complement strand
AATTAAAATTTAATAAGTATCTCCGCTAAAATCTAAAAACACAATCCACACGCTCGTGGCAAAGGCAAGAAAAAAATAAAATGTGGGAGGGAGAAGAACGGCCATGTGCGCCTGTTTAACATAATATTAATTATAGGAAATAAATATTAAGTTGATATAATTATAAGATTAGTATTTTGAAGAAATTTTTATTTTATATTAAATTGAGTACAATTTTAAAAATATAAATGGGAAATTTTATCTTAACCTTTTCAGTAAATAATAGTTAATCACTAAAGATCATCCTCTAAATTTTGATAACCTTAAATAATAAATGTATAGTACACATGAAAAAACAGCGAATACTAAAAATAAAAAAAATCGTAACGCTTTGATACTAAAGGATACAGGAACTTTATATATTGATACTTTCATTGATTATTTGTTTTAGTTGCCACATTAATACTAAACTCCGCAATTGAACCGTTTTTACTCTAATAATTGTAAAATATGTATATAACAAAGACTTTGCCAACTATAAATTTTCTAATGCATTATCAATCATTTGTATAAAAAGCTAGCAAATAAGTTAGCCGTTTAATTTTGTATATCTATTTAGAAAACCAATAATGAAAAAACTACTATTTGTATTAACCGTCTTTTATTATTCAATTGTATTTATTTCCTGTCAAAAAGAATTGAATTTTCAGGATGTTATTACCAAAACACCAGGTACTAATGGAGGCTCTGCTAAATATGCTTTATCGCAAACAAATGGAACATGTTCTGCTACAATTATTAAAGGCACTTATAATAAAGGAACCGCTTTAAATTCATTAAATACAGTAGAAATTAGAGTTAATGTAGATTCTGTCGGTACTTATTCAATTGCAACCGCAAATATTAATGGTATCTTATTTGGAGGTTCTGGTACCTTTACAAAAACCGGTGAGCAATCTATAATTTTAAATGGTATAGGAACACCGTCGGCATCAGGTTCTTATGCCTACTTACCCGGATCTCAAGGTTGTGCATTTATCATATCATTTTCGGCAAACGCAACAAATGATATGATTGCACAATTTACTTTAAACGGCACACCGGATAGTTGCACCACCCCAATAATTGCCGGTGAATATATATTGGGCACTTCTTTGGATTTAAGCAATACTGTTACTATCAAAGCTACTGTTACTGCTGCGGGAACATACGCAATTGCAAGCAATGCTATAAATGGAATAATTTTTATGGCGTCGGGAACATTTATAGCTGCCGGGCAGCAAACCATTATTTTAAAAGGTTCTGGACGTCCTGCTGAAGTGGGTAATTTTACATTTACGCCCGGTACAAATGGCTGTAATTTTAATATAAATTGTACAACTAATTAATAAAGATATTTATAGCAATAATTTATTGTTGTATTAAAAAGAGAATGTTCATCCATTCTCTTTTTTTGTGCTTCCTTTTACAAACACTACTTTTACTTCGATGCGACACAATAATATACCATTAGATACAATATTAGCTAGCTTACAAATTAAGGAGCTTAATGAGATGCAGCTTGCATCCTTAAAAGCAAATGCGGAAAATGACAATATTATATTATTGTCTTCTACAGGTTCAGGAAAAACACTTGCTTTTTTATTACCAATTGTAAAATTGCTAACAAAAGAAAGTAAAAAAGTACAGGCATTAATTTTGGTTCCATCAAGAGAACTTGCAATACAAATAGATGAGGTATTTAGAAAAATGGCGACTGGGTATAAAGTTACCTGTTGCTATGGTGGACATAAAAGAGAAACTGAAGAAAATAATCTTGTTCAATCTCCTGCCCTTATAATTGGAACACCTGGCAGGGTTGCGGATCATATCCGCCGTAATAACTTTGTTTTAGAAGAAATTACTATGTTGGTTTTAGATGAATTTGATAAATCACTGGAGCTTGGTTTTCAAGAAGAAATGGCTTTTATTTTAGGTTCTCTTCCCTCAGTTAAAAAAAGAATCTTAACATCAGCAACTGACGCCGTCCGTATTCCTGATTTTATTGGAATTACGTCGCCAACAAGGCTTGATTTTTTAGTTCCTGTTCAAAAAGCTGAAGAAGATGAATTGGTGATACGAACTGTATTATCGCCTGAAAAAGATAAATCAGAAACACTTTTTAGGCTTATCTGTTCAATTGGAAATAAATCAATGATTGTATTTTGTAACCATAGGGAGTCAGTTGAACGAACCAGCAGTTTACTAAAAGATAAAGGAATTGTAAATGTATTTTATCATGGTGGAATGGAACAGCAGGAAAGGGAAAGTGCCATGTGCAAATTTAAAAACGGCACATCAAATGTATTGGTAACTACCGACCTTGCTTCAAGAGGATTAGATATCCCGGATATTAAATTCATTATTCATTATCATTTACCTGCAACAGAAGATGTTTATACCCATCGCAATGGAAGGACAGCTCGTATGGAAGCCGGAGGCAAATCTGTATTAATTTTATCTGAAGAAGAAAAGCTACCTGCATATATTACAGGTAATGTAGAAAAAATTGAATTACCAGAAAGAATTGAATTACCAGAAAAACCTAAATGGTCAACCCTTTTTATAGCTGCAGGCAAAAAGGATAAGGTTAACAAAATTGATATTGTTGGATTTTTATCAAACAAAGGGTTATTGAAAAAGGATGATATTGGTTTAATAGAAGTGAAAGATTTTTTCTCGTTTGTGGCAGTGCGTAAACTAAAAGTAGGTGCTGTACTGGAGTTGATAAAAGATGAGAAAATTAAGAATAAAAAAGTAAAAATAGCTGTAGCTAAATAAGCCTGCTAAATATTTAAGATACTTTGAAAATTTTATTTTTGATTGAAAGAACTAATAAAATTAGTCACTATATCATAAAATCTTTGTGCATCATTAAACATAAATGAATGTTGAATAGGCAATACATACAGCGGGAAATCTTTCAAATCTGTTTCAAATTTTTTAAGCCGCACGCCATCTTTTTCTGTTGTTAAAATAATTTTATTCAAAGACTGGCTTTTATTGAATTGCTTTTTAATTTCCGCAAGATCATCGCTATTAAAAATATGATGGTCGGGATACCGTAACATATCGTAAGTATGCACATGCCCGGTTAAGAAATCTTTCAATGGCTTAGGATTAGCAATTCCACAAACAAGCAAAATATCTGTACTAAGAGATAAATCTGTTTCCTTTTTTGTAAAAAGGTGATATGGATGTGTGTAAAATATCTCTGTAAAAAATATCTGTTGATGATTTAACGGTTTTAATTCTTTTATTATCAGTTCTCTTTCCTCTTCGCTAAGATTATGTTTGCATTTACTTATGATGATGATATCCGCTCTTTTGCTACTTTTTTTCAAATCTCGCAGGTCGCCGGCTGGTAGCAAAAAATCTCTTGTATAAAGATTGGCATAATCTGTCAATAAAATATTTAGTCCGGCTTTTACCTGTCGATGCTGAAAAGCATCATCTAAAATAATCACTTTTGTAAACGGTCTTTCATGTAGCAATTGAGGAATCGCTACCAATCGTTCTTCCCCTACAGCTACAGTAACAGTTGGAAATTTTAAATGAAATTGCATTGGTTCATCACCAATATCAAGAGCTGTAGTATTTTCATCAGCAATACCAAAGCCTTTTGTTTTTCTTTTATATCCACGGCTAAGTGTTGCTATAGCGTAATCATTTTTTAAAATCCTTAGCAGGTATTCCACCATGGGTGTTTTTCCTGTGCCGCCTACGGCAAGGTTACCTACACAAATGATGGGAAAATTAAAGGAAGAAGACTTTAAATAATTGTAATCGAATAACTTATTTCTGATAAATAAAACAGCGCTGTACAGAAAAGAAAAGGGAAGTAATAAATATTGGAAGCTCTTCAGCAATGGTTAATTATTTTATTAGTTAAAATACAAAAATGCGTTCCGGTGTAATACAAAAATCCAGTTTAATATCATTTTGATTTATATCCTCTATTTTTTCAATGGCATCAAAATAACTAAACCCAATTTTTATACAATCTTTTCTGCATCGTTTTAAAAAACGATCGTAACAGCCTTTGCCATACCCTACTCTATATCCCTTTTTATCAAAACCTAATAATGGAATAATAACCATATCAATTTCTGTGGGGATTAAATCTATTCCATCAACAGGTTCATCAAATCCATATTTATTGGTTTCAAAAAAAGTGTTATCGTCTGCAATAACAGCCGTAATCTCACAATTAGCTCCCTCCGCCATCATTAATGGATAAAAAAGTTGCTGCTCTGGTTTTTTAAAGTAGCAATAGTCTGTTATTCCCTGAGGATCAAATTCGTTCAATTTTTTTATTGGGCAATACGTCATAATCAAGCCTGGTATATCGATTACAAGTTTTTGAAACTGTATTAACAACAGGTCATCCATCTTTTCTAGTTGTGCTAAAGAAAACAGGAGGCGCTTTTCTGTATAAATTTTTTTGATCTCACTTTTTTTCATCTCCATTAGTAAGATTAAAACAATTGATAAAATAATCTAAGCAAGGTAAACAAATGCACTAAAGAAGTAATTAGCAATTTACATGATAAAGATAGAGAAGATTGTAGTTCCATAGTTCCGTTCAGAATGATAATATTCAAATTTTTTATAATCGTTTCGGGGTGTATGCTCCAATACAAACCAGCCATTCTTATTTAAAAGGTTTTGTTTAAATATTTTTATTGGCAGGTCATCAATAGTTCCTAATGCATAAGGAGGGCCGGCAAAAACAAAATCGTACTGTTCAGTACATTGCTCTATAAATTTAAATACATCGGATTTTACCAGTTTAAAATTTTGAAGATTTAATAATTGGGCAGTCTTTTTAATAAAATCATACATATTGTTATCCTTTTCCACAATTGTAAGATCGGCTGCTCCCCTGCTGGCCAATTCGTAGCTGATACTTCCTGTGCCACCAAAAAGATCGAGTGTTTTTAATACCTCAATATCAAGATTGTTTTGAATAATATTAAAAAGCCCTTCTTTGGCAATGTCTGTTGTAGGCCTTGTGTAAGGCATATTTGACGGAGGATTAATTTTTCTGCCCCCATGTGTGCCACTGATTATACGCATGCTGCCAATTCAAATAAATGACTGAAATAATGTGATGGATATTTTTTTATGTTTTCACTATAATTGAATTGTTCCGGTAATTTTCCAAATACGGGATGCAGAAAATATTTATATATTTCATTGTATAAACCAGAGGCTACGTCAATCATTCCATTAAGAACAATTGTTGTTTCGTTTACGGGTACATCAAAACACTGGCAGACATTTAGTATATGATATAGCACATCTTCCGGCACCTTGTAACTAAAACTCCTTATTAATTGCAACTTTTCATCCTTAAATAATTGCACCGTAACATCCGTGGTACTAAAAATAATGTACAACTGGTTGCGGGCTACTTTATTTACATTCGGCAATAAAGAATACAAATGAAAATGCTGCGCTTGCGGAAACAAATTAGCAATTACAGAATCAACTTGCTTTGGTATCCCATAAACGTTGTTAATATTATAGCTACTCACAAAATCATTTCTCACAATACGATCAGATGTATCGCCATATACAAGATCCAATATTTCATTGTTTGCTACATTATTCATAAACTTTTTTGGCACCAGTTCAGCTTCTGCAAAGGCATAAACAAAACTTATTTTTTTAAAGGTCTTTTGTAAAAAAGGCTGAGCAGCAAAAATATCTTTCAAATAATTCGCAACCTCGTCATTACTGGTACCAGTGTCAAAATGATAAGCTGCTAATGCTATGCAGGTATTTATTTCGTTGGTGGCAACATATGAAATGCCCTTCCTGCCAATCTCAATCAGTAAACTGCTTTGTGAAGTATCGGCGCCAGGAGTTATTATATTAAAGGATGAATTCAAAATGTATGTTTAGGCTGGCAAAATAAGATAAATTTGCCAACTTATGGAAGTAACAGCACCAATTAAAGATTTAAAAGTACAGGTAACCAATAGGCAAATACTATCGATCGCACTGCCTATTTCACTTGCCATTATTATTCCACAAATAAATATGCTTACCAATAGCATGTTTTTGGGTAATCTTAGTACAGAAGCATTAGGTAATGCTGGCATAACAGGTGTTTTTTATTTAATATTTGCAGTTGCCGGTAATGGGTTAAATAATGGACTGCAATCTGAATTTTCAAGATATGCGGGAGGCGATAATACAAGTGCCTTTAAAACCATTTTGGCACAATCAATCCGCATCAGTTTACAGCTTGCAGTTGCCGGTATATTGATAACATTGTTTGTTGCTCCATTCATATTGCAACAGGTTGCTGACCCAAAGGCGTATCCGCAAGAAATGCAGTTTTTAAGGATTCGCATAATGGGACTGCCCTTTTTATATCTCTTTCAAATGGGCAATGCTTTTTTGGTTGCGTCGCTTAATAGCAGGTATTTAATGATTGGTGCCGTTGCCGAAGCTTCTGTAAATATTTTGCTTGATTATTTATTAATCTACGGTCATTGGGGATTTCCTGCCCTTGGATTTAATGGAGCGGCACTGGCATCAGTAATTGCAGAAGTGATTGGATTTTTAGTGTTGTTATTGGTATTGTATAAAACCGGTTTAAAAAAGGAATATGCATTACTTACAACTTTTAAATACGATAAAGCTACTACCAAAGAAATCATCCGAATTTCAACACCACTTATTATGCAGTATGTAATCAGTGTAACTACGTGGCTGGTATTTTTTATTTTTATTGAAGCTTTGCACGATCAAACTGCTAAAGCCATCAGCAACACTATGAGAAATGTTTTTGGTTTAACAGGCGTTTTTGTGTGGGCTTTTGCCGGCACTTGTAATGTGATGGTAAGTAATTTAATGGGGCAAAAAAGAGAAGATAAAGTACTTGCTGCAATCACCAGAATTATGTTGTGGAGTTTTGCTCTTTGCAGCATTATGTGCTTACTTATCAATATTTTCCCAATTGTATTCTTTGGTTTATTTGGGCAAGGAGAAGAATTTGTAGCAGAAGGTATCCCTGTAATAAGAATGGTAAGTATCGGATTATTGTTGATGAGCATTGCCTATATATGGTTGAACGGCGTAACTGGCACCGGTAAAACAAAGGTGAATTTAATGATTGAAATAATTGCAATAACAGGCTACCTTATTTACACCTGGATATTTATTAAAGTGCATTATGTATCTCTTACTATAGCATGGAGCAACGAGCTTATTTATTGGAGTACCATATTTTTATTGTCATTCAGTTTTTTAAAAAGCGGCAAATGGAAAACAAAAACCGCTATATAAATTTTGTTAGAGGCAGTTGCTTTTTTATGGGACCATTGTTTTATCCTCAATCACTTGTACCAAAAAACTTAGAAATTTCTATTAAAGCCTTAGGCTGAATTTGATAAAAATATCCGGTCTGGAAAAAAGTGCTGCAATATTTTGCGGCACTTTTTAATTAATTTGCTTTCCAGCTATTATTGGCAAAATTCATATCCGGAAAAACCTTCTTAGGGTCTATCACCACACTAACTAATTTTTCAGTAGTTGGTAATTTTACTTTCCATATTATGGTATTGTTCCAAATTTCTACTGGTAATTTAATTGTCCCTTTTTTACCACTTACAGTTTCATAAGCAATGGTTACGGGCATAGCCATCTGGTCTAAATTGGCAATGGTAACAATTGCCCCATTAGCTTCAATATCTCTTTCATACTTTACAGATTCAATGGCTTGGTCTAACTTGTAATTTTCCAGAAACCATTCCTTCCAAAACCAGCTAAGGTCCTCTCCTGCCGCATTGTCCATCGTTCTGAAAAAATCCCACGGTGTTGGGTGTTTATAGGCCCAGCGCTGAATGTACATTTTAAAAGCATAATCAAATCTATCAGCCCCTAAAATTTCATTGCGCAGTAGCTCCAACCCATATCCTGGTTTAGAATATAAGGCTGTGCCAATATTGGCCTCTCTAATTGCATCTGGGGTATTTAGTATTGCTTCGCTATTTGGGTTAAACATATATTGCGCCACCTCCTCCATATTCTTTGGATATTCTTTGTATTCTCCTTTATTAAAATCATCATGTGACAAAGAATTTATAAATGTATTAAACCCTTCATCCATCCAGCCGTATTTACGTTCGTTACTACCAACAATCATCGGGAACCAAGTATGCCCAAACTCATGATCAGTAACTCCAAAAAGGCCTTCTTCAGTAGCTTTCCATCCGCAAAAAACTATGCCGGGATATTCCATTCCATTAACATTACAGGCCACATTTGTTGCCGCCGGATAAGGAAATTCAAACCACCTTTTACTATAATTTTCAATACTGTTTTTTGAATACTCAGTTGCCCTTCCCCATGCTTTTGTTCCATTACTTTCTGCGGGGTATGCACTCATTGCTAAAGATGTTTTGCCACCAGACAAATTTATTCTGGCTGCATCCCAAATAAATGCTTTAGATGATGCCCATGATACATCTCTTGCATTGGTAATTTTATAATGCCAGGTAAGGGTATTTCCTTTTGGTCTTGATGTTGGATCTGTAACTTCTTTTTCAGACCTTATTATAATTGTTTTATCACTCTTTTTCGCAGTATTAAATCTTTCATTTTGTAAAGGCGTTAATACTTCTGAAGGGTTAAGTAATTCGCCACTGGCTACTACAATATGTGCGGCTGGCGCAGTGATAAAAAAATCAAAATTACCATACTCTAAATAAAACTCGCTTGGACCCAAATACGGAGCTGTATTCCATCCCTGTACTTCATCAAATACACACATGCGTGGATACCATTGCGCCACAGCAAATATTTCGCCGTTTTTAGTTTTTAAAATACCACATCGATCAGCACCATATTCCGGCAAAATAAATTTAAAATCTATTTTAATTGTAACAATATCTCCACCTGCGTTTACTGGTTTTGCCAAACGAATTTGAATTCTTGTATCGGTAATAATATAATTAGCAACAACGTCATTTATCTTTACGTTGGTAATCGTATTACCTCCATTAAAATCGTTTTTTGCATCTCCATAACGGCTGCGGCTGTTTACAGGCATACGTGATTGTCCCCTGCTTTCTTTGTTGTATAAATTTTGATCTAACTGTAGCCATAAAAATGGCAATGCATGGGGACTGTTATTTTTATAAGTGATTATTACAGTTCCTGAAATCTGATGAGTAACATCATTTAAAGAAGCTGAAATTTGATAATCAGCTCTGTTTTGCCAGTAACCAACATTTGGCTCACCAGTTGCAGACCTCGTAATAGTTTCCCCACTAGGATAAAAAAACGGAGCGAATAAAGCATGTGGATCATAATTTGATTGCAACGTTTCATCCTGTGCAAAACTGCTAAATGACAGCACATATAGCGCAGAAAAGAATAAGCATTTTTTTATCATATTTTCATTTTTTTTGGATATACCAAGTAAGCATCTTCCATGCTCATTTAGTGAATTTATTTCACCCTACATAAATCTGAGAATTTTACAATCAGCAACGGGAGTAAAACTTCTTTTACTTTATTTTATGTCTTGTAACAATCTTCTTGCATCTTCTTTTATAGCAGGATCATCTTCTGTATGGTTAGGGATCAATAACATTTTATTAATAGTATAGATAGCTTTATCTTTTTCATCATTTTTATTATAGGCTTTTGCCAGTTCAAAATAATTTAAAATAAATCCATTTGAAATAGTGTTTGATTTTTCAAAAGCCACAATTGCCTTTTTAAGGGAACCTTCCGGAATACTGCCATATAATAGTTTAGCTGCCGTGCGTTCAATAAAATTAAGATTACCTAATTCGTAATTCCATCTTCCCAAAACATGCCATGCTTTAAAATTTTGAGGATCATTTTTTATTGACCTATCTACATAAACTTTGATTTCTCTAGCAGACAATATTTTTTCTTTCCCACTTTTGTTTAAGGAGCTTCTGCCTAATGCAATTGCCATCACGCAATTTGATTCAGCATTGTTGGGATCAATTTTTAATGCAATGCCTGCATAGGTTTTTGCTGCTACATAGTAATCATTAATTACTTTGTTATTTGTTTGCCGCTTCCCTATCCTGCTGCATAATTCACTGCATTTATTAAGAGAATAGATATTTGTCGGCTGTAGTTTCAATATCTCTTTAAACTTATTAAAAGCAGCATTTTCATCTGGAACAGATTCAAGACGATTACCTTCTTTTGTTAAGCCAACAATATCCTGAGAAGACACTTTGAAGAGAAAAGGTAAAGAAAATAAAAAGATTAATAAAACCTTCATAACTAAAATATTATAGAATAACTGATGCCCACAGTTCCCTGAAAATTAACGATAGGTGGATTTAATTTTTTTATGTTAATAGATACTGCTTTTATTTTTTCATCAAACAATCTTACTCTTTCTGCCAATTCCTGAACCACGGTTTCAAGCAAGGGCGTTGGTTGGTCCATCACTTCTTTAATAAGTGCATGCAACGAAACATAATCAACAGATTGCTGAAGCCTCGTAATTTTTTCCTTGACTTCAAAAGAAACATCCATATTTACTTCAAAATCATTACCCAAAATTTTTTCTTCTTTAAACATTCCATGAAAGGAACGGAATATTAAACTATGTAAATGAATGGTTAACATTAATTGAAGAAAATTTAAGGTAATAAATAAACAACACCCAAAAAGTTAAAAGGTATTTACAGTCTTACTCATGCGTATTTTTGACACTCAAATACCTTTCTGCATCTAACGCTGCCATACATCCGCTGCCAGCTGCAGTTACCGCCTGGCGATAAATTTTATCCTGTACATCGCCTGAGGCAAATACCCCTTCGATGTTTGTTTTGCAAGTTCCGGGTATAGTTAAAATGTAGCCAGCTTCATCCGTTGTTAACCAGTCTTTAAAAATATCGCTGTTTGGATGATGGCCAATTGCTACAAAAAAAGCACTAACAGGAATCTCTTGTTTTTCACCCGTCTCATTATTTTTAATACGTACTGCTTCCACTTTTTTCTCTCCTAAAATTTCGTCGGTTTCGCTATGCCAGTAAACTGCTATATTTTTTGTATTTAATACCCTTGCCTGCATAACTTTACTGGCTCTCATTTCACCTTTTCTAACAATCATGTGGACCTGAGAACAAATATTACTGAGGTACAATGCCTCTTCAGCGGCAGTATCCCCTGCACCAATAATGGCTACTTCTTTGCCTTTAAAGAAAAACCCATCGCATACTGCACAGGCACTTACACCATAGCCATTTAATCTTTGCTCACTTTCAATACCTAACCACTTGGCAGAAGCTCCGGTAGAAATAATAATGGCATCTGCTTCAATCCATTTTTCTTCATCAATCTCTATTCTGTAAGGTTGTTGAGAAAAATCTACTTTGGTGGCCAGGCCATACCTGATATCTGTCCCCATTCTTTTTGCCTGGTTTTCAAAATGTACCATCATATCCGGTCCTTGAATTCCTTCCGGATACCCCGGATAATTCTCTACTTCGGTAGTTATTGTTAACTGACCTCCCGGTTGTATTCCCTGGTATAAAACAGGTTTTAATCCTGCCCTGCTGGCATAAATAGCCGCAGTGTAACCCGCAGGTCCCGAACCAATAATTAAACAATGAATTTTTTCTACACTATTATTTTCCATATTTCTATCTTAATATTATTATCCTGTTTTAAAGGCGATTGCAAATTTACAGTAATATTCGTAATCAATTTTTGGTTGCGTTAAATGCTATTATATCTCTGATGCACAATTTTTAAATTACAAAAATAGATTCAATAGCATTTTCGTGATTGCTTAAAAATTACAAATAGAATCAATTAAAACTTACGTTTATTGTAAGAAATATTTGCGACGTTTTTACTTTGGAACAATTAATGTTTTATAAAATGCGGCGTACCCATAAAAAGAACCTAATGCACCATTACTAAAATTACCAATTACTTTATTCGGCTGAGAAAAAGGGTTTCCAATAGCTTGATAAGCGAATTCCCAGGTACTCCAAAAGGTATACGTGCCTTTATCAATGTTGCAAAGTTTTAGAGTTACAGTATCACCCTTTTTAAAATAGTTGCTATCGTATGGAACAGGTTTGTTTCTGTCTATACCCGGATCCAACTGAAGTTGATACGTAGTACCATCAATTACCTGGTCGTCAAAAACAGAATTATCTCCGGGCAAATAGCGAGCATTATTCTTTTTTGTAAAATACCGCACATAATTACCAAGTCCGGGGGGGTCAGTAATTTTTATAAATAAAACTACATCGTTGCTTTCTATTGCAAATGGTGCAGGCTTCCAAAACAGAGAGTCAACTTTTTTAGCTAAAGAAGGAATACTTGTTGAAGCAGTATAAGTTTTTCCTTCAGAAGAAATTGACAGTGTGTAGGAGTTGTTTAATTGTCCTTTAAATGCCGTAGCAAGATTTAAAGAATCAATACCATATGTATATACTTTATATCCACCTAAAGCAGGATATTCATATTCTTTCATTTGATGGGTTAATGTACCATTTGAGATACTTACAACTGCATTGTGTACAAAAGAATTAGTAAGTAACTCCGGATTGATATTACTAAAAAAATCGAAACTTTTGGTTAGTATAACCTGTGGGAATTGATCATTTTCAATAATAGCATCCACTACTAAAACATCAGGTGCGTTCTTAAGATCAAAATTGATATTTTTTTCGCAGGAGTATATTTGAATACAAAAAGCTATAAAAAACAGTACTCTTGTCATAAAATAAAATTAAACAATAACAACAAAGCTATTCTTGAATGGTTGTAATTTAGGTTCTAATCTAAAAAAAGTATGCTCAATTAGAACTTTAAATATGATGATATTATAAAATCTGGATTTTAATTGTAGTAAAATTTTTTTAAGTTTTCAGACAAACTATTTCTTAAATAAAAAATCTCCAGCAAATTAAATTACCGGAGATTTTGCATTAAGTAAAATTTGTTATCCTAAATAGGCTTTTAAAGCACCACTATATCTTGCTTTTTGCAAACGTTTAATGGCTCTTTCTTTTATCTGTCGAATACGCTCTTTGGTAAGGTCATATTTTTGTCCTATTTGTTCAATAGTTACCCCATTTTCTCCATCTAAACCAAAATAAGCATTTACTATTTCAGCTTCTCTAGGACTCAGTGATTTTAATACCCTCCGAATTTCATTTCGTAATGAATCGTGCATTACATCCTCGTCAGTTTCAGCGCCACCTTTCAATAAATCTCCCATCGCAACATCTTCTGCTTCATGCACCGGGGCATCCAATGAAGTATGACGAGTGTTACTCTGGAAAATGTTATTAATCTCAGTTTCACTCATTTCAAGCAATTCGGCCAATTCTTCAGTAGATGGCTCACGCTCATGTTCCTGTTCAAAAGCCATGTAAGCTTTGTTGGCTTTATTGTAAGTTCCAATCTTATTTTGAGGTAAGCGTACCAACCTGCCTTGTTCTGCCAAGGCCTGAAGAATAGATTGACGAATCCACCACACTGCATATGAAATGAATTTAAACCCTTTAGTCTCATCAAAACGTTGCGCCGCTTTAATCAAACCAAGATTTCCTTCGTTTATCAAATCACTTAAAGAAAGCCCTTGATGTTGATACTGTTTAGCTACTGATACTACAAAACGGAGGTTGGCCTGCACCAATTTGTCAAGGGCTCTTTGATCCCCCATTTTGATCTTTTGGGCCAAAATAGTCTCCTCTTCTGGAGTTATCATTGATATTTTTGAAATTTCCTGCAGATATTTTTCAACCGCTTGTGAATCTCGGTTGGTGATCTGCGTTGCGATCTTTAGTTGCCTCATTTGCTTGTTTTATGTCAGGTATTATAACGGTAAGTAGACAATAATGTTTCAAAAATAGTTGCAAAACATTAGTTAATCTACAAAGAAATTATTAAAAATAGTGCAAATGTACAAAGCATAATCTGCATTTCATAGAGAATGTAAAAGGATCTCGTCAAATTACAAAAAATTAACCCTTAAAAATTTAATTAAGGGCATTTTTTGCTTATCCTATTATGCTTGAACATAAAGATTTATAATAACTCTTTTTATAAATTGGGTATTATTAAATTTTACAGATGATCAATGTGCCATCTATATTACATTTGCAAAATGATAATTGATTTACGTTCTGATACATTTACCAAACCATGCCCTGCCATGTTAGAGGCTATGTTCACCGCTAAAGTGGGAGATGATGTTTTCGGAGAAGATCCCTCCGTAAACCAATTAGAAACAATGTCAGCTGAAATGTTTGGTATGGAATCAGCTTTGTTTTGTCCAAGTGGTACCATGACAAACCAGATTGGCATTAAAGTACATACCCAACCGGGAGATGAAGTTATTTGTGAAAAACTAAGCCATGTTTATATTTATGAAGGCGGTGGTATAGCATTTAATAGCGGCTGCCAGGTAAAAACCATAGAGGGCGATCGTGGAAGAATTACAGCTGATCAAGTAACAGAATCAATCAATCCAACTGATATTCACAAGGCAAGAACAAGCTTAGTAAGTCTTGAAAACACTACTAACCGGGGCGGAGGAAGTTGTTATTTAGTAGCTGATTTACAGAGTATTAAAGACACTTGTTTGAAAAATAATTTAAAATTACATTTAGATGGGGCAAGACTATGGAATGCTTTGGTTGCAAAAAGAGAAACACCACGGCAATATGGTGAAATTTTTGATAGCATTTCAATTTGTTTAAGTAAGGGTTTGGGAACCCCGGTTGGTAGTCTCCTTCTTGGCAAAAAGGACTATATTATTAAGGCGAGGCGGATAAGAAAAGTATTTGGTGGAGGAATGCGACAGGCGGGTTATTTAGCTGCAGCTGGCATTTTTGCCCTGGAAAATAATATTGAAAGATTAGAGGCAGACCATTTGCATGCCAAAATGATAACCGAAGCATTGGTTAAAAAATCTTTTGTAGGGAAAATATTACCGGTAGAAACCAATATTATAATCTTTGAGGTATTTAAATCTTACACACCAAAACAATTTGCTGAAGAGTTGGCTAAATTTTCCATTTTTGTTATGCCTATATCAACCTCCCAGGTAAGAATTGTTACACATCTGGATATTACTCCACCAATGATAAACCATTTAATAACCATAATTGATTCTTTATAATTATTGCTGCAAGTTTAAATTGAGCAAACAATAAAACTATACTTTTCTTGTATTAAACTATTCATTTCTAAATATCTTCACCGTTAATAAGTATATCAAAAAAAATTATCTCTACAACATGTTTCCAAAAATTAACCCCACTACAACTGCATCCTGGAAGACGTTATCTCAACATCATGCTTCAACCAAAAATGTAACTATCAAAGAACTTTTTACAAATGATGCTGACCGCTTTAATAAATTTTCACTTTGCACAGAGGATATTGTATTTGATTATTCGAAAAATAATATTACCACAAGTACAGTTCAATTACTGCTACAATTGGCTGATGAATGTAAATTGCAGCAAGCAATAGATGCAATGTTTATTGGCGAAAAAATTAATAAAACAGAAAATAGGTCTGTATTACACACTGCATTGCGTAATTTTTCAGGTAACCCTGTAAACGTGGATGGTATGGATGTTATGCCAGGTGTATTTAAAGTACTGAAGCAAATGAGCTCATTTTGCAAAAAAGTACATAATGGTGATTGGAAAGGTTATAATGGTAACAAAATAAAGTATATAGTAAATATTGGTATTGGAGGAAGTGATTTAGGCCCTGTAATGGTAACGGAAGCATTAAAACCCTACTGGATTGAAGGGATTCAAACTTATTTTGTAAGCAATATTGATGGTACACATATCAATGAAACACTAAAAAAAGTAACACCTGAAGAAACTATTTTTTTAATAGCCTCAAAAACATTTACCACCCAGGAAACAATGACGAATGCGCATACAGCTAGGAATTGGTTTTTGCAACAGGCTAAACAAGAAGCGCATATTGCCAAACATTTTGTGGCATTAAGTACCAATGAAGCAGATGTGGTAAAATTTGGTATTGCTGCCGAAAATATGTTTGTTTTTTGGGATTGGGTTGGAGGAAGATACAGTTTGTGGAGCGCCATTGGTTTATCGATTGCGCTTACAATCGGATACGACAATTTTGAAAGTCTGTTAAAAGGCGCACATCAAACGGACATACATTTCTCTACTGTACCCTTTGAAAAAAATATACCTGTTATGATGGCGCTTGTGGGTATTTGGTACACTAATTTTTATGAAACATCATCGGAAGCCATTTTGCCATATGATCAATATATGCATCGCTTTGCCGCATATTTTCAGCAGGGAAATATGGAAAGTAATGGTAAATATATAGATAGAAACGGACAGCCTGTAACCTATGCAACTGGCCCGGTAATTTGGGGAGAACCTGGTACTAACGGTCAACACGCTTTTTACCAACTGATACACCAGGGAACACAAAAAATTCCATGCGATTTTATTGCCCCTGCTATCAGCCATAATCCTATTGGTGAACATCACCTGATTTTATTAAGTAATTTTTTTGCACAAACGGAAGCACTAATGAATGGTAGTGAAAATGATGACCCGTATAGAACTTTTACTGGAAATAGACCAACCAATTCATTTTTAATAAAAAAAATTACACCATTTACGTTTGGGCAATTAATTGCTTTATATGAGCATAAAATTTTTGTGCAGGGTGTCATTTGGAACATTTACAGCTTTGATCAGTTTGGCGTAGAACTCGGAAAAATATTAGCAAAAAAAATTTTACCAGAATTGCAAAAAAACGATGAAGTCAGTACACACGATTCTTCTACAAATAACCTCATTAATATGTTTACAAAAATGAAGCTATGAAGCCATTCAATAAAAAAAAAATTTACTTAATTGGGATATTATTCATCCTGATTGCTTCATTTTTTATTGTAAGAAAAACTAAAAAAAAATATAGCCCTTTAATACAACTATCTAGCTTAGTTTTAAAAGATTTAAATGGAAAAGATATTGCCTTAACCAGTTTTGCAGGAAAACCGCTGGTTATTAATTTTTGGGGAACTTGGTGTGGTCCATGCAGGAAAGAATTTCCTGACTTTGAAAAAGTGAAGCAAAAATATGTGAGTCAGGTTAATTTTATAATGGTTTCCGATGAGCAAGAAGATAAAATTGAAAAATTTAAAATAGAAAATAACTTTACTTTTTTGTTTGCCCAATCCACAATCACTTTTGATAAATTGGGTATTACATCTGTACCTGTAACTTATTTATATGATGCAAAGGGTCGCCTGTATACTAAAAAAAAAGACACATTAAGTGAACAGCAATTAGATGAATTGGTTGCTGAATTAAACAACAATAAATAAAATATATTAGCTACTCATAAATTTTTATAGAATTGTTGTTGAATTATTTTTGTTGTTTTGGGAGTATAAAAACCTAGCCGCATTACTAAAACTCTACTAACTTTTTTATTGTTTTTTAGAATTAAAAAGGAAGAGAAGATTATTTTGAAAAAAAAAAGAACTTTTACAGGCATCGACTGAAATGTTAAGTTTTGCTATTTTCATTTCTTATACCATTGTAATACGTATTTTTATAGTACAACCTTAATAGTATGCGTTTAATGTTTGTAGTACTGATGCTAACTTTTTCTGTATTGGGAAAAGCACAAAATCCTTTACAGGGAGATTATATTAATCATTTACAATTGCAGTCCTTTGCTGATAACAATCGTTCTAAAGACAGTACCCTGAATAAAAAATGGTCAGTAAATAAGTACATCGGCCTATTCTCCAGCTTTAGGTTCTTTAATGGTGGCAATGCCACAGTGCTTGCTGTTCCTATTAGTCTACAATTACATCTCAGGTTAAATAACAATTGGTATGCATTTGCAGGAGCATCAGTAGCACCTGCATATACCAGCTTTAAAAAATCTTTTCTGTCTGCCAATTTCAATAAATTCCCTCAGAACATTAACTTCTTTACATCTAATCGTTTTAATATATATTCAAGAGCGGAGCTGGGATTGATGTACGTAAATGATCAAAAGACTTTTTCTATTTCTGGCAGTATTGGGGTTGAAAGAAGTAGTTACCCCTTAATTCCGTTTAATCAGAACAGTTATGTAAGACCGAATACTTTTATTACTCCGAATAAATAAGGATAGCCACTTGAGTGTAATAATTCATTTT
>Ga0209512_1002701_pt1 | contig 18246 bp, 13 predicted proteins | sample frozenSSSSmetaG_FD_184142 | JGI IMG/M metagenome (GOLD analysis project Ga0209512, IMG submission 184142) | Glacier valley bacterial and archeal communities from Borup Fiord, Nunavut, Canada, to study Microbial Dark Matter (Phase II) -... | ecosystem: Environmental > Aquatic > Freshwater > Ice >... | reverse complement strand
GGATTACCTGGTTGACCGCATCTCGTGTAGTGATCACATCCCACCATTGCAAGATATCATGGCTCAACGTCTAGCCTCAGCATGACGCTTGTCTGTTTACGTTCGCCCCGGGTTATTGAGGTGTTACATATTTATTTTGCAACCTGTTGATTTAATGAAACTTTTTCAGGGGAAATAGTTAGCTGAGGAATTCAGTGGCACTACACTACATATTTCGCCGGTACTGCCCACCCACTTCAAATAACGCCGCCGTAATTTGGCCTAACGAACAAACCCGTGCCGCGACCATTAATTGCTCAAATACATTTTCATTGGCAATGGCTGCTTTCTGTAATGCCAGCAAAGCCGCCGGTGCATCGCTCGCATGTTGGGCATGAAACTCTGCTAACCGATGTAATTGCGATTGTTTTTCCTCATCAGTGGAACGCGCCAGTTCAATTTTTTGCGGTGTTTCATGCACTTTGGGATTGCGAAACGTATTTACACCGACAATCGGCAAAGTGCCGTCATGTTTCATGTGTTCGTAGTGCATGGATTCTTCCTGAATTTTTCCGCGCTGGTAACCGGTTTCCATTGCACCTAACACCCCGCCACGTTCGGCGATACGATCAAATTCTTTCAGGACCGCTTCTTCCACTATGTCAGTTAACTCTTCAATGATGAAACTACCTTGAATCGGGTTTTCATTTTTCGCTAATCCCCACTCACGATTAATGATTAATTGAATCGCCAGAGCGCGACGCACCGAATCATCCGTTGGCGTAGTAATCGCCTCATCAAACGCGTTGGTATGCAATGAATTGCAATTATCGTAAATAGCGATCAGGGCTTGCAAGGTGGTGCGGATATCGTTGAAGTCAATTTCTTGTGCATGCAAAGAACGACCGCTGGTTTGAATGTGGTATTTCAGTTTTTGACTACGATCATTCGCACCGTATTTATCGCGCATCGCTACCGCCCAAATGCGGCGCGCCACGCGGCCTAACACGGTGTATTCCGGGTCCATACCGTTACTGAAGAAGAACGATAAATTGGCAGCGAAATCATCAATATGCATGCCGCGCGCTAAATAAGCTTCCACAAAAGTGAAGCCGTTCGATAACGTGAACGCGAGTTGTGAAATCGGATTCGCGCCCGCTTCGGCAATGTGATAACCAGAAATAGAAACCGAATAAAAATTGCGTACTTGATGATGCACAAAATATTCTTGAATATCGCCCATCACCTTGAGTGAAAATTCGGTAGAAAAAATGCAGGTGTTTTGTCCCTGATCTTCTTTCAAAATATCAGCCTGCACGGTGCCACGTACATTCTGTAAAACCCAGGCTTTAATTTTTGCGGCTTCGTCCGCACTTGGCTCGCGCTTATTATCAACACGGAATTTGCCCATTTGCTGATCAATAGCGGTGTTCATAAAAAACGCCAGAATGGTCGGCGCCGGGCCATTAATCGTCATCGAAACCGAGGTGGCCGGATCGCATAAATCAAATCCGTCGTACAGCACTTTCATGTCGTCCAGTGTCGCAACTGACACGCCGGAGTTGCCGACTTTTCCGTAAATATCGGGACGGACCGCCGGATCAGCCCCATACAACGTAACAGAATCAAACGCGGTAGATAAACGTTTGGCCGGCATCCCTTGCGACACTAATTTAAATCGGCGATTGGTACGAAATGGATCGCCTTCGCCAGCAAACATCCGCGTTGGATCTTCACCTTCGCGTTTAAATGCAAAAACACCGGCCGTGTAGGGAAAAGAACCAGGCACGTTTTCCAGCATGAGCCAACGCAAAATTTCGCCGTGATCAACAAATTTAGGTAACGCGACTTTGCGAATTTTGGTGCCGGACAATGAGGAATAGATTAAGCCGGTGCGGATTTCTTTATCGCGAATTTTGACGACATACTCATCACCTGAATAGGCGGATTGCATATCCGGCCAGCTGGTTAATAGTTGCCTGGAATTAGCATCGAGCTGGTCTTCGCGTTCCTGAACCAATTCACTCACATCGACCGTCTGACCGGCTTTCAGCAGCATTTTTGACGCGGCTTGCAACTGCTGTTTTTCGCGCGCGAAGTTGACTTGCTTTGCCACGAAGCGATGGTAATGGCGCACACAATCTGAAATTTCAGCCAGATAGCGACTACGCGCTGGCGGCACAATCACATTTTTACCGCTCGAAAAACGCGAGGCAATTTTAGGTAACTGACTTGGTATTAGGGGCAAACCCTGCTCCGTCAGTTTTACTAATAAGCCCTGATACAACGCGGTGACACCGTCATCATTAAAGCGCGAAGCTTGCGTGCCATACACCGGCATTTCTTCCGGCTTCAATTTCCATAATTCGTGATTACGTTGCACTTGTTTGGACACATCCCGCAAGGCATCGAGCGCTCCTTTGCGATCGAACTTATTGATGGCAACAAAGTCAGCGAAGTCCAGCATGTCGATTTTTTCTAACTGGGATGCTGCGCCAAATTCAGGTGTCATCACGTACATGCTGGTATCGACGTGCTGGACAATGGCGGCATCACCCTGGCCGATGCCGGAGGTTTCAACCAGGATCAAATCAAAGCCGGCAACTTTGCAGGCAGCGATTACATCGGGCAAAGCCGGAGAAATTTCCGAACCCGCTTCACGTGTGGCAAGTGAACGCATGAATACACGTGGATCACCAGTCCACGGCATGATCGCGTTCATGCGGATACGGTCGCCCAACAAAGCACCGCCCGATTTGCGACGTGATGGATCTATCGAAATTAATGCGATGTTCAGGCTGTCGTTTTGATCTAAGCGAATACGGCGAATTAATTCATCCGTTAGTGAGGACTTACCCGCACCGCCGGTTCCGGTAATTCCAAGTACCGGAACACGTTTTGTTTCAGCTTGTTTATGCAAATCTTGTTTTAAAGTGGGAGCAACTTCGTCGTTTTCTAACGCGGTAATTAATTGCGCCAGACTGCGTTGACGTGTCGCCATATCGGCTTCTTGCAATGAGGCGAGCGAAGTTGGCGCATAACTGGATAAATTCACATCACACGCTTCCACCATGGATAAAATCATGCCCACCAAACCCATGCGTTGACCGTCTTCGGGACTAAAAATACGCGTCACTCCATACGCATGTAGCTCTGCAATCTCATCCGGCACAATCACGCCGCCGCCGCCGCCAAAGACTTTAATATGCGCCCCGCCGCGCTGACGCAGCAAATCGATCATGTATTTGAAGTATTCAACATGACCACCCTGATAACTGGAAATCGCAATCCCCTGCGCATCTTCCTGCAATGCTGCTGTCACCACTTCATCGACGGATCGGTTATGCCCCAGATGAATCACCTCAGCGCCACTAGACATCAAAATCCGCCGCATGATGTTGATAGAAGCGTCATGACCGTCAAAGAGTGAAGCGGCGGTCACAAAACGCACTTTGTTGGTGGGTTTATATTCAGTTAACTTTGAAGTGATGGATAAATCGGTCATGGAAGGCAATTCCTGGTGAAAATTGAATAGGTCGTTATTATATTACGTTGACGTTAACGTAAAGAATTTGCCAGCAAAGAAAATAAAAACTTTAACCCCAAGTCAAAAAAAGACGCTGGGTTCCCGCCAAAACCCGCGGGAATGACGGAAAAAGAAAGTCCGGAATCGTGAATGGCGATGGGTATATCCAGCAGAAAAATGTGGCGTATTTTGATGGGAGTTTGAAATTTAATTCCCCCGAATTCGGGGGAATTAAATTCAGCGACTGCATTCGACCTATAAGTCGTAGCGTTTTTTCTATTGATGAAAAAATCTTCACAAAAGATTTCAAGCCGGAATAAGTAAAGTGATTTGAGTGTGCTTTAATATTTTTTTGAGGTCAGTATCAAAAGTGACAACTCAAAATCCAACTTATCGCTGTTTTGGCAGAGACAACTCTTATAAGGGCTTCGGAAGCTCTGATAAATACTTATCAGTATTAGAACGCATTTCTTCAGATGAGCGACTAACTTTCGGTAGTGAAACATCTAATAACTTTTTCCCAATTACTAAGATTATGTCGTTAGGTAATTTATTAAACATAAATCCCAGCTGTATGCTTCCAGTGAGCAATATAGAAAACTTAAGTTGCGCCAGGTTTTGTTGCAGGGGTATTGGCTTAAAGCGGTCTAATAACATTGGCATCAAGCTAGCTTGCCAGTGTGCGCCAAGGCTGCCCATTCGGGAGTCTGGGAAGTACACATTGGAACCGAATTTATGCCCGGTACATTTCTCAAATGTAGTAACTAATAACTCTTTAAGTTGCCTCTTATCTTTTGGCAGGCAAGTTGTCTCAAGAGAGGCTGACATACCTCTCCAAATGAATGGATCCCCTCTGCCTCCCTCATCTGGCTCTGGAGAAAATAATACATTTGCAAATACAGGATAAACCGAGCCGTTGACCTCTGGTGAGAGTTTATCGTCCAGATCGATGGCATCTGGTGAGAGTTTATCGTCCAGATCGATGGCATCTGGTAAGAGTTCACTTATCTTTAAATTTTGCAATTGCTTCGGATCCAGATCAAAAAAATAGTAAGAGATACCATCTTGCTCGTTGACGTACCCGTTAATAATGACATTTTCATGCGTCGGCCCCAAAAAGCATTTCAAACTTTAAGAAAATCCTCAAAATCCGTTTTGGTTTCAATGATGCCGCCGCTCTTGTTTGGCATAATTCTCATTCTGATAGCTTTAAGCGCACCGCTACCCGTATTTGTTTTTCGATCAAAATGGGCAAAACGGTTTTCATATTTTATTTCGTGAGTGCGCCCAAGGCACTGTGCGCAGTAATCAGCGAATTCTTTAGCGGGTGTCTCGCATTGTGCTTGTAATTGAGTATCAATAGGCGCTGGTTTACTTGGTGTAGGCGCAGAAGAGAACCATCGAGTAATAGCATCCATTTCAATCCATTCTATAAGAGAGTATTTTTTGAAGCTGCCTTCAAAAATTGAAGGCGACGCTTTGCTGAGTTATGACTGAGAAAAGATAAATTTCATACAACGTGTACTCCTTACCATAGCACTTGTACTGTCTACGGCGTTGCTGCTTCTTCCTCAATTTATCTGACTTTAATATAAAGCGATAAATACAGATGGTATGACAACAAAAGGAATAAAGAATGGGTGATTTCCACACTAGGGGAAACCCGTAGGAACTTTTGATAAAGTAGATGGGTGTAGCTCATAGGCTGGGATGTAATCCCCGTCTCATCTCGTGCCAATGACCAGGGAAATCAACTGCATTTAGCGTGGTTGTTTATCCCGGCCGTAGATGCTAATGCCGGGCTTGCATTCCAGCCTACAAATTATTCCGGCATTTTGAAACGTGAGGGTGGATAGCGTCAACTTAACTCCCGATGCCGCACCACTACTTGTTCAGTGTCTTTGAAATGCTTCGCCAGCTGTTCAATCATAAACACAGAACGATGCTGGCCACCGGTGCAGCCGATGCATATCGTTAAATAACTTCGGTTGTTTTGTTTGAATGAAGGCAACCATTTATTTATAAATTGACGTATGTCAGCCAACATTTCCCGTGCTTCCGGCTGCTCTTCTAAAAAATTGATTACCGGCACATCTTGTCCGGTTAAAGGACGCAAGGCTAAATCGTAATAAGGATTGGGTAAGGTGCGCACATCAAAAACAAAATCGGCATTTAATGGCACACCAACTTTGAATGCAAACGACTCAAATAAAATCGTGAGATTACTTCGTTCAATATTAATTAATTCCCGTATCCAGCTTCTTAACTGATTTGCTTTCAGGCCGGATGTGTCGATGACAGCAGCTATTTCTTCCATGTCACAGAGCATCTTACGTTCCGTCTGGAGGCATTCAACGAGCGTCCTCGGATCGTTCGGATTTTCTCCTGGTAACAGGCGATGTGACAGTGGATGGCTGCGGCGTGTTTCGGAAAAACGCGCGATGAGTGAATCTGTTTTGGCGGTTAAAAATAGTAAGTCAACCTGATGTCCGGCTGCCTTTAATTGTTGAATGCTGCTAATTAACCCCTTGAGTGAATTAGCGCTGCGCGCGTCAATGGCAATGGCAGCAGAGTCAACATTATCTTGCGTTAAAGTGGAAATAAGCGCCGGCAACAGCGAGGGCGGCAAATTATCGACGCAAAAAAATCCGGCATCTTCCAATACATTTAAGGCGACCGATTTGCCTGAGCCTGAAATACCGGAGATAAGAAATATGCGCATAAGATTTCCAGAGTTACTCTTCCTCGTCCATGGCCTTGCGTTGCCGTTCCATAAACTCCTGCAAGGTATCAATACCGCGTAATTGCAAAATGGTATTGCGCACCGCCGCTTCCAGCAGAACCGCGATGTTTCGTCCGGCGGCAACAGGAATGGTGACTTTACGTATTTCTAATCCTAATACTTCTTCGGTTTGCGCATCAATGGGTAAACGCTCAAAACTGTCTTCCAGCGTTTTCCCGCTACGCATTAAGTGCACAATTAATTTCAGGCGCATTTTACGGCGTACGGCTGTTTCACCAAAAATCGCTCTGATGTCCAGCAGCCCTAATCCACGCACTTCTAATAAATTTTGTAACAACGGCGGGCAGCGGCCTTCGATCATGTTGGGTGCAATGCGGGAAAACTCGACGGCGTCATCTGCCACTAAACCATGACTGCGTGAAATTAATTCCAAACCAAGTTCGCTTTTACCTAAACCGGAATCACCAGTAATCAGAACACCAACGCCAAGCACATCCATAAAAACACCGTGCATAGTGATTTGTTGCGCTAAGCGTTTGGATAGAAATACACGCAAATAATCGATGACTTGCGCTGAAGGAAGCGGCGTTGAAAACAACGGGATATGGTTCTCATCACAAACCGCCATTAAGTCGGCCGGTGTTTCTAAACCCTGAGCAATGATAATGGCTGGTGTACCACCAGAAACCAAATCACGAAATAAGTGCGCACGGGTGTTGGATGAAATTCGCTCGTAATACGCTTTTTCCTGATGGCCCATTACCTGAATGCGGCTAGGGTGAATTAAGTTGAGATGCCCGACTTGATCTGCAGCAGACGTCGCATCACCAAAAATTAATTTCTCACCACCAGCGCAACCGGCAAACCAGCCCAGCTTTAATAAATCACGGTTTTCTTCGTAGATGTTTTGTATCGACAGCGTGCTGGGATTGGGCATGAAGATGGGGTTGGTGGGAGGTTAGCCTGCGTTAGTGCGCTATGACTTGCGGTTGCCACGTCAGAATTAAATTGTGCGCTGCAACTGCGTCGGCCGCGTTACTCAGTTCAGACCGTGTAGCGCTGTCAGAAAACATCTCTGCCACTTCGGCAAGAATAGCCAGGTGCTGTTTATTGACGTTATCTGGCATGAGCAAAAAAATGAGCAAATGAACAGGTTCGCCATCAGGTGACTCAAATGGAATGGGCGCTGCTAAACGGATAAAGGCAGCAACCGGCTTTTTTAAGCCTTTGATGCGTCCATGCGGGATAGCTACACCATGTCCAAGCCCTGTTGAACCAAGGCTTTCGCGGGCGAAAAGATTTTCAGAAACCAGCGATCTGGCAATCCCGCAATTGTTTTCAAATAAAAGACCCGCTTGTTCAAACGCCCGTTTTTTGCTTGACACTTCGAGGTCCAACAAAACGTTAGTCAATGGTAGGATTTTTGCGATATTCGTCATGATACCAAGTCTTAATCAGCGCACGAAAAGAGTGCGAGGCGCAAATTATAGGCTTCTTTACGCAATCTGCAATACCTGTCAACTTTATCGTGAATTTGATTTTGACAAGGTGTAATTAAGTGCACTAACATTCCTGCTCGGCAATTTGAAAGAACCGGACATTTAACTGGGGTAATCTAAAAAAAAGGAAGCGAAATGAAGCCTGATTGTCTCCTGCCTAAGTGTGCTTTGCGTACTCCGATCATGACCAAATTGTTGGTTATCTTCTCCTTGCTATTTATCACTAACATCAGCCAGGCTCAGATTGTTGATAGCTACTCCATCGAAGCTGGAAAAGGACCAAATTCAGCGATTTATAAATTGGGGGCGCAAAAAATGATAGGGCAAGATAATGCATTTTTAAATAAATACAACCTTCGCCCCTATGTGGAGTTCTCCGTTGCCAGGCTGGAAGCCCGTCGCTATCAGGATATGGAAGGACAATCAAAATCCATCACCAATTTCGGCATTACTCCGGTATTGCGCTGGCAAAAAAATAGAGAGGATGGTGTCTATGCGGAAATTGGCCTGGGGATCAATTACATGTCTGATCACTATAATAATTCCGGAAAAGTTGCCAGTACCAAATACCAGTTTGGAGATCATATTGCCGTAGGCTATAAATTCAGCAATTCCGTTGATGTGTCCATCAAGTACCAGCATTATTCCAACGCCGGGATAAAAGAACCCAATCCGGCCATCAACTTCACTACCATCAAACTAGCGTACTCATTTTAAGCCGACCCGGAGCGCAACATATAAGACATCCCCATTTCCTTTATTAGCGGACAACCGGGGTATGTAAGTCATGATTACTTTGGTATCGCGTGTTCCGAAGGTAAATAGGGGCAAAGCGGCAGGAAATGGAAAGCCTCCGAGAATGTCGGTGCGGCTAAATAAGCCAGCCATATATCCAGCACCTGCTTCCAATTTACTCCCTAATGGCATCATCCATTGATAGCTATAAACTGCATTAATTTGCGGCTTGGCATGGGAATCACTCAAAACGAGTAACTGAAGCGCTTCCTCATTGTCTTTCTCATCGCGCACTACTTTGCTTATACCCAATCCCCACGCTTTTTCATTGAATTCAGTAAGCTTTTCTGGCGTATATGTACTGCGACCGTGATACGCATAGCCAGATAAAATGATCGATAAACCGCCATTGTCATAGATGTTTCCAACCGTGTTAAAAGCGTTATTTTTTGTTCTTGTGAACCAGCCGGTTTCTTCGGATGTCGGTACTGTTTGCATGCTTTCGCTATGTTGAATCTGATCGTCGGCAGAACATGCCAGACTGACAGAAAAGAGCACAGAAAAAAGCGTGATGCAAATGGAGAATTTAAAAAATTTCATGTACGGTTTCTATTTATTGACGTGCGTTTCTCAGATTAGAAGGGAATTGCTTGCTCGTAAAATTACTACGCCATGGATTAATATCCAGCCCGCCACGACGCGTATAACGTGCATAAACAGCTAATTTTTGCGGATGGCAGCTTTTTAAAATGTCCATAAAAATCCGCTCAACACATTGCTCACCAAATTCATTGTGATTGCGAAATCCGACCAGATATTTCAACAACCCGGCCTGATTAACCGGCGCGCCCACATAATGAATTTGTATGCTGGCCCAGTCAGGTTGCCCCGTGATTAAGCAATTTGATTTCAGCAAATGCGACACCAGTTTCTCTTCCACTGGCGGAACATCAACTTCGCAGGTGAGCAGCGACACATCGGGCTCAAACTGATCCACTTCAATATCTAATCGATCCAGCAATAAACCATCTAATTCGCCAAAACGTAGTGTTGAAAATTTTTCTGACAGTATCAAATCAATTTGTACCGGCGCACCAAAACCGGCGGATAAATCTTGCTTTAATAAGGCCAGAAAAGCATCGACACTGTCCAGACGCGTCTGATTAAACGAGTTCAGATACAACTTGAACGATTTCGATTCGATGATGTTGGGCGAATCAGCCGGAATCATAAAACTGGCCATCGCCACTTGCGGTTTGCCACGCAAATTTAGCCACGAGATTTCATACGCATTCCAGATATCTACGCCAAAAAATGGCAAAGTCGATGTGATGCCAATTTCTGTTCTTTTTTTCGTGCGTGGAAATGAAAATAACAAACTCGGGTCGTACTGCACTGCGTAGTTTGTTGATTTACCAAGCGCTGATTTTTCTGGCGAATTTTCAGATTCTGTTGAGTACATAATTTTTATGCTAAAAAAAGTTTATAAACAGGATTACTACTCTCATCCCAATGCCGGTAACCTAACGCGCTAAGAAATTTTTTGAATTCGCGCATCTCATTTTTCGGCACTTGCAATCCAACCAAAATCCGGCCGTAATCTGCACCGTGATTACGATAATGGAACAAGCTGATATTCCAGTTTGGCGCCATGCTCGACAAAAATCGCATCAACGCCCCTGGCCGTTCCGGGAATTCAAAGCGATACAAAATTTCATGTTTGGCCAACGAACTTTTTCCACCCACTAAATGACGAATATGTAATTTAGCTAATTCATCATCAGATAAATCCAGGGTAGCAAAACCATGGCGCATAAAATTTTTAGCGATTTTTCCGGACTCGGTACGATCATTCACTTGCAGGCCGACATAGATATGCGCTGATTTTTCGTCGCTGATGCGATAGTTAAATTCCGTCACATTGCGTGGCCCGACCAATTCACAGAAACGTTTAAAACTACCGCGCTCTTCAGGAATGGTCACGGCAAACACCGCTTCCCGTGCTTCACCAATTTCGGCGCGTTCTGCGACAAAACGCAAGCGATCAAAGTTCATATTCGCACCGCTGGCAATCGCGATTAAATTCTGATTTTTTAACGGCGTTTTATTTTTTTTTGCACGTTCCAGGTACGCTTTTGCACCGGCAATCGCTAACGCGCCGGACGGCTCCAGGATGCTGCGCGTATCCTGAAATACATCTTTTAACGCGGCACAAATCGCATCGGTATTGACCAGAATAATTTCATCAACAAATTGTTTAGCTAAGCGGAAGGTTTCTTCACCAACCAGTTTCACCGCAGTGCCATCGCCGAACAAGCCGACTTCGGCTAATTCAACCCGTTTCCCCGCGGCCAAGCTGCGCGACATGGCATCAGCGTCTTCGGTTTCCACACCAATAATTTTAATTTCAGGCCGTACCGCTTTGACATAAGCGGCAATACCAGCGATTAATCCACCACCGCCTACCGGCACAAAAATCGCATGGATGGCATCCGCATGTTGGCGCAAAATTTCCATGCCGATGGTGCCTTGACCGGCGATGACATCGGGATCATCAAATGGATGCACAAAAGTAAGCCGGTGTTTTTTTCCCAGCGCTAATGCGTGGCTGTAGCAATCGGAATAAGAATCGCCATGCAAAATCACATCGACATTTTTTCCGCCGTGCTGTTTCACCGCGTCAATCTTGAGTTGTGGCGTGGAGTTCGGCATCACGATCATGGCCCGGCAATTCAATCTGGCCGCAGAAAATGCAACGCCTTGCGCATGGTTTCCCGCCGATGCGCAAATCACACCTTGCCTGAGCAGCGCTGGCGAAAGTTGTGCCATGCGATTGTAAGCACCGCGAATTTTGAAACTAAAAATGGTTTGCATGTCTTCGCGTTTGAAGAAAATGCTATTGCCATAGCGATGCGAGAGCGTCGGAGAAATTTCCAATGGCGTTTCACTGGCAACGTCGTACACCCGTGAGGTAAGTATTTTTTTTAAATAATCTGTGCTCATAACCAATGCGGGTGCGGTTTTTGGGAAACCGGGCATTATACCTAATCGTTGCTCTTCCGGACTGATTGCATGAACCCGGAACAGAACGATTGCATAAAGCCCCGCATTTTTTGAGACCAGACCAATGCGTAGGTGGGCTAACGCCGAATTTTCACAAGCCCGCAGCCCAACATTCTGCGCAGATGTGGGCTAGCAGAGCGTTAACCCAACCAGGCCCCGCTCTTCCTGCATCTGTTTCTGTTTCGGGTTCCCTCCATCAATTATCTTGCCATAAAAAATCCGCTTTACAAACACTGTTTTGTAAAAGTAAAATACAAACACAGTACTGTTAATAAAATTTACAACCCATTGTTTGTATTTTTACACAGCGTTAAAACGGAGGAAAAAGTGATTTATCCCATCAAAACGCTCAGCCAATTGCCTTTGATTCTCAAAGGCTTTCGCAAAGTCAAAGGCCTGACTCAGGCCGCCATGGCTGAGCGGCTGGGAATCACTCAGCAAAGTTATGCCCACTTTGAAGCTAATCCGGCAACAGCAACAATGGAAAGGCTTTACTTCGTGTTGCGACTGCTAGATGTTGAAATTGGGCTAAGCGAAACTTCTCAGGCCGGCGGCACGAGGATGACAACAAGTAAAGCAACCTCGTCCACAACCATAAAAACAAGGAGCAAAGTTGCTCCGACAAGAAAACAGGAAAATTGGTGATCATGGGACGTCGCACAAAAATACAAAAACTGCACATATGGATGAACGGGATCCGGGTTGGGTATTGGGAAACGACTGGTCAGGGCGAACGATTGGGTTACTTCGACGAATGGCTCACAAATGAACAGGCTCGCCCATTATCGTTATCTCTTCCCTTCTTGCCAGACAACAAACCCTACCAAAGAGAAGTGGTGACCAACTATTTCGACAACCTGTTACCGGACAACGATGCGATACGCCGTCGTCTGGCACAGCGTTTTCAGACGGGTGGAACGGATGCTTTTCAGCTGCTGGCAAAGCTGGGCCGCGACTGCGCCGGGGCAATACAACTTCTTCCCGAAGATCAGGAACCGTCCGATATGGATGAAATCAACGGTCAGGTATTGAACAAAAGTGACATCGCCAGACGGTTGCGCAACATCACCTCCCCGGAAAATTTAGGGCAACAGAATCACGATGGTGATCTGAGATTGTCGATTGCCGGTGCGCAAGAAAAAACGGCGCTGCTACGTCACCATAACAAGTGGTTATTACCTCACGGAAGCACGCCGACAACGCATATCTTCAAACTACCATTGGGTCTGGTCGGCCATATGCAAGCCGATATGCGCACCTCGGTTGAAAACGAATGGCTGTGCTCAAAAATCATGGCGGCTTATGGCATTCCGGTCGCACGGTGCGAAATTGCGCACTTTGACGATCAGAAAGCACTCGTCGTCGAACGGTTTGATCGCACCTTATCCAGCGATGGCAGCTGGATTATCCGTCTGCCTCAGGAAGATATGTGTCAGGCAAAAGGCATCTCGCCGCTACGTAAATATCAGTCAGACGGCGGTCCTGGCATTGCTGAGATTATGGAATTACTGCTCGCCTCAGACCATGCAGAACAAGATCGGAACAATTTCTTCAAAACCCAGATTATTTTTTGGGTGTTAGCAGCTACGGATGGTCACGCAAAAAACTTCAGCATCGCGCATTTTTCTGGTGGTCGCTATCGAGCCACCCCAATTTATGACGTGCTTTCTGCGCATCCTGTCATCGGAAAAAAGAAGAATCAAATTGCACCGCAAAAAGCCAAACTCGCTATGGCCATTCGAGGCAGTACGAATTATTACTTGATAGAACAAATCCAACGCCGGCACTGGATGACCCTGGCTAGTCAGGTTGGGCTGGAATCCGGTATGGCGCAGCAGTTGATTGAGGAAGTAATTGAGTCCACAGAAAAAGTGATTAATGCTGTAGCCAAACTATTGCCGAACAATTTTCCTATGGATCTGGCAGAAAACATTTTCAATGGAATGAGAAAGCAATGTGCCAGGCTGGTCAAGGCCAGTAAGCCGTAATCCGTAGGGTGTAATAGCGCAGCGTATTACGCCGCATGCTGTGCCATCGCTGTGTCGTCATTACCACTGCACAATCTGAAGAATAAATTCCTTCTTCAACCAGCCGATAGAAAATGGACACTTGCTGCCTTTTGGGGATGCATGCGGCGTAATACGCTGCGCTATTACACCCTACGGATTACGGCTTATGGCCCTGGCGACTCCGTTTTCCTACTTACCCCGCAGAAATGACGAAGCAGTATCAAACCAATGCCACATGCTGCACTGCAATGCGATAAAATCGCGCTATTCCCCTGCTTTTCAACTTGTTCCGCTATTTCCTTCAAAAATAATCCTCAATGAATGCTCCTGCTCAGGCACTACACGTCACCGACCCGAATGCAGCACCTGCTCGCTTGCGTGAAATTCCGTACAACTACACCTCATTTTCAGATCGTGAAATCGTGATCCGGCTGTTGGGCGAATCTGCGTGGGATTTGTTGAATACCCTGCGCACCGCCCGCCAGACCGGCCGTTCGGCGCGCATGCTGTACGAAGTGTTGGGTGATATTTGGGTGGTGCAGCGTAATCCGTATTTACAAGATGATTTGTTAGATAACCCCAAGCGCCGGCAAAATTTAATTGATGCGCTGAATCATCGTTTAACGGAAGTAGATAAACGGCGGTCCGATAGTGCCGGATCTAATTTCGACGATATTCAGCGCAATCAAAGTGTGCAAACCTTATTGCAAGCAGCGCGCGTGGCGGTAACAGAATTTGCTGACGAATTTAAGGATATTGCCGATCTGCGCAAACGCGCCACCAGCTCACTGTCACGCCATACCGCAAAAGACAACATCAAATTCGACGGTTTATCGCGCGTTTCGCACGTGACGGATGCAACCGACTGGCGCGTGGAATATCCGTTTGTCGTGCTCACGCCAGACAGCGAAGATGAAATGGCGGGATTAGTCAAAAGTTGTATCGAATTAAATTTGACCATCATCCCACGCGGTGGCGGAACAGGTTATACCGGCGGCGCGATTCCATTAACACCCCGTTCAGCGGTCATCAACACAGAAAAATTAGAAGCTCTGGGCGAAGTAGAAATGACGGTGTTGCCCGGCTTAACCACGCCTTATGCCACGATTTATTCCGGCGCCGGTGTTGTCACCAAACGTGTTGCTGATGCCGCTGAAAAAGCCGGCTTCGTATTTGCGGTTGATCCAACTTCCGCCGATGCCTCATGCATAGGCGGCAATGTAGCGATGAATGCCGGTGGAAAAAAAGCCGTGTTGTGGGGAACTGCACTCGATAATTTAGCGTCCTGGCGCATGGTCGATCCGAATGGCGACTGGTTAGAAGTCACGCGACTCGAACACAATTTAGGAAAAATTCATGTCGTTGATGTGGCTAAATTTAAATTGGAGTGGACACATCCCGGACAAAAATCACCATTCAAAACCGAACAATTAGATATACGCGGCAACACGTTTCGCCGTGAAGGCTTAGGCAAAGACGTCACCGATAAATTTTTATCCGGCCTGCCTGGCGTACAAAAAGAAGGCTGCGATGGCTTGATTACCTCCGCACGCTGGATTTTGCACAAAATGCCCAAATTTGCGCGTACCGTTTGTCTGGAATTTTTTGGTCAGGCGCGTGATGCGATTCCGTCGATTGTTGAAATCAAAGATTATCTGGATGATCAAACCAAAAAAGGCGGCGCGATTCTGGCTGGCTTAGAACATTTGGATGAACGCTATTTACGCGCGGTCGGTTACACAACCAAATCGAAACGCGGCGTGTTGCCCAAAATGGCCCTTTTTGGCGATATTGTGGGCGACGACGAAAACGCGGTAGCGATAGCGGCATCGGAAGTTATCCGCATTGCCAACACCCGTATCGGCGAAGGTTTTGTGGCAGTGTCGCCCGAAGCACGCAAAAAGTTTTGGTTAGATCGCGCCAAAACAGCGGCCATTTCCAAACACACCAATGCATTCAAAATCAATGAAGACGTGGTGATTCCGTTGAATCGCATGGGCGAATACACCGACGGTATTGAACGCATCAATATTGAATTATCGATACAAAATAAGTTGGCGCTGGTGAAAGCCTTACAGCACATTTTTGTGTCTGGAAATCTGCCACTGGGTAAAAGTGGAGAAACCGAAGGCGGTGACGAGGTTGATAAGATTTCCGCTGCAGAAATTTTTGAAGACCGGGTCGCACAAGCGCAAACCTTATTAGATTCCATAGGTGCCCGTTGGGAATTGATGTTGACTCAACTGGATCAACCATTAGCCAATTTAATTGCGCCATTGTCGGCTGCCGGCTTAGAAGAACTCATCCCCGTTTTGGAACGACGCATCCAAACGCAACCTGAAGTAACTTTGTTTGAAGTGGTACAAGACCACACAATTCGTATTTCCTGGAAAAAGGAATTACGTACACAACTGCGACATATTTTTACCGGATCCGCATTCAAATTGATTTTGGATGAATGTGAAGCACTGCATAAAAAAATATTACGTAGCCGCGTCTTCGTCGCCTTGCACATGCATGCCGGCGATGGCAATGTGCACACTAATATTCCTGTCAATTCTGATAACTACGAAATGCTGCAAGTGGCGCACAACGCTGTGGCGCGCATTATGGTTTTAGCCCGGAAATTGAACGGCGTGATCTCAGGCGAACATGGCATTGGTATTACCAAATTAGAATATTTAACCGACGCGGAAATGAGCGATTTTCGTGACTATAAATTGCGCATCGATCCCGAAGGACGATTTAACAAAGGCAAGTTACTGAATTTGCCAGGCTTCGTCGCTGATTTACGTAACGCCTACACGCCCTCTTTTGGTTTGATGGGACACGAATCACTCATCATGCAACAAAGCGATATTGGCGCTATTTCTAACAGCATCAAAGATTGTTTGCGTTGCGGTAAATGCAAACCGGTTTGTGCCACGCACGTGCCGCGCGCTAATTTATTGTATTCACCGCGTAATAAAATTTTAGCGACCTCGTTGTTGGTGGAAGCGTTTCTTTATGAAGAACAGACACGACGCGGTATATCAATTAAACATTGGGAAGAGTTTGAAGATGTAGCCGATCATTGCACGGTTTGTCATAAGTGTTTAGCGCCATGCCCGGTGGATATTGATTTTGGTGATGTGTCGATGAACATGCGTAATTTATTACGCAAGATGAATAAAAAATCATTCAATCCAGGCACGGCTGCCTCGATGTTTTTTCTGAATGCCAAAGATCCGGCCACAATTAAAATTGCACGCGAGGTGATTTTTGGTTGGGGAGTCACAGCACAACGTTTAGGCAATACTTTATTAAAAACCCTCGTCAAAAAGCAAACCAAAGCACCGCCATCGACCGTCGGGAAACCACCAATCAGAGAACAGGTAATCCACTTTATCAACAAAAAAATGCCAGGCAATTTGCCTAAAAAAACCGCGCGTGCCTTGTTAGATATTGAAGATGATAAAGTGATTCCGATTATTCGCAATCCACAAAAAACGAATGCGGATACGGAAGCGGTTTTTTATTTTCCGGGTTGTGGTTCAGAGCGATTATTTTCGCAAGTTGGTTTGGCGACGCAAGCGATGTTGTGGCATGTCGGCGTGCAAACTGTTTTACCGCCGGGATATTTGTGTTGCGGTTATCCGCAGCGTAGTTCGGGTGATTTTGAAAAAGGCGAAAAAATTATTACAGATAATCGCGTGCTGTTTCATCGCATGGCAAATACCTTAAATTATCTGGATATAAAAACGGTCGTGGTCTCTTGTGGCACTTGTTATGACCAGTTAGCGGGATATGAATTCGATAAAATTTTCCCCGGTTGCCGGATGCTGGATATTCACGAATATTTATTAGAAAAAAATCTCAAATTAGAAGACGTCAAAGGCACGCGTTATATGTATCACGATCCTTGTCATACGCCGATGAAATTACAGGATCCGTTGAAAACGGTGAATGCATTAATTAACACGATAGACGGACAAAAGATCGAAAAAAATGAGCGTTGTTGTGGTGAAGCCGGAACCCTGGCGGCTTCGCGCCCGGACGTTGCAACACAAATACGCTTCCGCAAAGAAGAAGAAATGCTGAAAGGCACCGATAAATTGCGTGCGGATGGGTTTCAGGGTGAAGTAAAAATCCTGACTTCCTGTCCCGCTTGTTTGCAAGGTTTAACCCGTTTCAATGAGGACAGTGGTAGCACGGCGGATTACATCGTGGTGGAAATGGCTAAGCATCTGTTGGGTGAAAACTGGTTGCCGGATTATGTTGAAAATGCGAATAACGGTGGAATTGAGCGGGTGTTGGTTTAATAGCCCGTGGTGCGGCTCACTCTCCCGTTCCGCGGGGTTTAGCAGGGGTTTCGCAGTGCATGCACTGCGTCTGCGGAACGAACTGCCCTTACAAGGGCAGTTTCCTGAGCCCAAAGGGTTTTATAGCAGGGTTGGGGAGAGGGTGGTTACTATGCTTCAAACGGTATTTATTAAGACCGATTTCATTTTTTATGATGAAACAATCCGTACTTATTAACGTTTACTCCCAGTTTCACGAGCCCTCTCCCCAGCCCTCTCCCGCTTAACGGGAGAGCAACTGTGTTTCAAGTCAAGCAAAATTGGAAGAAAAATTGTTATCCCAGGGTTTACCTGATTTCATAATCGCATTAAGAATCGTCAACAATTTATGCATACAAGCCACCAACGCTAC
>Ga0209512_1002700_pt1 | contig 18260 bp, 10 predicted proteins | sample frozenSSSSmetaG_FD_184142 | JGI IMG/M metagenome (GOLD analysis project Ga0209512, IMG submission 184142) | Glacier valley bacterial and archeal communities from Borup Fiord, Nunavut, Canada, to study Microbial Dark Matter (Phase II) -... | ecosystem: Environmental > Aquatic > Freshwater > Ice >... | reverse complement strand
AAGCAGAAGGACACAATCCATTTTTCTATCCAATGTCCTCTACGATATTATTCCGATTTCCTGAACGCGGCAATATGCCACCGCTCGACATCACATGGTACGATGGAGTCAACAATATTCCACAGGTGCCCGAAGGTTATGGTGTTTCAGAATTAGATCCGAATATTCCGCCGACAAGTGTTGGAAAGATTCAGCCTGCTAAATTGAATCCGGGGAAGATCATTTACAGCAAGGAACTTACCTTTAAAGGTGGTTCTCATGGCAGCACTTTGTCAATTATTCCGGCTGAAAAAGCAAAAGAAATGGCATCCAAACTTCCTGAGGTACCAAAGAGTCCTTCGAACCATTATGCCAATTTCCTGAAAGCATGTAAAGGTGAAGAGAAAACCCGGTCACCATTCGAAATCGCGGGGCCTTTGAGCCAGATTTTCTCGCTGGGTGTGATGGCACAAAAGCTGAACACTAAACTTGAATTCGACAGAGATACCAAGAACATCACAAACAATAAATTAGCAAATGATCTTTTAGTCGGGCTTCCTCCCCGTAAAGGCTGGGAACAATACTATAAGGTTTAAGTTGCTGTGAAATTAAGAATATAAATTAATGCAAGAGGGATCTCCAGAATTGGGATCCCTTTTTTAGGCATTTGAGTAAGTATACTCCTTTTACCGTTCGATTTATTCAGTTCATTTGGGGGAGGATTTCCTATATTTGGTGAATTTTTTTTAAGATGAATAAAATATTGAATATCAGTTTTATATTAAATTTTCTAAGTCTTCTTTTAGTTTTGGTAAATGCTTTCTTATTATTCCCAAAACTTCTTCTTCGTCTACTCCAAAATAGTCATGTGCGATAATATTTCTGAAAGCATAAATTTTTCGCCACTCAATTTGATCATGCTTTTCTCTGAACTGATCGCTTAATTTAACTACAGTCTCGCCTAATGCTACAAAGTTCATTAAGGTGGCGTCAAAAGTTTTATAATCTTCTGAAAACTCATCCGGATTAATGAAATGCTCAGTGTATTCAAAGATTCGATCAATTGTTTGCAGTATTTGTTCTATTAAGATAAGATCTGTACTAAACATATATTGCATCTTTTAATATCATTTCTCTAAACAAAGGTTTGATAGCTCGTTCACGACAAATGTCTATTTCACGGTGAAAATGATTTTTAAGCATTTCTTTTAATTGTAATTTTTTTTCAAAAATATCATCTGTCCCCCGAGGCATCTCTATTATGATGTCAATATCGCTATTCTCAGTTTGTTCATTACGTGCAAAAGAACCGAAAATGCCGATTTTTATCACATTAAATTGCTCGGAAAACAATTCTTTATTGTTTATTAAATACGCTAATATTTCCTGTTTTTGTGTCATTTTTTCAAGGATATTTCAATATCATTAATTTCGACTGTTCATAAACCTAATGTCGCCTGTTCACTTAATTGTAAATATAGAAAAGTACTTTGAATTACCAAAATTTAGTCGAAAATTCTGTTATTAAGAATTTTTTTGTCATTTCACCATCATAAATTGATCAGAATTTTTTCATGACGACCCTAACTATTAATAATAATAAAGCCATTATTCCTAAACTTAAAAGGTAGGGACTTGCCATTTTTCCAGCTGATTTTCCTATTTCATAAGCAGTACCTGATGAATTGTTATTGTTTAAAACAATAAATCCACCGATAATAAAAATTGCGATAACTGCAATAATTATTAATGCGATACTAATTAATTTTTCATTTTTCATTTTTATTTGATTTAGTTCAGTAAAGGTATTGATTTTTTACTAACTGTGATGTCTGTGCTATCCTTTTTGATTCGGTTCGTTTGATTTTCATTTAATTGGTGCTCATCAAAAATTCACTTAGGTTAATATCAACATCCAACCCCATTTTCTTGCGCAAACGATACCGATGGTTCTCCAGTCCCCGCACAGATATTCCCAAAAGAGGAGCGATCTCTTTGGATGATAAATTCATCCTTAAATAGGCACATAATCTCAGGTCGCTTGGGGTTAGTTTCGGATAACCGGTTTTTAGCTTTTTAATGAATTCCTCATGTGCCCTTTCAAAGTTCGTTTCAAAAGTCTTCCAGTCGTCGCTGCTGGCAATATTTTCGTCGATTTTCTTTACCAGATCGAAGTAATATTTATCCGGGAAACGCGATTCCAGTTGGTTTTTTTGTGATTTTAAGACCCGTTTAAGGTCAAGGAGGAACTCATTTTTTTTGATGATTAACATCGTCGAATTTGCAAGTTCCTGACTTTTAAATGAGATCTCATCCTGAAGTTTTTCGTTTCTTAAACGGATCAGTTCTTTCTCTTTCGCTTCTCTTTTGCGTTTCTCTTTACTTCGGGTCTGGTCGATAATCCGTTTCTGGAACATTAGAAGCATCAAGATAATGACAAATACATATCCGATTTTGGCCCAGATTGTTAGATACCATGGAGGCAAGATCACTAATTTGATTTCAAGTGCTTTACTTTCTGAACCCCAGGCGTCGGTTGCCTTTACCCGAAGAGTGTAAGTCCCCTCTGGAAGCCGCTCAAACTTAAATACAGGAAGCGCAACCGGTGTTCGCCATGCCGGGTCGATCCCTTCGAGGTAGGCCTGAAACGAAATTTTATCAGTTGTGAATAATGGAAATGAGAATTTTAACTGCGCGTTATTCCGATTGAAACTTAAGGTATAGGATGGACGGTTTGTTGAGAGCGTGTCGGCATATCCACGTCTGTCTGTGGTGATAAAATCCCTTAATGTCAGACTTTTATTCTTTATAAACGATTCACTTTCAGGCTGGTTTGCATTTAAAATGGCATATCCGTTCTCCATACAAAGGATGGCTTCCTGTTCCGATATTGGGATGATATTTTCGAAGTTTTCGATTAGTTGGTGAGAAAACAATGAAACTGGGTAAACTTTAATTAACCGGGCTGCATTATCTTTTATTTGGAAAAGCGCGATCGATTCGTTGGTTATAAACCAATAGTGATGATTAGGTGCTGCAAAAATACGGTGAGCACTGGCAAAATGACCTAACTGGTTATTTAAATCGGTGTATTCAACGATTGTATCTTTCAGCTCATCGTAAGTAAATAATTTTTTGTCTGTTGTAAAAACCATACGGTCTTCAACTTTAAAAGGATGAATGCCATGATCTTTTCCAAAAGGTGAGTTCTCGCCATAATAAACAGACTTTATGACTTCGTCCCTGTTATCGGAAAGCTTCAACTGGTAAATACCTCGGTGCATATGTCCAGCCCATATATTTCCCCGAAAATCTACCTCAATGTATTGGATCAGGTCATTGAAATTCTTCAGGTTTCGCGACCATTTAGGTTCATTTCCCGAAAAATCAATGGCTACAATATCCGAATAGGTTGATTGCAGCAGGAATCCGGGCATTTTTGGATCGGGAGTAATCGCAAATGCGCCGTTGGTCTCCGATATCTTTTTTAATCCCTTTTCAGTTACTTCGAATGTACCGTTGTTATGGCCCATGAAAAGTTTTCCGTTGAAAATTTTGCAGTTCCATACCTGACCCTGTGTTTGGGGCATCAAAATGAAATTTTCTTTGGGATCGTCCTGCTTTTTATAGTAAAGACCCTGGTTGGTACCAAGGTAGAAATAGTTATTGAATACTGCAGCAGTATAAACTGCACCAACATCTCTTACGGGATGCAATGTGTACGAACTTTTACCGCGAAAGGTTATGAAATCAATTCCGCGGTCGAGTGCTTGCCAAATATTTTGATTTTTATCAATTGCAATGCCCAGAACTGTGTTGTTTTGTAATCCATTCTGTGTATTGAGTTTAAACAGCAGTTGGCCGTTTTTATCGAAAGCGATGATTCCGTCGAGTATTGTGCCTATGATAAGGTTACCATTGGTAGCCTGTGAAGCCCTGTTCACTTTGTTTTTTATAAAGTAGTCGTTCCATTCAGGGTTTAGAAGTTTGAAATTGAGGCCGTCGTATACAAAGATGCCTTCGGAGTTTGTGCCAATTATTATTTTTTTGTTTTCATCGCGAAAGACGAACCTGATTTGTTTTTGATTAAAAAAAGCACCCGTAATAAAAGGTTTAAGCGCATTTTTTTCAATTGTATATAAACCATCCAACAGGTCAATTACAATTTTCTCATCAACAAGGAACATTGAATTAGAGAATGATGGCAGTTGAATTGGAATCATGCGGCCATCTTCCCAAACCAGAACTTGCAAAAATGAGTGGAAATAAACTTTGTCGCCAACCGGAATAATGTTCCAGAACTCCACATTGGGAATGAAGTATCTATCTGCCAGCGGAGTTAGTGAAATATATTTCAGAGCCCCGGATTTGTTACGCTCCCAGTAACCCAGTTCACGGTAACCGCTTGTATAAATTCTGTTGTTTTTGTCGATTGCCACACAGCGGATAATGTTCCCGTTAGGTGAGGGATATAGTTTCCATGAAATTCCATCAAATTCAAGTAATCCTTTATTATTTGCAAAATAGACAATCCCCTCATGATCTTCAGCAACCGACCAGTTTTGGTTGTCTGCATTATAATCGGTTTTTAAAAAATTTTTAACGACAGGATTCTTATCTTCTAATGCAAAGGTATATTGATGCGAAAGCAGAATCAGGAGAAAACTTAATAGGGCATAGTTTAATATGCTTTTTCTCTTTTCTCGCGAAATTTGATTACTCAAGTTCATTCGTTGAAAAGTTAACGATTATTTAATCTTTTTGACGATCTTTTAAAAGTTCAGCCTTCATGCAAATAGGCATAAATGGACACTTTTAATCAATTTTCCTGTAATTCATGAAAAAAATAGCTCACTATCCGAAGTCTATGTCATGAACCTGGAATAATAAATGTCAAAAATACAAATTTATATATGATTGATAAATAATTAAATAAAAAATGTAAGTGCTTCAAGAAGTGGTAATGATGAGTTAGATTGACCATGTGCAAACATATGGAGTGTCAGAAGTGTAGTCATTTTCTTTTTTTCAGGTAGTTGGCATTATATCTTCGTTACAAATATTTTTAAAATTTAACGTATGAAAAGACTGATCTTTCTGTTGAATCTTTTTTTCTCCATCACCTTCCTTTATGCCCAGCAGGGAGTGAAGGTCTCGGGAAAGGTATCTGATAACGCAGGTAGCTTACCAGGTGTGTCTGTTTCAATTAAAGGGACGGCTACCGGAATGGTTACCGATATTGACGGTAATTATACTTTGCAAACCCCTAACCAGGCGACACTTATTTTTAGTTTTATTGGATATAAAACGCAGGAGGTTCCTGTTAACAATCGCACTTCCATCAATATTAAATTGGAAGAGAATGTAGTGGGCATCGGCGAAGTTGTTGTTGTAGGTTATGGAACGCAAAAGGTAAAAGACCTTACCTCGTCTATTACGACAATTAAAACGGAAGACCTTATTAAAACGCCTACAGGTCAGGCCATGCAATCCTTGCAAGGAAAAGTTGCAGGTCTTCAGGTAGTAAGTAGTGGTGCCCCCGGTGATTCTCCTACTATCAGGATTCGAGGTGTTGGTTCATATCCTGGAAGTAATAATGAAGCACCCCTTTATGTAGTTGATGGAATGTTTTTTAGCAACATCGATTTTTTGAATACTGCTGATATTGCTTCTATTTCGGTACTTAAAGATGCCTCGGCTTCTGCAATATACGGTGTAAGAGCTGCCAATGGTGTCGTTCTGATTGAAACCAAATCCGGCGGATTCAATAAGAAAACTGAAATCAGTTATAACGGATACTATGGTACTCAGGTTGCTCAGAATGTATTAAAGATGGCAAATGCTGAACAGTTCACGACCATGGCCAATGAATCTGGTTCAGTACCAGATGCAAGTTTTATTTTGAATGCGATGCAACTTTACGGTCGGAGCCGGATCAACCCCAATGTTCCGGATGTAAACACTGACTGGTACAAAGAAATCATGCGTCCTGCAGTTATTCAGAACCATAGCCTTGATGTTTCAGGCGGAACTGAAAAAGCTTCTTACTCTATTGGAACGAACTACTTTTCGCAGCAAGGAATCCTGGATATGAAAAATGAATATAACCGGTTCAACTTACGCGCTAAAGTAGATTTTAATGCGACTGACTGGCTGACCGTCGGTGGCAATATGATTTCAAGTAACGCGATTAAATACAGTGCCGATCAGGCAGCCTGGAGTCTGGCCTATTTTGCCGTTCCTATCATGCCAATTTATGATGAAGCTAACGTAAACGCACGCCCTACTAAATATGCAAATGCACAAGATTTGGGTTACCGGAGCGGGCAAAACCCTTTCCCAACGCTTGACTTCAGTAATAAGCAATTAAAAATTAGGAAGTTGCTGGCTAATTTCTATGTGAAAATTGATCTTGTCCCTAAGAAATTATCGTTTAAATCTACTTACAACCATGCTTTCACATCTCTGGATGAGCGCAATGTTGATTTACCTTATTTTGTTGGCAATAGTTTTCAACGAGTTGATGCATCGATAAATAAAAAAGCTGAAACCTATTCTGATCAGATTTGGGATAATGTCCTTACTTATAATGACCACTTTGGAGACCATAGCGTATCTGTAATGGCAGGAACTTCATTTCGCGATGAGGCATTTAATATGCTAAAAGCGCAAGGTTTAAATTTTCCGACCGAAAATCAACAGTCATGGTATATTAATCAGGCTGGACAAATCGTGGTTGCAGGTGTCGGTGATGGCGGAAAACGCGAATACGGACTTTCCTATTTCGGACGTCTTTCCTACAATTTCAAAGATAAATACTTGTTGTACGGTACGATGAGGGCAGACGGAAGTTCAAAATACCAGGAGAAATGGGGTTATTTTCCTACTGTTGGCGCCGGGTGGGTGATCACTGGTGAAAACTTCATGAAGAATAATCAAGTAGTTGACTACCTGAAATTGCGCGGCAGTTGGGGAAAGTTGGGTAACGACAAAATTCAGGCCAACGATGGAGCAACAACAACATCTGTTATATCTACTGCAATTAATGGGGTGCTTGTTCCTGGTAACACTACATCAAGCACGTTTTCGTATCTTAAATGGGAAGTAACAGAAGAAACAAATATGGGTGTTACTGCCAAGTTACTTCATAGCCGTTTAAGCGTCGATGCTGATTACTATATCAGGGATACAAAGAATGCGGCAATTAACGTAAATATTCCTGCTATTGGTGGTAGCATCATAAAAAATGTAGGTGTCATCCGCAATCAAGGGCTGGAACTTGCCCTAAACTGGAATGATCAACTATCTAAAAACTTAAGCTATAACATCGGAGGTAATATTTCGACGCTAAAAAACGAAGTCAGAAGTTTATATGGTCAACCTTACATTGATGGTGGAACTGCAGAATTTCGTCAACGGTCAATTGTTGGCCAACCACTCTTAGCATTCTTTGGTCGAGAAGTTCTTGGCGTATATCAAAACGATGCTGAAATAAAAGCCGATCCAATTGCTGTTGCAAACGGACTTGTTCCTGGTGATTTCAAATATAAAGACCAAAACAATGATAAGGTAATGAATGATGATGACAGGGTTGTTTTAGGATCTTATTTTCCAACATTTATGTATGGCCTCAATTTAGGGATTACTTATAGGAATATCGAGTTTTCAGCTAACATGTTAGGTCAGACGGGAAACAAAATTCTGAACCGCAAACGTGGTGAGTTCATCTGGACAGCTGATGGAAATATGGATGCTGATCTGGCTGTCAATCGCTGGCATGGTGATGGTACTTCAAATAAATACCCTTCATCATCCGGATTGCGCAGGGGATGGAACCAAAAAATGTCCGATTATTTTGTGGAAGATGGTTCTTTTTTCCGCGTACAGAATGTGCAATTGGCCTATAACATTAAAGGAAAACAATTATTTGGTACACAGCTACCTAATACAAGGATTTCGTTTACCGCTGAACGTCCTTTAACTGTATTTAATTATAACGGGTTTAACCCCGAAGTTGCCAATGGCGTTGATACGCAGACATATCCTATACCTGCTGTTTATACAATAGGGCTGAATATCAATTTTTAATCAATTAAAAAGATATTACGATGAAACTTATACACACATGTATCAGACCTGCATTTTTAGTGATTGCTCTTCTTGGTGCAACTGCATGTCAGAATAAACTTGACGAACCGGCAGAGAATAAATCGTTTACAAAAGGAACGGATTATAAGATTACAAATAACATGATCCTTCCGTTAATTGGCGTGTATGCCGAAACACAGGATTTTGGTTGGGAAAACTTTCCGCTTATCTCGGTAAGAGGTGATGATGTAAATGCTGGTGGATTAGGCGATCAGCAAGATTTTGCCGAAACAGACAAGTTTAATTACAACAAAGATTTTTGGATGTATAATTCTCTGTGGCAGCGGCTTTATAAAAATATTTTTACTGCTCATTCGGCGATGGAACAAATTGAGTTGTACAAAGAATTTGCTTCCAATAAAGCAACTGCGGACCAGTATATTGCAGAGGCAAAAGTATTGAGAGCCTGGTCGCTTTTTAACCTGTCAAGGGTTTGGGGAAGTGTCTTTATTCCTACGAACTCCGATCCATCCGGAATGCTTATAGCCAGTTTGTCAACAAAAGAGGAGGTGATGAAGCATATTTCTGATCAAATGGATGCAGCGATTCTCTCACTTCCGGCACTAAACCCCAACGAACGGAGCGATATCCGCGGTGGAATTACCAAGTTTACAGCACTTGCAATTAAGGCACAGGCGAATCTCGAACTCAAAAATTACCAGGGTGTTGCTGATGCAACTTCACAGATCATCAGTTCTGGCAAATTCAGCCTTGAACCTGATTTTTATGAGCTTTTCAAAATAAAGGGCAAACTGAACAAAGAAAACCTGTTTGAATTGCAGTACTCCGACTTTGGTCAGGGAGCGGGTGACAGTAAGAGTTATAATTTCGCCTTCTTTGGACCACAGGGATGGACTCCAAAAGTTAAGGGTGCGGCTGATGGCTGGGGATTTTTTGAGCCAAGCATGAAGTACATCAAATTCATGCTCGACAGAGGCGAAAAAGTTCGTTTGGAAACAAGTGTGATTTTTACAAACAGGGGTATTGCGGAGCTAAAAAAAGATGCTAAATATACGACCTTGCCTTCGTTTGTTACAAATACCACTCGTTCTGGAGACGTATTCAACGATTATGCACGGGCATTGTTCGCAAGTGGAAAACAATATTTGCCTACTGTGCAGCTAACTGCAGGCCGAACCGAATATGGAACAAATAAGAACTTAACCTGTATCCGTTACGCCGAAATATTGCTGATGCATGCCGAGGCACTTACTTCGGGAGCTACAGGTCCCGGAATGACTGCCGATGCTGCTGTAAATGCAGTAAGGGCAAGAGCAGGTCTTCCTTCACTTACCGCTGTGACGAATGCGCAGGTTATGGATGAGAAATTTGCAGAACTTGCCATGGAATGGGGTACGCGTTTTTACGACATGGTAAGGCTTGGAAAAACTACAGAACTAAGCTATGACGGCAGGACTTTTACAGCTGATAAAACGTTCCTTCCTTATCCGCAGATTCAGGTTGACTTGTTGCCAGCTCTGAAAACCAAATAATTTTAAGTATTGATCATTAAATAGGAAAAAATGAAAACTTTAAAATATATATCAGCTTTTCTGGTAATCCTGGTTTTTACTGTGTCCTGTAACGAAGGCATTGATCCGATTACTTTTGTAAGCCCGGGTGCCGATGCAATAGCTCCTGTTGTAACCGTTAAATATCCGACAGAAGGAGTCAAGATTCAGGTTCCGGAACTTTTGGCTACTATCAATATCGAGTTTGAAGTTACCGATGATATCGAACTGAAATCCATTTCTGTTTTGATGGATGGAACAGAAATCATAAATTATGCTGAATTTAAGGATTACCGCCGGGCACTCGAAGCGTATTCTTACGATAAGGTATCAAACGGGGTTCATGTTCTTACAATTAAGGCGACTGACCTGGGAGGTAAGGTTACAAATAAGGTGGTTAATTTTGAGAAAAAACCCCCATATACACCATTGTATGCCGGCGAAACTTTTTACATGCCTTTCGATGGTGATTACGTTGAGAAAATAAGTTTCAAAGCGGCTACAATTGTCGGAACCCCGGGTTTTACAGGATCAGGACTTAAAGGAGTGAATTCCTATGCAGGAGCAACTGATTCATACATTACATTTCCTTCAGTTGGGCTTGTTGGTAATGAATTTAGCGCTGCATTCTGGTATAAAATGAATGCTACACCTGATAGAGCAGGAATTTTTATAATCAGTCCTACTGGCGAAGACCGTAAATTTGGCCTCCGGTTTGGCCGCGAAGCTGATGGCACAAAGCAAAAGTTTTTCCTTAATATAGGCAATGGCACTGATGAAGGTTGGTATATACCAGCATCATTTACCCCAATAAGCGACTGGATGCATATTGCAATCGTGGCATCAAGCAGTCATGTTGCAGTTTACATCAATGGGAAAGTGGTTTCCGAGGGCGATTTCGGTCCGATTAACTGGACGGGTTGTGATCTTATTTCAATTGGATCAGGTGCACCTCGGTTTGCATATTGGGATCACAAATCTGATTTAAGCAAATTAGATGAATTGCGAATCTTCAACAAGACGCTTACGCAGGCAGAAATCCAGGACATTATTGCTTATGATTCTCCATATGTCGCTAAATACAGCGGTGAGGTTTTCTATATGCCATTTGAGGGTAATAATAAAGAGCTAAACACTAATAAGGCTGCCACAGTAGTTGGAACTCCCGGTTTTGCTGCAGGAAAAAAAGGACAGGCATATGTTGGTGCAACAGATTCTTACCTTACATTTCCTACTACAGGTCTTAAGAGTACAACATTTAGCGCTGTATTCTGGACGAAGATCAATTCAACACCCGATCGTGGAGGTATTTTGGTGATGGGGCCACCTGATCTTGTAAATCCTGCACTTCAGAATAACCGTACTTCCGGATTTAGGTTCTTCCGTGAAGGTTCAGCGACCAGCCAGATTTTTAAATTGAACGCAGGCGATGGAACAGCAGACTCCTGGTTCGATGGAGGCGCAGCTGCCACTTTGGTTCCGACAGCCGGAAAGTGGGATCACATGGCGTTTACAATTTCAGGAACCGAATGTGTGGTTTATATCAATGGAGAAATCGTTAAGCAAGGAGCTTTCCCGGGAATAAACTGGACGGGTTGCGATTTACTTTCGATTATGTCGGGTGCCCCGCGCTTTGCAGAATGGGGTCATCTCTCCGATCTTGGTATGATGGACGAATTGCGGATATTCAATAAAACGCTCACACAAGCTGAAATAAAAACGATCTTTAACGCAGAAAAATAGTTTTCCTCAAGAGTTAGTTAGAAGTCTGATATAGAAAGAAAGGCTGCTTTGGAGGTATCCTGGCAGCCTTTTATAAAAGATCCATCAATTTTACGAATCTGAATGATATGCGGCACAGAAAAACGGATTACTCAATTTTTGATAATTGGTTGCATTGGGAATCCGGGAATCTCAATATGACGCGACAGGTTTTGTATTTATTGATCGGGATACTTTTTTTGGGATGTAAAAGTAAGGTTGATACAGAACCTGATCCGGTGTACGTTGCTTTCAATTATAATTCAATAAAAGTAAACGGTGATTTTTCAGGATTCGATTATAAGGGGATCAATAGCATTCCGGTCTTCAAAATTTCGTTCACTGCTCCAATAGATCAAACATCGTCCACATCGTCCATAACGATGGCAGACAAAAATCTTAACGCTGTTCCTGTCAATCTGGTATTTGAAAATAAGGATAGTACAGTTACGGTAAAGCCGGCATCTCCATTGAAATATTTGTCGGGATATACATTTGCAGTATCTAATTCATTGAAATCGAAAGCAGGTAGTTTCCTTTCAATTCCATTTTCAGTCAATATTACCACAGGGATTGACTCAGCCAATAAATTTCCGGTTATCTCCAATGACGCTCTTCTGACACTTATTCAGAAACAAACATTTAAGTATTTCTGGGACTTTGGGCATCCGGTTTCAGGAATGTCACGCGAACGAAATACTTCAGGTGATGTTGTTACTTCGGGAGGAACAGGTTTTGGTATCATGACCATCCCGGTTGCGATCGATCGCAAATTCATTACGCGGGCGGAAGGTGTTATCCGCGTTCAAAAGATTGCCGATTTTTTGAAGAACAATGCGGCTCATTTTCATGGTGCATACCCCCATTGGATAAATGGATCTTCAGGAGTTGTGGTTCCTTTTTCCCCAAATGATAATGGAGCCGATATCGTTGAAACCTCTTATTTAATGATGGGTTTATTGACTGCACGTCAGTATTTTGATGATGTGAATGCTTCGGAATCCAAATTACGCACTGATATTAATACTTTGTTGGATGGCGTGGAATGGGACTGGTTCCGAAAAGATGGCTCCAATATGCTGTATTGGAACTGGAGCCCAGATTTTGAATTTGCAGTGAATGTTCCGGTCAGGGGATGGAATGAATGCCTGGTCACTTACGTAATGGCCGCTTCTTCCAAAACGCATTCAATACCGAAAATTGTGTATGACAATGGGTTTGCAAAGAATGGTGCGATAAAAAACAACAACAGCTATTATGGAATTGAATTACCGCTCGGAGAAGCTTTTGGAGGCCCTTTGTTTTTTGAACATTACTCATTTCTTGGTATCAATCCGAATGGTCTTTCAGACACTTATGCAAATTACCTGACGCAGGCTGTCAACCATTCGAAAATCAATTTCGAATACTGTAAAGACAATCCGAAGAACTTTTATGGCTACAGCAAAGATTGCTGGGGTCTTACCGCAAGCGATATTAAAGACGGATATACAGCCAGTTCACCAACAAACGATCAGGGCTTTATTGCGCCCACTGCCGCCATTTCATCGTTGCCTTTTACACCGGTCGAGTCGCTGCAGGCAATCAACTTTTTTTATTATAAGATGGGCGATCACCTTTGGGGTGAATACGGCTTTGTCGATTCTTTTAATTTAAACACAATATGGTTTGCAAATTCCTATCTTGCGATTGATCAGGGTCCGCAGATTGTCATGATCGAGAATTACCGGACAGGTTTGCTATGGAAACTCTTTATGAGCAGTCCTGAAATAAAAACAGGAATGAAAAACCTTGGCTTTCAGAGTCCAAATCTATAATTTGATAAATGTCTAAAATACATCAATATACAATTATGAGAAAATTCATCACCTTGACAATCTCCCTTTTTTTGCTGGTTTATTATGCACCGGTTCAGTTAACCGCCGCACAATTATCGCCAAAAAAGGATACAAAAGGTAAAAATGAGATCCAAAAGAACCTTTCTGACACAGCTTTGCTGACACTTGTACAAAAGCAAACCTTCAAATATTTTTGGGACTTTGCCCATCCTGTAAGTGGTATGGCACGCGAAAGAAGCAATCCCGCTTACGGTTACGGTGACGAAGTAGTTACCACTGGAGGAACAGGATTTGGTGTAATGGCGACCATTGTTGCCGTCGAAAGAGGCTGGATCACGCGTGATTCTGCTGCCAGACATTTATTGAAGATGGTTGCGTTTTTGAGCAAGGCCGATGCTTATCATGGTGTTTTCCCGCATTGGCTGAACGGCGCAACTGGCAAAACGATTCCATTCAGCCGCAAAGACGACGGTGCCGATTTGGTTGAATCTTCCTATCTTTTTCAAGGCTTGTTGTGTGTAAGACAATATTTTAATCAGGACAATCGAATAGAATCAGAATTACGTAACCGGATCAACGGTTTATGGAACGATGTAGAATGGGATTGGTTTACCAAGGGTGGGGAAGAGGTGCTGTACTGGCATTGGAGTCCCAATAATGGCTGGGCCATGAATTTCCCCGTAAGAGGTTACAACGAATGTCTGATCATGTATGTGCTTGCTGCCAGCAGTGAACGCTATCCGGTAAGCAGCGCTGTCTATCATCGTGGCTGGGCACAGAGTAATTTTTTCAAAAACGGTAAAGAGTTTTATGGCATCAAACTTCCGTTGGGATTCGATTACGGCGGTCCGCTGTTCTTCTCGCACTACTCTTTTTTGGGTTTGGACCCTACCAATTTATCCGACCGGTATGCCAATTACTGGGAGCAAAATAAAAATCATACACTGATTAATCGTGCGTGGTGTATTGACAATCCACAGAAATTCAAAGGTTATGGTGAGAATTGCTGGGGTCTTACCGCGAGCGATAATTTTGAGGGTTACAATGCACATGCACCGGGAAATGATCTGGGTGTGATCACTCCAACCGCTGCCCTTTCTGCATTTCCTTACACGCCGGAATATTCAATGCAGGCCTTAAAACACTTCTATTTCGATCTGGGAGATAAAATCTGGAGCGATTATGGTTTTGTGGATGCTTTTAGCGAAACAAAAAACTGGTATGCAACAAATTACCTGGCCATCGATCAGGGTCCTATCATCGTAATGATCGAAAATTACAGAACGGGTTTGCTCTGGAAACTTTTTATGAGTTGTCCTGAAATCCAAAATGGGTTAAAAAAGCTTGATTTTAAATCTCCTTCTATCGATAAATTAGGTCATTGAAAAGGTCATTGGCTTCACATCATTGAAAAGGTCATTGGAGTAGTTAAGTTTCAACTTCAAAACAGATAACTTTATAATGAAATTGAATCAATTTAAGATGAAAAATATACGTAACCTGTTTGTCGTAATTGTTTTGCTGGTTCTGGCTTCGAATGTTTCGGCGCAGAAAACCTATTGCAATCCCATCAACCTCGATTACGGCTATTGTCCGATTCCCAATTTTACAGAATCGGGCAAACACAGGGCCACTGCCGATCCGGTAATAGTAACCCATAAAGGCGATTATTATCTTTTTTCGACCAACCAATGGGGGTATTGGTGGAGTCCTGACCTGAATAACTGGACATTTGTATCGAAAACTTTCCTGAAGCCTTACCACAAAGTGTATGACGATCTTTGTGCGCCGGCTGTGTGGGTTCAGAACGATACAATGTTTGTTTTTGGGTCAACCTATTCAACCAATTTCCCGATCTGGATGAGCACGAATCCAAAAGCGAATGAGTGGAAAGAGAAAGTTGATTCTTTTGCGATCGGCGGCTGGGACCCGGACTTCTTTTTGGATGACAACGGGAAGTTGTACGAGTATAATGGAAGCAGCAACTCCTATCCCCTTTATGGCATTGAAATCAACAGAAAGACCTTTGAACCAATCGGCGCACGAAAAGAATTACTGCTTTTGAATCAGGAAAAATTCGGTTGGCAACGTTTCGGTGAATATTCTGACAATACATTTTTAAATCCGTTTATCGAAGGTGCCTGGATGACGAAACATAATGGCAAGTATTACCTGCAATATGGTGCTCCCGGAACAGAAATCAGCGGTTATGCCGATGGTGTAGCTGTGTCGGATAAACCACTTGACGGATTTGTACACCAGCCAATGCCATTCTCATATAAGCCGGGTGGTTTTGCCCGCGGCGCAGGACATGGGGCAACCTTTACCGATAAGTGGGATAACTACTGGCACATAAGCACGATCTCGATATCTGTCAAAAATAGTTTTGAACGAAGGCTGGGTCTGTGGCCTGCAGGTTTCGATAAAGATGATGTGATGTATTGCAATACTGCCTTTGGCGATTATCCGCTTTATCTGCCTGATGGGAAAGCAGATCATCTTAAAAGCAATTTCACTGGATGGATGTTACTCAACTACAATAAACCGGTCACCGTTTCTTCATCATTTGGTGGATATGGAGCCAATTATGCCGTTGACGAGAGCATTAAAACATACTGGTGTGCTGCTACTGATAAGGCAGGAGAATGGATTGCATCCGATTTAGGTGCCGTCTCAATGGTTAAGGCCATTCAACTTAATTATGCCGATCAGGATGCAACCTTCCTTGGCAAACAAACAAATATCTTCCATCAGTACAAGCTCTGGTCATCGGTTGACGGGAAGAAATGGAAACTGCTGATCGATAAGAGTAAGAATACAACCGATGTTCCTCATGACTATATTGAACTTCAAAAACCGGTGGAAACACGGTTTATAAAATTGGAGAATATTCACGTTCCAACGGGCAAGTTTGCGATCAGCGGATTGCGTGTATTTGGAAATGGACATGGCAAACAACCGGATGCTGTGAAGAATTTCATAGTTTTACGAACCGAAAAGGATAAACGGAGTGCCTGGATTAAATGGACACCCGTGGATAATGCCTATGCATATAACATTTATATGGGCACGGCACCCGATAAATTGTACAACTGTATCATGGTCTATGGCAGCAACGAATACTGGTTCAAAGCGATGGATAAAGACATTCCGTACTATTTTACAATCGAAGCCATCAACGAAAACGGAACGTCACAATTAATAAAAGTCATTGAAAGTCATTGAAAAAGGTCATTTATTTCATGTCATTGAAAAAGATCATTAGGTCATTGAATGATGCGAAGCCCAAAGAAGCGTAGCCAATGACGCGAAGCCAATAAAGATTAATTAAGAATATTCTAAAATTCAATATCATGAGGAGTTTAACCATTTTCATTACACTTACCTTCCTAATCTTTTGTTCACCCTCTTATGCCCAAAAGGCTGGTGAAACGAAAATGAGCCAGTTCATCACGAACCTGATGAACAAGATGACTTTGGACGAGAAAATAGGTCAGCTGAACCTTCCAGGTGCAGGTGATATTACGACCGGACAGGCTGCCAGTTCCGATATCGGGAAAAAAATCAGGGAGGGAAAAGTGGGTGGACTCTTTAATATCAAATCGGTGAGTAAAATCCGCAACGTTCAAAAGGTAGCCGTTGAGGAGAGCCGGTTGAAGATTCCTTTACTGTTCGGAATGGATGTGATTCATGGTTATCAGACTATTTTCCCGATTCCATTGGGACTGTCGTGCAGCTGGGATATGAAACTGATTGAACAGTCGGCACGTATTGCCGCACAGGAAGCAAGTGCCGATGGCATCTGCTGGACTTTTTCGCCAATGGTCGATATCTCGCGCGATCCGCGCTGGGGACGCATGTCGGAAGGCTCAGGCGAAGATCCTTACCTTGGTTCACAGATTGCAAAAGCGATGGTTGTCGGATACCAGGGTGTTGATCTTCGGCAAAACAATACAATTATGGCGTGTGTCAAACACTTTGCCTTGTATGGCGCCATTGAAGCCGGCCGCGATTATAACACGGTCGACATGAGCCGGATCAGGATGTACAACGAGTATTTTCCGCCTTACAAAGCGGCAGTTGATGCTGGTGCCGGTAGTGTGATGACCTCTTTTAATGAACTTGACGGAATCCCCGCCACCGCGAACAAATGGCTCATGACCGATGTATTGCGCAAGCAATGGGGTTTTAATGGGTTTGTGGTTACCGATTATACCGCTATTGCGGAACTGATCGATCATGGATTGGGCGATTTACAGGAAGTTTCGGCGCAGTCACTTCGTGCCGGGGTTGATATGGATATGGTCGCTGATGGTTTTTTGACCACGCTCAAAAAATCACTGGCTACAGGCAAAGTTTCACAAGCACAGATTGATCTTGCCTGCCGCAGAATTCTTGAAGCTAAATACAAACTCGGACTTTTTGAAGATCCATATCGTTATTGTAATGATGACCGCGCCAAAAATGAGATTTTTACAACAGAAAACCGTTTGGTTGCCAGGACCACCGCCGCTCAATCTGTTGTGCTTCTTAAAAACGACAACCAGGTACTTCCGCTTCAGAATAAGGGAACCATTGCCCTGATTGGGCCGTTGGCCGATAACAAGGAGAATATGACAGGAACCTGGAGTGTGGCTGCTGATTTTTCGAAGTCGGTCTCTTTACTCACAGGTTTGAAAGAAGCAATTGGTATTGATGCCCGTATTTTGGTGGCAAGGGGAACCAATATTGTAAACGATTCATTGTTGGATTCGAGAATCAGCATCTTTGGCAAACCTACCTATCTTGACAGCCGCACGCAGGAAGAGATGATTGAAGAAGCTGTTGAGGTTGCTGAAGAGTCGGATGTGATTGTTGCCGCATTGGGCGAAGCGGCTGAAATGACGGGGGAGGCTTCAAGCAGATCGGATATCAACCTTCCTGAAAATCAGAAAGAGTTACTGAAAGCTTTACTCGCAACCGGCAAGCCTGTTGTATTGGTGTTGTTTACGGGCCGTCCTCTTTCGTTGACATGGGAAAATGC
>Ga0209512_1002697_pt1 | contig 18278 bp, 12 predicted proteins | sample frozenSSSSmetaG_FD_184142 | JGI IMG/M metagenome (GOLD analysis project Ga0209512, IMG submission 184142) | Glacier valley bacterial and archeal communities from Borup Fiord, Nunavut, Canada, to study Microbial Dark Matter (Phase II) -... | ecosystem: Environmental > Aquatic > Freshwater > Ice >... | reverse complement strand
GCAAGCTCTTCGGGTTGACCCGGACGACCCATCGCCACCTCATGACCAAAGTTTTCGACTTCCTCGATCGGCATCGTTGCTGGGATATTCGGAGTCCAAACCGGACCGGGAGCGACTGCGTTAACGCGAATCTTACGCGATCCTAAGTTTAACGCTAACGCTTTGGTGAACGCATGAATAGCACCTTTGCTCGCGCAATAATCAATCAGCATCTCATTGCCAACTAATCCAACAATGCTGCCTGTGTTGATGATGGCATCGTCTTCTTTGAGGTGAGGAAGCGCGGCTTTTGCCATGTAGAAATAACCAAAAATATTGGTTTCGAGCGTGCGACGAAACTGCTCTTCGCTCACGTCTTCAAACTTTTTTTGAGCCATTTGATACGCTGCATTATTGACGAGAATATTGAGTCCACCTAGCTCAGTCACAATGTGGTCTATTGCATGGCGACAGTCTTCAGATTTGCGAACGTCTCCTTTGATCGTCAAGCAGCGCTTTCCTTTTGACTCGACTATCTCGCAGGTGGTTTTTGCATCGGCATCGTTCTCGTTGTAGAAAATCGCAACGTCGGCTCCTTCCATTGCAAACGCGATCGCGACCGCCCGTCCAATTCCAGAATCGCCTCCTGTAATCAGCGCAACTTTGCCTCGAAGTTTTCCGGCTGGCAGATAGTTAGAGAGATCGCTGTCAGGGGCAGGCATCATGTCTTCTTGACTAGCAGGATAGGGAAGCTTCTGCCCTGCAATATCTTCAGAGGTCGGACGAAATTCTTGGCTTTGCATAGTTGATTTTTTAGGACTTCTTGTAGGAGACACAGCGATTACAAGCTATATAAAGTCTGTTGTGTTGTGACCTATCAAGCACAAGATTAAGCTTAGTAAAGCGTTACGAACTCTGTCGATCGGGGTAGTTTTCCTCCTCAGAGCAGTATTTGATAGGGGTTTGCTGTAGTGAGCAAAGACTCAGTGCCGCCTCACAGAATTCAGGTAATGATGGATGAAGTACCAGTTTGAGACAGAGGCTGAAGCCCGCATTTTATCGTTGGTTAATTAAAACTGCCCGAACTGTTGATTATCTGGAACTTTGCGCGAGAACTAAGTGAATCAGGCTTGTAACTAAACGATCGTAGTCCATTGGCATCACGTCTTTGCCGTGGAGAATATGCTGCACCAGCATATACGAGACGAGAGAACCGAAAAAAATTTGAGCGACGGCTTCGGGGTCATCGATGCCGAGTTCTGGATGCGCCTCAAAGTATTGGCTAAGTAACTGTTGCCCCTGCTGAATCACCGTTGTTGTAAACAGTTTTGCTAATTCTGGAAACCGATCGGACTCTCCAATAATCAGCCTGATCAAACACAAATAATTCTGATCTGCGACTCTGAAGCTATAGATCTTCGCGATTTGCCGCAACAAGATTGCAGGCTCACCGCATAAACGGCTCCCGTCATACACTTCTCGAAATCGGGAAAGCGTCATCCATTCTAATAGTGCTTTAAACAGCCCTTCTTTATTCACAAAGTGGCTGTAGATCGTCTGCTTAGAAACGCTCGCTTCTGTGGCAACGCGATCCATGCTGGTGCCTGCATAGCCGCAACTGAGAAACACGCGCATAGCTCCCTGCAAAATCTGCTCTTGCTTGGGCGTGATGCTAAATGGAACAACGTTGGGTGAGGTCATGGAGGGGCGGATCGTGAGGTAAGGCTTATAGTCATCTACAGCAGAGGAATGACGCTTCTCTTGAGTATTAACTTTTTCCATTGGGCGTTGTTCAATCATACTAGACCGTCTAGTATGATCGGTAATCTTGAAGCATTTTACAGCGGTAAGAGTCTCCTCATCCTCCAATCGGCTTACTACCATGACTCAGCTTGTTCCCCCACCCACCGAGCATCTCCCAGATTCTCCGCCGTCAAAACCAAAAGGGCGGCAGATTCCTAAACCTTTGTTGTTAGTTCCGATCGGGCTAGCGATCGCCGGGATTGGCTATGGAATCTGGCGGTTGATGCCTCACCCAGAGCCAACTGCCCTGCACCTGAGCGGACGGCTCGAAGGCTATGAAACCGACATCGGCGCAAAAACGGGTGGACGGGTGAATTTCATCGCGGTGCGGGAGGGCGATGAAGTTAAAAAAGGGCAGGTCTTGGTGCGGATCAATGATGAAGAAATTCAGGCACAGCTTAGGGGCGCAAGGTCAACGGTGACGGCGGCTCAACAACAAGCGCAACAGGCACAGGCTCAAATTGACGGAATGGACAGCAAGATTCGTGAGGCAGAGTTAAATCTCAAACAGTCAAAAGGCGATGCCACCGGGCGAATCAGTCAGGCGCAAGCGACGGTTTCGGCGGCAACTGCTCAACTGGCAGAAGCGATCGCCCAAGTCAAACAAGCTGAGGCGCAGGTCAGACAGTCTCAGGCAACGCAGAGATTTGCTGCCACTGACCGCGATCGCTATGCCCAGCTAGTGTCTCAAGGCGCAGTCGATCGCCAGCAGTTTGACCAGTCGCAGACCGCCTTTGAGACAGCTCAAGCCTCGGTTGAGACGGCTCAGGCAACGCTTTTAGCGCGTCGGGCGGGTGTGAATGCGACGCGGGATCAGTTGAAGGCGGCGCAGGGAGGCTTTGCTCAAGTGAAAACGACGGGGCTAAATCCTGACATTCGAGACGCGCAACTGTCGGGGTTTTATCAGCAGCGCCAGCAGGCAGTGGCTCAACTCAAACAGACACAGGCACAAATCAAAACAGCTCAAGCAAAGCAAAAAGAGATTCAGGCGCAGCTTAATTATTTGAATGTAACCAGCCCGATCGCAGGAATCGTCACGGCACGTCCGATCGAGCCTGGGGCAGTCGTCGCTGCGGGTAAAACGATGCTGACCGTGATGGATTTGAATTTGGTTTATCTGCGAGGCTATGTCCCAGAAGGCGACATCGGTAAGGTTCGGGTCGGTCAATCTGCCAAGGTTTTTCTCGACTCTAACCCAACTCAAGGGCTGGCTGCAAAGGTGTCGGCGATCGATGCCAAAGCCTCGTTCACGCCCGAAAATATTTACTTTCGCAACGATCGAGTCAAACAGGTGTTTGGGGTGAAGTTGACGATCGACGATCCCAAGGGTTTTGCAAAACCGGGAATGCCAGCCGATGGAGAAATCTCTTTAAAGACCCAATAATCGCCTCTGGAGGTTGGAGTCATGATTCAAAAAACGGTGGCGAGTAGTGCGATCCCAGAAGCCCGAGATCCAAGTCTTGCGTCTTTAGATGATGTAATTCGCGTGGTCGGATTGCACAAACACTACGATCGGGTGGCGGCAGTTCGAGGAGTCGATTTTGCAGTGAAGCGCGGCGAAGTCTTCGGGCTGATTGGACCGGATGGTGCAGGCAAGACAACGACGTTTCACATTTTGGGCGGCGTGATGGAGGCGACCACCGGAGACGTGAAAGTGTTGGGGCAACCGCCACGAGATGCGCGGTTGAAAATTGGCTATCTGACTCAGCAGTTTTCGCTGTATCTCGATCTCAGCATCGACGAAAATTTGCGCTATGTGAGCGGACTTAGACAAGTGCCCGATCGTCTATTTTCTGAGCGGCGCGAAAAATATCTGCGATTGATGAACTTAGAGAACTTTGACGATCGTCTTGCCGGAGAGCTATCGGGCGGCATGAAGCAAAAACTTGCGCTGTGCTGTGCGCTGGTGTCTCAGCCTCAAGTGCTGCTGCTCGACGAACCGACGACGGGCGTTGATCCCGTTTCGCGACGTGAGTTTTGGGACGTGTTGGCGGCACTGGCTTCTGAGGAAGGAGTGACGATCGTGGTGGCAACTCCTTATCTAGACGAGGCAGAACGCTGCAATCGCATCGGGCTAATGTATGACGGTCAGATTCAGCAAATTGGCACGCCTGCTGAGTTGAGAAACAGTTTAGGACTATATCGTCTCGAAGTGAATACGCCCCAATTGCAAGCAGCCGAGCAAGTGTTGACCGAGGCATCTGAGTCCAAGTCGATCGTCGATGTGCAGACCTTTGGCGATCGCTTAGATGTGCTGGTGAATGATCCCCAAATCGGGGAAGCTGAGGTGCGCGAATTATTTCAGCAACATCACCTGCAAGCTGCCACGATCGATCTGGCTGAACCTACGCTAGAAAATGTGTTTGTGACTCGATTGCGTCGGCAGGGATCGGCACCACAGTCTTTTGAGTTCCCTCGATCGAGAGGCGGCAATCGCGACATCTCTAAAAATTCTGCCTCTGATCTTGCGATCTATTCTCACAACCTAAATCGGAATTTTGGCAGCTTTCAAGCCGTTAAAAATGTCAATGTCGAAGTGCGCTACGGGGAGATTTTTGGCTTACTCGGAGCCAACGGAGCCGGGAAAACGACCACGATTAAAATGCTGTGTGGCTTGCTTCCTGAGAGTTCTGGCGATATTTCCCTCGGAGGAGAACGCGGCAATCTCCGCAGCAGTGAACTCAGGCGACGCATCGGCTATATGAGCCAAAAATTCACCCTTTACGATGACCTGACCATTCTGCAAAACCTGGAATTCTATAGCGGCATATATGGCGTACCTCGCAGGCTGAGACGCGAAAAAATTGACTGGGTGATCGCCACCTGCGGACTCGAAGGACGAGAAACCCTGATCACCGGACAGCTTCCGGGCGGTTGGAAACAGCGCGTCGCGTTTGGTGCTTCGGTCATGCACGAACCCGATATTTTATTTCTCGACGAACCGACCTCCGGCGTTGATCCCCTAGCGCGTCGGCAATTTTGGAAATTGATCAATGATTTTGCACGCAATGGCACCGCCATTCTAGTCACCACTCACTACTTAGAAGAAGCCGAACAGTGCAATCGCATGAGCTTTATGGTGGCGGGTGAAATCGTCACAGAAGGATCGCCCAGCCAGATCAAAGCATCCCAGCCGGGGCAGTTGATTGAAGTGCTCACTGACCAAACTCAAGCGGCTTCTAATCTACTCAAACAGCAGATGGAGTCTTGGCGGGTTTCAATCTTTGCCGATCGCCTACACGTCGTCGTTGATGATCCTGATCGAGACATTCCCAATCTGCGATCGCGTCTCGACGCTGCCAATCTCACCGTTCATTCTTTACGTCCGATTCCCTTCTCGCTCGAAGATGCCTTTATCGGAGTCGTGCAGCGCTCGGCTCACGCAACTCCAAAGGAACCGCAGCCATCATGAAACGAATTCTCGCTCAGTGCCGTAAAGAATTAGCGCAGTTTCGGCGCGATCGCCTCACCCTGGCGCTGGCATTCATTCTGCCTGTGATGACGCTGTTTATCTTCGGGTTTGCCATCCGATTAGAGGCAAAAAATATCGCGATCGTGGTGCAAGATCTCGATCGCAGCAATCTCAGTCGCCGATATAGCGAGGGAATATATGAAACTAATCAATTTGTTCCAGTTCGGTGGAGCGGATCTGACCCACTGGATGCGCTCGATCGTGGCATTGGCAAAGCCGCTGTGATCATTCCGCCCGATTTTAATCGAGAGATTACCGCCGGAAAAACCAGTACGATCCAGGTCTTAATTGATGGCACTGATGTCAACAATGCGCGAGTGATTAAGAACAGCATTCAGGCATTCACTCGATCGTTTGTGCAGAATCAGGGATTGACGGCGGGAACCAGCAAAATCATCGCTCGAACAAGACTGTGGTTCAATCCGGGGCGGCAAGAATCGCTCTACATCGTGCCGGGAGTGTTTGGCGTGATTTTGGCAATCTATCCGTCACTGTTGGCGGCGTTAGCAATGTCGCGAGAAAAAGAGCAGGGCACCATTTTGCAAACCTACGCCTCTAGCATCAGTGCGGCTGAGCTGCTGTTGGGCAAATGTCTTGCTTACTTTGTGGTGGGGATTGGGCAAGCGCTGTTTGTCATCGCGTTAGGATGTGCCGTCTTTCGCATTTGGTTTGTGGGTGATCCGACTCCTTTTATAATCGGGACGGGTATCTTTTTGATCGCTAGCATTATGTTTGGTTTACTCATTGGCGTTCGGGCAAACAATCGCAGTGTTGCGGTTCAAGGTGTAGCCAGCGCTGGATTTCTGTTGGCGCTGCTGTTATCGGGATTTATCTATCCCCTGAGCAACATCCCGTTTCCGTTGTCGCTCGTGACCTATATTGTTCCGGCTCGCTATTTTATTGAGATTAGCCGAGATGCGTTTGTGCGCGGCACCGGATGGGCGGGCGTTTGGACGGCTCACGTATGCTTGGCAGCGTTGGCATTTGTGCTGTTTAGCATCGCCCGCCGCATCATGGGTCGAATGCAGTTACCAGGCTAGAGGGCTATAGATTATGAAACCGCTGCGTCGTTTAATTGAAAGTCGCTTTTGGGTGTTGACCGTGAAAGAAATCGGTCAGATTTTGCGGAACAAACAGTTGATTTTTCTGTTGGTGTTTCCGCCGACGGTGCAACTATTGATTTTTGGGTTGGCGTTGAACCCCGATGTGCAAAACCTCAAATTGGGGGTGGTTGATTATTCCAACACGCCGATGAGCCGAGAATTGGTGTCAGCGCTCACCGCAAATGGAGTGTTTCAAGTCGATCGCGCTCCTCCCAACGAGCAGATTTTGGGGGAGCAAGTCCGGCGCGGTGAAGTCACGACAGGACTCGTGATCCCGCCGACGTTTAACCGCGATCTCAAGAGCGATCATTCTGCCGAAGTGCAGGTTCTAATCGATGCGGTCGATGCCAACACTGCCGGAATTGCCAGTGGTTATGCCGCGCAGATTATCAATCAATTCAGTCAAAAACTCGCTCCTCAGAGTTCAGCCGCGATCGAGACTCAAGCCACCATCCTCTACAATCCGGGGTTGGTGTCTAGCTGGTTTATCGTTCCCGGAGTTTTGGGGCTGGTGCTGAATTTGGGTAGCTCACTTGTATCAACGGCAACTGTAGTGCGCGAAAAAGATACGGGCACGTTAGAGCAGTTATTGATGACTCCAGCCGCCGCTTGGGAGATTATTCTGGCAAAAGTGGTGCCGCTATTTGTCTTGCTGTTAGGAGAAGTCATGCTGGCAGTCACCGTTGCCACGCTGGTCTTTCACGTCCCCTTTCGCGGAAACTTTTTTCTATTTATGGGCTTTTCAGGACTCTATATTTGCGTCGGCATTGGGATTGGATTTCTCTTAGCCACGATTTCGCGGAGCCAGCAGCAGGCGATTCTCACGTCGTTTTTCATCAATTTGCCGCTCATCCAACTGTCAGGGGCGATCGCGCCCATTGAGAGTATGCCGCGATTTTTTCAGATCTTGTCGCTGTTCAACCCTCTGCGGCACTATGTCAAAATTGCTCGGAGTCTTTTGCTTAAAGGCAGCGGGTTAGACGTGCTTTACCCCGAAGCGCTTGCCCTGACAGCTTTTGCTATCGCTCTACTGGCAATTAGCACCTATAAGTTTCGGACGCAATTGAGCTAAACTACCTGGTTGAGCGCCAAGACAAGCGTTATCCTGCTTAAGGTTGTTGATCTGAGATTTACCTCTTGAAAAAGGCAGAACTCTTAGATTCAGTAGACTACTTGCGTAAACCGACTGCTGTCTGGGATTCATGCAAGAAGATTTCAGTTCAACCCTTCTCTAAACCAAGTTTCTCTAAAAGTTTCCTTAGTCTGTGGGCTAATCAAGAACCGTATGAAAATGTCTCTTCATTTAATTCAAGTGGGTGTGGGAGCTTTGATCGCCTTTGGCTCTGTGGGTGTGGCTCACTCACAGACTTCGCCTTCCGGTCAGCCCCAGAAAAGCCCTAATCTCACTGCAAAGTCGCCCAACCTGAAAACGATCGCGACCACCTTTGAGGATAAAGCCGCTTCAATGCGCGAACCTTCGGCGATCGCTCAAATCGCCCAAACTTTTAGAGACAGCGTGCCGCAATCGCAGCCGAAATCGACGATCGCAGCCGCACCACCCTCGTTGGAGGCTAGCAAAATCGTCCAGTTTTTCGCCAACGCTCCACAAAAGGCTCCAGACCCAGCCGTTGCTCAGGCTCCTAAGCCTGTCACGCCTCCTCGATCGACCCCGCTCCCTCCCTCCAATTCTCCCACGTCATTTCCGCAGCCTCCAGCAGCCACGCCAGCCCCCGGCACACCTGTCTCCACTCCCACAACGTCTAAATCTGACCCAACACCTGCCCCTGCCTACCTCAACTCACCCGCCAATCCGCTGTTGTTTCCTACCCGCCCTGATGAGGTGCGCCTAGCCGGAACTCAACTGATCAGCTTGCTGCAAGCGATCGAGCTAGCCGAGCGAAATAATCGTGACCTTCAGGTGTCTAGACTTCAGCTAGAAAGCAGTCGATCGGCACTGCGCGAAGCTCAAGCCAATCTTTATCCGACTGTGGGAATTCAGTCTAGCTTGGCTCGCTCTCAGAGCGCATCAGGTGATATCTCGTCGAGATTGCAGGCACAGTCGCCTCAGTCTCAGCTATTTGGGGCATCTGGAGCTGGCAACCCGCCGAGCACCAGCCTGACCGGAACCGTTCAACTCAGCTACAGCATCTTTGCGTCTGGTCTAAACAGTGCTCGAAGAAGAGCCGCCGAACGACAGGTGAGAGCGGCTGAGTTAACCGTTGAGCAGACTCGCGAACAGTTAAGGCTTGACACGACCAATGATTATTACAACCTGCAAAGCGCCAACGAGCAAGTGCGAATCAACCAAGCAGCCGTGATCAACGCCCAGCGAAGTTTGAGTGACACCCTCGCTCAAGAACGGGCAGGGTTAGGCACCCGCTTTGACGTGCTGCGATCGCAGGTCAACCTTGCCAATGCCCAACAGCAACTCACCAACGCGATCGCGACTCAGGGCATTAATCGTCGTCAACTCGCGTCGCGCTTAAGTTTGCCAGAGTCGATCAACGTCTCGACCTCTGACCCCGTGCAGCCCGCTGGAACTTGGACACTGCCGATCGAAGACACGATCGTCTTAGCCTATAAAAATCGGGCTGAACTAGAGGCACAATTAGTACAGCGAGAAGTCAGTGAGCAGCAGCGTCGAGCAGCGTTGGCAACCTTAGGTCCAACGGTGAATGCGGTCGCTAGCTACAATTTGCTTAAGAACTTTGAGACTGCTCTAAGTGCACCCGGTGGTGGCTATAGTGTTGGGCTGCAAGCTCAATGGAACTTTTTTGATGGAGGAGCCGCTCAAGCGAGGGCAGCCCAGCAAGAACGCAACAAAGAAATTGCCGAAACTCGGTTTGCCCAAAGCCGCAATACAGTCCGCTTTCAGGTTGAGCAGGCGTACATTAATTTGCAGTCAAACCGTGCCAACATTGACACGACGACCACGGCTCTCTCCCAGGCAGCCGAAGCCCTACGACTGGCTCGATTGCGCTTTCAAGCAGGGGTAGGAACGCAAACCGACGTAATCAATGCAGAAACCGATCTGACTCGCGCCGAAGGCAACCGGGTTAGCGCGATTATTGGCTACAATCTTTCTCTTGCCCAACTGCAGCGAGCGGTTAGCAACATCGCAGTCCGATAGATCGATTCGGCGCAGTTTTGACCGTGAGGATAGTTAGTCATCGCTCGGTCAATGTAACCGTGAACCAGCGAATTTGCCCTCACCCTAGCCCTCTCCCGAAGGAGAGGGAACAAGATTTCTGGCTCGCCTTCTCCTTTGGGAGAGGGCAAATTCATACTTTCAACGCGTCACCAAATCGATTAGTAATTCAAATCTTTGCTGGTTTATTGGTCTCGATCGCATAAGTTCAAGCCACAATAAGCTAGATAGGCTTGATCTGACGACTTAAAAGTCAGTCGTTCTGCCCTTTATGTCCTTGAGGATCGCTCCATGACTCCACGTAAACTGTCCGCTTCCACTGTTCAGAAACGAGTATGTCAAAGTTCTTTGTTGCTGTGTGGACTGGGTTGGGCAGTGGGTTCAGGCTGTTTGAACAGTGGCATCACCCTCGCCCAAGCCTCGACACCCGCAGCAGAGACTCCGATCGTGGTCGAAGTGGCTCCGGCTGCTTCCTCGTCTCCAGCCGCGATCGCCCCAGATTCTGCCCCAGCATTTTTGGCTCCAGCAACGCCCAGAGGAGCAACCTCCGCCGATGGGGGAGATTTATTTATCGATCGCACAAACTACACGTTAGGAGCTACTGAGCGCCACGACCCAGCGCTAGATGCTGCAAATCGCTCGATCGCCCAAGTCGATCGGGTAGGCGTTCCGGTGAGTGTAGCTCAAGCGCACTTGGGTTCGGTGAGTGTCTCGTCGAGCGGCATTGGTTGGGGTTCGAGTCCGGGAAGCACCACGGCGATCGGGCGAGAATACAGCACGGTGCGCGACTATTACAACCGCACGATTCGTCCGCCTGCTCGGTTGGGAAATGGCAATATTCGACTGAGTTTTCCGCTCTCGATTCCGTCGGTGATTACGTCGGTGTTTGGATGGCGCGTTCACCCGATTACAGGCGATAGTCGCTTTCACTCTGGCACCGATTTAGGCGCACCGATGGGAACTCCGGTTTTAGCCGCTTATGCGGGTCAGGTGGCGTTTGCAGACTTTTTGGGCGGATATGGACTGGCGATCGCGATCAATCACAATCAAGGCACTCAGCAGACGCTCTATGGTCACTTATCAGAGATTTTCGTCAAGCCTGGAGACGTGGTGAAGCAAGGAGCGGCGATCGGACGGGTTGGCAGCACAGGAGCCTCGACGGGACCTCACCTGCACTTTGAGTTTCGTCAACTGACTACTGAAGGCTGGGTGGCAATGGATGCAGGAACCCAGTTAGAAACCTCTCTGGCAGAGTTGGTGAAGACGCTGCAAGTCGCTCAAACGCCTGCGAAACCTGTGCGGTGAGTGGCATACCCCTGATCTACGTCCCTGAAATTCTGGCGCAGAGCCTTCGCTTCTTCAAGAAGTCAGGGATTTTATCGTGAACAACTTTCTTTAAAGATTAGAAACAATTCGTTCTCTAGGTAGATTGGCATCTCTATCTTTGACTAGATAATGAGAAGTATAGACTGCCGCACGAGTGTGCTTTTCTGAATGACTGATGCACTATCCGAAAATTTCTCTGAACCCCTACTCCCTGCGAATGAAGCCGAACGGCTGGAGGCACTACGACGATATCAGGTTCTAGATACCCCAACCGAGATTGCGTTTGATCGCATCACGACGCTGGCGGCTCGATTATTTGGCACCCCGATCGTGTTGGTTTCACTCGTTGATCATGCCCGTGCCTGGTTTAAGTCGAGTTATGGGTTTGACCTGTGCGAAGTGCCACGGGACAACGCTTTCTGCAACTATGCGTTGCTCACTAACGATATTCTGGTCATTCCTGACACGCGCAAAGACAATCGCTTTGCCTGTAACCCGCTTGCGATTAGTGAACCGGGTGTTCGCTTTTATACAGGTGCGCCACTCGTCACCCATGATGGCTATAACTTGGGCACACTCTGTCTGCTGGACAGTAGCCCACGAGACGAGTTAAGTAATGACCAAAAGGCGACCCTGACAGATCTCGCCGCAATGGTCGTCGATGAACTAGAGCTAAGACTCGCCTCCAAAAAAATTGCTCAAACCGATGCCACCCTTCTAGAAGTGACTCAAGGCGTTTCGATCGTTACAGGCATCGCATTTTTTCAGGCACTCGTGCAGCATCTTGCCAAAGTTTTAGACGTTGACTATACCTACATTGGGCTAGTGACTGATCAGAACGACCAAGAGACGATCGCGACGATCGCAACCTGCGCTCACGGTCAAATTATTGAGAACTTTGACTATTTGCTTAAAGATACGCCCTGCCAAACTGTGCTTGAGAAAGGCACGATTTGCTGTTATCCGCGTCGAGTGCAAGCGCAGTTTCCCCAGGCACATTTGTTGGCTTCGCTTAATATCGAAAGCTATATCGCCATTCCCTTTTTTGACTCGACGGGGGCAGCGATCGGGCTGCTGGGTGTGATGGATGGCAAACCCTTAGAAAATGTGCAGCTTGCAGAGACGCTGCTGACGGTGTTTGCCCTGCGAATCGCCACCGAGCTAGACCGTCAACAGACCGAAGAAACGCGCACCCAGATGCTAATTTATGAACAGCAAGCCCGCGCTCAGGCAGAAGCCGCTAACCGCATGAAAGACGAATTTCTAGCCGTTCTTTCTCACGAACTGCGGACTCCGCTCAACCCGATTTTGGGCTGGGCAACCCTGCTGCGGAGCCGTCTGCGAGAGCCGGAGACAACGCGCCCCTTTGACCGTGCAAAAATGGATCAAGCCCTTGAAACCATTGAGCGCAACGCAAAATTGCAGACGCAATTGATCGATGATTTGCTAGATATTTCAAAGATTGTGCAGGGCAAGCTCAGCCTTAAAATTGCCCCGGTTGACCTGATATCCACGATTAGATCGGCGATCGACACCCTGCGATTAGCGGCTCAGGTTAAGTCGATCTCAATCACCTTTGAGCCGCCATCAGTGTCGATCAAGGTCGCAGGCGATGCTGGACGGCTTCAGCAGATTGTCTGGAATCTGTTGTCAAATGCCGTAAAATTTACGCCTGGAGGAGGACGAATTACCGTTGACCTAAAGCAGGTCGATCGGTCTGCTGAGATTCAAGTCAGCGATACGGGCACAGGCATCTCGCAAGACTTCTTGCCCTACGTGTTTGAGTCATTTCGGCAGGCAGACAGCGCCACGACGCGTCATTTTGGTGGGTTGGGGCTGGGGTTAGCGATCGTTCGGCAGCTTGTCGAATTGCACGGTGGCACGATTCAGGCACACAGTTTTGGAGAAGGACAGGGATCGACGTTTATGGTCAAGCTACCCCACTTAGAGGATGAAATCATGCAAGATGAGTCAAGGGATGAGCGCCCGGTGGCTGATTCTTCAACGTTGGGTAATCTCCGAATTCTTGTCGTAGATGACGATACAGACTCGCGAGAATTTATTGCTTTTGTGCTAGAAGCAGAAGGCGCGATCGTCACCACCACAGCATCGGCACTAGAGGCACTGGAATCGATGAAACAGTGCCAGCCCGATGTCTTGATCAGCGATATTGGGATGCCTCAGATGGATGGCTATCAGTTAATGCGCGAAATCAACACCCGGTTTGTGTCTGCGAAAACCCCTGTGAAAGCGATCGCTCTCACGGCTTATGCGGGAGAAGCCGATCAGCAGCAAGCTCTCTCAGCCGGGTTTCAAATGCATGTCTCTAAGCCTGTTGACCCATCGGCGATCGTGGCTGCCATCATGAGTCTGAAATGATGCTTTATAAACCGGATCTCTGCTGCGGTTTTGTCAACTGGAAAAATCGCAGGTTGTTCAGACAAGCCGATATCAAAAGTCCCGCAATGAACCCTGCCCAGAGTCCTTGAGCGCCAAACGGACCAATGATTCCTAGAAAATAGCCGATCGGAAGCCCCACCAGCCAATAGGAAATTAAGTTAAATAGCATTGGCATTCGCGTATCTTTTAAACCTCGCAGTGCGCCGATCGCGACGACTTGCAGCCCGTCAAAAATCTGAAAAATCGCTGCCATCGTCAGCAGCTTTACCGCAATGGCTTTGACTTGGGGATCGGAGGTGTAAAATCCAGCGATCGCCATTGGAAAACAGATCAGTACCAACGATGCACTCGCCATGATCGCCACCGAGATCACGAGGCTCGTCAATCCGCTAAACCGCGCGTCTGAGATATTGCCTTGCCCGACTAATTGCCCAACTCGCACAGTCGTGGCGATCGAGAGTCCGAGTGGCACCATAAAGCTCATAGCAGCGACGTTGAGCGCGACCTGATGCCCTGCTAAAACGTTGGTTCCTAGCCCACCGATCAGCAGTGTGGTGGCGGCAAACATCCCCACTTCTAGGATGAGGCTTAACCCGATCGGAAGCCCCATTTTCAGCAGTTCTAAGAGTCTTCTGGCGTTGGGTCGATCCCAGCGCTCTAGCAGATTAAAGGGTTTGAGGTGCCGATTGATCCCGACATAGACCGTCATACACGCCAGCATCACCCACCACGCGATCGCCGTTGACCATCCGGCTCCCACGGCTCCGAGTTCTGGCAAGCCAAACCGACCGTAGATCAAAATCGAGTTGCCGACCACATTACACGCTAGCGCCACCAGCGTGAAATACATTCCGGGCTTCATCACGGCAATGCCTTCGTTAAACAGCCGCAGCGCCATAAACGCAAACGCAGCCGGAAGCCCCCAGCTAATCGCGTGAATATAGCCATCAGCGATCGCGACGACTTTTGGCTCTATCCCTATCCAGCCAAGAACAGGAGCCAGATGCCGCACGATCAAGAAAATTGGCAGTGCGAGAAGCTGACTTAAATAGAGACCCTGACGCACGTAGGCACCGATCGCGGGTTGCTGCCCTGATCCATAAAACTGCGCCACGATTGGAGACAGCGCCATCAAAACGCCATTGGCAAACACCTGCAGCGGGAAAAACAACATCGTTCCAGCAGCGATCGCGGCGAGATGTTGAGCGCTGTAGTGCCCAACCATAATGGTGTCTACAAAGGTCATCAGGTTTTGTCCGACCTGAGCCGCCATCACTGGAACTGCGAGTCGAAGAATAATCCGACTTTCTTTCAATAAAAGGAGGGGATAATTTTGAGATAATCGAGCCATTGTGAATGAAGTTGCAGACTGATCTCTTTTGAGGAGATGGACACGAGACTCAGACTATATCGTAGCGGAGGGGGATGTCGTCTTCCGATCGTGCAATAAATCGCCCTCACCCTAGCCCTCTCCCAAAGGAGAGGGAACAAGAATTTCTAGCGCTCCTCTCCTGCGGGGTTGGGGTGAGGGCAAATCTATTCGCAGAAACCATATCGTTCAATCAACCCGCAACTGATCGAGCGGCTGAATGCCCAACCACTCTAAATCTTGTTTGAGCTGTTTGAGTTGAGACCGATCGACCAACAGCAAATCTGGAGAAAGTTGGGTCACAAAGCGCGATCGTAGCCGCTCACTTTGGGCAATGGCATTAAACACGTCTGCATTCGTGCAGCGCAAAACGATAACGTCTGCCATCTCAAGAGTCGGTGGACGACCCACCCAAGCGGTCAATGCAACCCTTAACAAGGGCGGCAACTCATCTGTACGTCTGGCATCTAAAAAGTCGAGAATGTCGCTGGCTTTATTACCTGCTTGAGCCGCTTTAGAGACACTCGCTTCAGTCAGTGCCCAACTTTTAGAGGAGCGCTTCTCCATCCAGCGCTGTAGCTGAGTGTCTAGCAGCAGATCCTTTACGGATTTTGTTTGCGTTACCTCACCCGTTTCAGTTATTTTTAAGCAGCGATCGAAGGGCTGATCATATCGAATCGTTTGTTTAATCCAAGTCTCGATCGCGGGTGTATTCTGTTCAATGAGTAAGAAGCGATCGCCCAAGATCTTGCCGCTCAATCCTTGATTGATTGCCGTCTGCATTGATTGAAAGTCTGCAAACTCGATAATCTGTGTGTCTCGTCGCAACGTAATTTGTTCTCGCAGTCCTCCCCATTGCTGAAGATCAATCTCCACATTTTGAGGCACCGGAACCTTTGCCCCAGTTCGCAACGCGGCGAGAAACTCGTCTAGCGATCCGCCTCGCTCTAGCCCTCGATAAACCGATTCACGAGTCAGCCGATAACGCGCCGTGTGCTGCTGAATATCGAGGCGATCGGCATAGCGATCGAGAAAGATCATTTGCGACGGGGCGACTTCATCCACATAGACCAAAAGCTCAAAGTTAGGCTGCACAATCCACGCAGGTTGCGGAGCCATCTCCACAAACGACGCAGCCAATTCTGGATGCAGAATAATTTGCCCTAACTCGGTGACTCTAAAACTGACGATCGCCTCGTTTTGATTTGAAGCATCGGACTGTGAATCCCAGCCTAATTCGACGATGCCCAACAGATATAGCCACGTTGATAATGCGTAGCGAAACCAATGTCGTTCGCGTTCTTGCCAGTCTTTGCGTCGCTGATCTCTCCAGCGTTTTGCACTCTCTTCAGGATCGACTCCCGCCATGCGAAACTGCGAGGGAATAAATCCAGATAGTGAGAAGCGATCGCTAATGCGCTGAAACAAAAACAGTTCTAACTCATCAAGGCTAAACCACTTAGACTCACCCGACGACACCAACTTCAGCACGAGTAATAAGATCTGACGCGCCTCAACATAGCTGCTGGCATCAAAAAAACTGCTGGCTTTCCATTCTGTCCATTCCCCCGCGACGCTCAACCCAAGCAACATCTGACTCACCTGAATCGGATAGGGACGATTGGCAAACGTCTCGATTGGGGCAGCTAACTCTAGCTGAGTGTCGTCACTGTTGGGCACCAACAGCCCCGCATAAGCACTCGCCGCTGTTAGAGCGATCGTCGGCTGCGGAAACCAAAATCCATCAATCAGCGTGCCGTCTTCCTCCCACCGCTGCGCCTTCATCAACTTGCGAAGACTGTTGACTTGAGGAATGCCCGACTTGGTGAGTTTAAGCCCACCTAACCCCGCGATCGCTTGCAAAAAGCCCAAGATGGTCAGCACTACACTCGCAGGGCGACGATAAGAAGACACTTTTGGAGCGGTGGTTTCTTTAAGGTTCAACGCCGGAAACTGCGGTTCAGCGACTTGCGCCAAAATTCGTTCGTCCGAGATCAGGTATTCAAAATTTAGTCCGTAGCCATAATAGCCATCCGTCGAGTGAGTCGTCGCAATTAACACACCGCTGCGAATCAACTCTTGAGCATAGGCGATCGCTTCATTGCCAAATTTATTCTTAGTGTCAGGTTGCTCAAACCCCAATAGCGCTGCCGTAATCATCACGGTGCGAACTGCCACCCTGCCGCCTTGGGCTTTAGCAAGCTCTAACGCCAAACGCTGATAGGGCTTTAACCGCGCAATCACCGCCTGAATTTGCTTCGCGTCTTTTAACCCACGCACGATCGCCGCAGTGCACTGACTCTTAGCAGTCTGTTTTTCTGCATACCCCCAAGACTTTGCCATGTCATAAACGAGGGGCTGCGCCAGTTGAGTGAGATAGGCATCAAATCGCAGAGACATCACATTCTCCTACAGCACTTTAGGGAGTTGCCCCAGCTTTTTGAGGCGCTCTAATAATTCGTCAAGTTTACCAGGTGCAACGATCGCCGTCAGGTCATCTAATCGCGTCAGAATCAGCGGTGCAGTCCGGGGGTTAGAAGTCAGCGTATCGAGTAGAAGCGGCGTAGCAACCTCAATCAGTGACACCCGATCGTGCAGGGTTGCAGTTCCTTGATTTGAGGAGGCAGCTTTGCGTTTCGCCATAGCAGATAAGACTTAACAGCATTAAATCTCAGAATATCGCACTGACGCTGAATCTCGATCGAGGTTCTGTCAAATGGCTTCAAGGATCCGCAAGATTGCGCTGCTCAGTGAGCGATCTCGAGGGTGAACAATGCTGCTGCCGCGAGTGCTGCTATTGTCCGAACGTGATTCCAAAACGTCCATTTGGCGAGATAACTGACCCATAGACTCGAACCTTCAGGGCTGTCTGGCTTGACGATCGCTAGTGCGTCGTTTAACGGCACATTGCCTACGATCGTCACCAGCACTGTGCCAACAAGGTAGAGCAAACTGCCGACTAGCAGGTAGGCGGCACTGGGTTGATGCCAGTTTAATAGCGATGAGATAGCCAGAAGGATGCAAGCTACAGCGGTTCCCAAGAACGCTGTCATAAACAACGGATTGATCACTGTGATGTTAATGGATTGCATAGTGGCAATGCCCTGTGCGGGTGGTTGTCGGGCAAGGGCATTCATCACGAAAGTAGAGAAAGCGAAGAAGACTCCAGCGATCAGCCCACAGCCGAGTGCCGAGAAAAGCTTCAGTGCGATCATAAAACCTCCTGTAGAGTGCAACCTTGTCAGCGCATTAGGTCATTGTGATTTGTGCGCTTGGCTCCAGATGTGGAGTAACACTTTAGTTATCATTTTACCAACTTAGTGTCATCAGAATGGGTAAGCCTGAAAGTATGGCAACTAAGGAGTTTCAGAACTTTCAGTGGTTTTCAGAAAATGAAGCATCTGACTCAGAAGAAGTAGAAGCCCAAAAGCATGAGGTTATTACCAATCTTTCCGAAGCAGCAAAACTTAGGCTAGAAGCGATCGAGGATCTGATAGCACCGCGCGATCACGCCACTTACGGTCAAAAACTCAGAAAGTGGTCAGAAATATTTAGAAAGTTAGTCCGAACAGTTCAAAGACTGATTAAGAATTGGGAGAAACGAGGTTTACTTGCCATAACCGATGACGCTAGAGAGACAAGGAACTCACCCGCCCTAGCTCGCAGCTCAGCTTCCTG
>Ga0209512_1002694_pt1 | contig 18280 bp, 17 predicted proteins | sample frozenSSSSmetaG_FD_184142 | JGI IMG/M metagenome (GOLD analysis project Ga0209512, IMG submission 184142) | Glacier valley bacterial and archeal communities from Borup Fiord, Nunavut, Canada, to study Microbial Dark Matter (Phase II) -... | ecosystem: Environmental > Aquatic > Freshwater > Ice >... | reverse complement strand
ATCCATCATCTTAATACCATTCAAAAAACCGGAGTTTTCCAATATGGCTTCTTTGGTACCATTGGCTTCTGTTCCATTAAAATAAGTACCAATAATATTGGTGATGGGAATGTTGAAATGATGGGCGAATTTAAAATCCCTCTCATCGCCGCAAGGCACCGCCATGATGGCCCCGGTGCCATAACCTGCCAGTACATATTCACTGATGTAAATGGGAATTTCCTGCTGGCTGAAAGGGTTGACGGCATAAGCACCCGTAAAACAACCAGTGATTTTTTTCTCCGCCATACGGTCCACATCGCTGCGGCTTTTTACATACGCAATGTACTCATCTACTGCCGTGGCTTGTCCGGTACTTTTTATTTTTTGTACCAAATTCAGCTCGGGCGCTACCACCATAAAATCAACACCAAAAATAGTATCCGGCCTTGTGGTGTAAACTGTAAGTGGTGAGTGGTGAGTGGTAAGTGGTGCACTCCCTACTGAAGATTCGCTACTCACAACATCAAAGCTAATCTCCGCCCCCTGGCTTTTCCCTATCCAGTTGCGTTGCATTTCTTTCATGCTGTCGCTAAAATCTACTTTTTCCAATCCTTCCAGTAACCTGTCTGCGTAATCAGTGATCCTTAAATACCACTGGCGCATTTTCTTTTTTACAACAGGATAGCCCCCGCGTTCGCTTAAACCGTTAACCACTTCATCATTGGCCAGTACCGTACCCAATGCTTCACACCAGTTTACTTCGCCGTATTTGCTGAAAGCAAGCCGGTATTCCATCAATATTTCTTGCTGTCTTTTGTGATCAAAAGCCTTCCATTCTTCTGCAGAAAAAAGAGCCACTACATCTGTTGTGTGCTGAATATTTCCTTCCAATTTAAACTGATCTTCCAGTTCAGCTATCGGCTTAGCCTGCTTCTCTTTTTTATCAAAATAACTGTTGAAGATCTCTAAAAAAATCCATTGCGTCCATTTATAATATTGCGGATCACTGGTACGTACTTCCCTGTCCCAATCATAGCAAAATCCTATCTTGTCAAGCTGTGCTTTAAATGTGGCAATATTATTTTTAGTGGTCTCCGCCGGGTGCTGACCAGTTTCAATAGCATACTGTTCTGCCGGCAAACCAAAACTGTCAAAGCCCATTGGGTGCAACACATTAAAGCCTTTCAGCCTTTTGTAACGGCTGTAAATATCGCTGGCAATATAGCCAAGCGGGTGACCCACATGCAGCCCTGCACCACTTGGATACGGAAACATATCCAGCACATAATACTTTGGCTTTGTTGAATCGTTGGAAACTTTGTAGACCTTATCAGCTTTCCATTTATCCTGCCATTTTTTTTCTATCTCATTAAATCTATATTCCATTAATTAGAAACTATTATATGTTGATTGATATTATTTTTTGAACCCAACTTTACTACCGATATTAAACTTCACAGGCGTCGCACTCTTTTACAGAGGTAATTCTATTGAACAGCTTCAGTGCATCCATCTATATTCTGTTGACTCTTCTTTATTTTGTGAAAGAAAAGTTATTTTACCCCTCATTCAACAACAAGCTATCCAACAATAAAAATATATTTGACGGGCAATCGTTTTGCAGTGGGCAAAATTACAGTAAAGCAGGTAAAAACCTTTATTTTTGCGGCCTGAGGTTAATGAATAATAAAATTAAAACCTTACCAAGCACCAAACAATAAAAAATTATGGCTCAATTCGGTAAAGCAAGCAGTAAACGTGGTCAGCCAACATATGCCTATGCCATCATTGGCGTAGCATTGGTATTATTTTTATTTGGTATCGTAGGATGGTTCTTCCTCAACCTCCGCAAATCAGGGGATTATTTTAAAGAGAACATCCAGGTACATGCTTTTCTTTATCCTGATGCAGGTAAAAAAAGAATCGATAGTTTAAAGGATTATATTGTTGCCATTCCTTATGCAAGAGATGTGCAACACATTACCAAAGAGATGGCTGCAAAAGAGTGGAATAAAGACAATGACAGCACCTGGAAAAAATTACTCGATTACAACCCCTTACCCGAAAGCATCGATTTTTATATAAAAGCTGATCATGTTGAACGGGATAGTTTAAACCAGTTATCAGAAAACCTGGAGACTAGTTACCCTGGCATTATCAAAGAATTTCAATTTCCTACAGAAACAGTTACCAAAATAAGTGGCTATGTAAAAACGGGTGCCATTGTATTTTTAATAGGTGCCATCATCCTCACCATTTTAGTAATATTTTCAATTGATAATACTATCAGGCTGGCCATGTACAGCAATCGTTTCTTAATAAAAACAATGCAAATGGTTGGTGCCACGAGGGGCTTTATTGCAAAGCCCATTACAACAAGGGCTGTCATAAACGGATTGATAGCAGCTGTGTTGGCGATCCTTGCAATTTGGGGAACCATATTGTTAACAGAAAATTTTGTGCCCAATTTTAAGTTGTTGCACGATAATGCAAGCCTGCTTATTTTATTTATGGTAATTATAATTTTAGGCATAACCATGACGCTGGTAAGCACTTACCTTGCGGTATTAAAATACCTGAAAATGAAGCTGGATGATCTCTATTAACGCTCAGGCAACATTTTATTAAATATTATTTCTTTTATTTGCATTTATAAATAAACACCAATGATCAATAAAAATAAACAAGCTATCCCTAATGCTTTATTTGGAAAAGATAATTTTATCTGGATGCTTGTGGGCCTTGCAGTAATGGCACTTGGATTTTTTTTAATGGCAGGTGGCAAAAGTGCAGACCCAACTAAGTTTAACGACAATGAAATTTATAGTTTCACCCGTATAACATTGGCTCCTTTTTTAATTATTGTTGGTTTTGTTATTGAAATATTTGCAATAATGAAAAAGCCTAAACAAGCTGATGGTGTAAAAAATATATGAGTTTTTAAACCAACTAATTTGCCGGCTACAATTATTTAATGCGATGTTTTTATATCGCATTTTTCATTAGCCCGATAGATAAAATTGGGGAATTAGATTTTTAAGACCGCATTCTTAATGTAAATTTTACATTTATTAGTTGGTACATTGTTTACATTACATTCCACAATTTTGTTAACTACATTCCCATTCGTAGGATAACCATTGAATAAATAATTTATGAATACTTTCCAGGCTATTATCGTCGCCATTGTAGAAGGACTTACAGAATTTTTACCAATTTCTTCAACTGCTCACATGAAATTTGTACAGCCGCTGTTGGGCATAAACGATGCGCCTTTTGTCAGTATGTTTGAAGTAGTGATACAATTGGCAGCTATACTTGCGGTGGTAGTATTATACTGGAAAAAGTTTTTCGATTTTAAGCGGATCAGCTTTTATATAAAATTAATTATTGCTGTTATCCCCGCGTTAATAGGAGGTTTTTTATTAAAAAAACATATTGATGCAGCCCTAAGCAACCTTACTTTTATTGCCTGTGTTATGGTGGCAGGTGGTATCATTTTATTGTTTATTGATAATATTTTCAAAGGATCAGCAATTGATTCAGAAGAAAAAGTAACTAATAAAACCGCTTTTATAATTGGTTGCGGACAGGTGTTGTCAATTATTTTTCCCGGCCTGAGCCGCAGTGCTGCTACCATTATTACGGGTATGAGTCAAAAATTAACCCGAAGTGAAGCTGCAGAATTTTCATTTTTCCTTGCGGTACCTACCATGCTTGCGGCATCTGCAAAGAGTTTTTGGGATACCTATAAAGAACATCCCGATGCAATTGCAACAAATAACTTAACCACCTTATTAATTGGCAGTGCAGTAGCTTTTATTGTATCCCTGATTGCCATTAAATTTTTCATCGGCTTTTTAAAAAAGCATGGTTTCCGCATTTGGGGTGTTTACCGCATCATTGCCGGCCTGGCTATGTTGTTCCTTATCTGGAAAGGCGTTGTCTAGTATTAACCTCAATAGCAAATAATACAGCCGTTGAATTAAAATTCTTAATTTAAGTGCTTAATTATTGTAAATGCAAACTGCTTCAAAAAAAGTCATTAACGGATGGGCCATGTACGATTGGGCTAACTCTGTATATAATTTAGTTATTACAACTACTTTTTTTCCTGCCTATTACGCTGCCATTACGGGGCTAAAAAATTTTCCTGACGGTATCTATTTTTTGGGGCGGCACTTTGTAAATACAGAGCTGAAAGATTATGTACTGGCTTTTGGATTTTTAATTGTGGCAGTAATGTCGCCGATACTTTCTTCCATGGCAGATTATAAAGGCAACAAGAAAAACTTTATGCGTTTCTTTTGTTACATGGGTGCAGCCAGCTGTTGCATGATGTTTTTCTTTGATAAAAATCATGTACCGCTTGGACTGATGTGCTTTATGTTTGCAGGAATTGGGTTTTATGGCAGCCAGGTTTTTTATAATTCTTACTTGCCGGAAATTGCTGCCGAAACAGACCAGGACAGGGTTAGTGCCAAGGGATATACTTTTGGTTATATCGGCAGCGTGTTAATGCAAATGATAGGTTTTGCACTGGTCATACTGATGCCGGATAATCCTATGCCATTAAAAATTACTTTTTTATTGGTAGGCGTTTGGTGGGTTAGTTTTGCGCAAATTACTTTTAACAGATTACCCATCAGCAGCATATCTGAACGCAAAGCCAAGCACCATGTATTGGTTAATGGCTTCAAGGAATTAAAAATTGTATGGAACCAGTTAAAACATATGCCTGTTTTAAAACGATACCTCACAGCTTTTTTCTTTTACAGTATGGGAGTGCAAACAGTAATGCTGGTAGCTATCGATTTTGGTATTAAAGAATTAAAATTAGCTGATCAAAAACTGATTATTACTGCCGTTATTATTCAATTGGTGGCTATTGTTGGGGCAATAGGTATGTCTAAATTATCTGCCAGATTTGGGAATATAAACGTACTGATTTTTACAGTTTTACTTTGGATAGGTGTTTGTATTACCGGGTATTTCATTTCTACCGAAATACATTTTTATATCATCGCCTCACTAGTTGGTTTGGTAATGGGTGGCATTCAGTCTCTCAGCCGTTCCACTTACAGTAAGTTTATGCCCGAAACAAAAGACACTGCTTCCTTTTTTAGTTTTTATGATGTTACAGAAAAATTAGCTATTGTTATTGGCTTGTTTACATTTGGCTTTATTGAAGGCATCAGCAGTATCCGTCAATCAATTTTATCATTGGTTGTATTTTTTATATTGGGGTTTGTGTGGCTACTGCTGACTGCTTCAAAACTAAAAAAGGTAAAATAGCTTGCTACAACACAGCATTAATAAATTAATTTTGGGAAGAAAATTTTTAACATAAAGCCATCTGTAGCATGAAACTGTATTCCATCAATGCCGGTTATTTTAAGTTAGATGGTGGTGCTATGTTTGGAGTGGTTCCCAAAAGTATGTGGAACAAACTAAACCCTGCAGATGAGAACAATTTGTGTAGCTGGGCATTGCGTTGCTTGCTGATTGAAGATGAGGGAAGATTAATATTAATAGATACCGGCATGGGCGATAAACAGGATGCCAAATTTTTTGGTCATTATTATTTACATGGTAATGATACCCTTGATACGTCATTAGCCACATATGGTTTTACAAAAGATGATATTACAGATGTCTTTCTAACGCATCTTCATTTTGACCATTGCGGCGGATGCATTGAAAAAGAAGGAGATCAATTGGTTCCCGCTTTTAAAAATGCAACGTACTGGAGTAATAAAAACCACTGGCAATGGGCCACCCATCCTAACGACAGAGAGAGGGCGAGTTTTTTAAAAGAAAATATTTTACCCATCCAAGAAAGCGGTAAACTACAATTTGTTGAGGTAAATAAATCATCTTCCATTGTACAACATGCGTCTGCAAATACTGCAGCAACAATTATTCAACAATCTCCTTTTACAAAAAATATTTTTTTCATTGTTGCTAACGGACATACCGACGCAATGATGTTACCGGTACTGCATTACAAGGAAAAAACGATTGTATACATGGCAGACCTGTTACCTTCTGTTGGCCATATACCCTTACCTTACGTAATGGGATACGATATGTTTCCCTTAACTACATTGAATGAAAAGAAGATTTTCTTAACAGAAGCTACACAAAATAATTATATCTTATTTTTTGAACATGATCCCGTTAATGAATGCTGCACGCTTCAACAATCCGAAAAAGGCACACGGGTAAAAGATGTTTTTAAATTAAGTGAAATTTTATAACCTACTGTGATACTAATGCCCGTTGAACTTTTGCGTGAGGGATAGTAATAAAAAGCCTACAGATGAAGCCTTGTGTACAGATTTGTTCCGGGAATACTTAATAAATATAAAAATATTGAATAGCCCTATTTACCAGGCTAACACTCCGTAAAAAATTAAAATTATTACAAACCTTTTACGCTTAACAAAGAGGTTAAGGGATACCGAAGATTTTTGTAGCCGTACATATCTACTTTGATTGTACCTACACTAACGGGGCTTTCTGCCCTTAATAATAAATGGTTGGGGTCATCACTTACCCAGGCTGTCATTTTTTCCCCACCGTCAAAAATGGTTCCTTTTACAAGTAATGGCTTAAATTTTATAGCTCTGAATTTACCATACTGGGTTTTTACTATTTCTTTGCCTAAGTACCGCAAGTATAAATGATATACCTCGTCATCCAAAAACATATCGAAAGGAATTTTATCTCCGGGCTTGTATTTATCAAAATTAATATTGCGTGCATAATAGATGGAGCTTATTACATCCTGTATACATTTACTGGTTTTAAATACACCGTTGGTAGAAACCGCTGTACCCGTACCTTGATTAAATGTAACGTTGTTATAAATTTTATGTCCGCCTTCATCTACATTGCGAATGAATTTTATAGGCAGCATAGTAGCTGTATCAATGTAGGTTTCATAGCGGTCTCTTACCTTAAAAAAGTTGTCAAAGAATGAATAGTTTTTACCCTCCCCTACACAATGGTAAGCTGCTCTACCATTAAATCTTTCAAGTGATGTGGTAAAAGTTGCTTCCCCGGCACCTACATAAACGCCCATTGCATTATAAAAAACCTTCATGGTAATACTTTCACCTGCTAAAAATGCAGTATTCTTAATGCCGCAAAACTCACCATTCGGTTCCTCTTGTGAAAAGGCTGAAAGTATTATTAATAAAAAAATTCCCTTTATAATCCCTTTCATTTTTCTTTTACAATTTTAATACTCAAAATTAATAAACTCCCTATAACTGCCGGTACCACCAGGTTAATAAGCCAAATACCTAAACCTGCAGCACCCACGCCCAATTCGTTTGATGTGTATAATTTTAATATTGCCCAGCTGGCGCTAACTCTTACAGGCAATTCTATAAAACCGAAAGTTGGTGCCACTGCCATCACTAAATAAAAAATAGTCATGAGGCAAAAACACAACCAGCCTGCTATTTGGACATCCATCACTTGTAACAGCAGCACATATTGCAAAACAAATACCAGATAACGCACAAAGGATAAAGATAATATTTGCACTAGCTGTAAATTGTTAAACTCATCTAATACGCTGATGTATTTTACTATTTTCTGCATGGCTGGTAATTTTTCCATCATTCTGACGAGCCAGCCTAAGCGCAAATAAAATAACAACAGTATTAATGTTAAACCAATACAAAGAGATATTAATATTGTTTCCCAAAATTGGGGTAAAACACTAACTATAGAATGATTAAATTGTGAAAAGTATCTTAAAAAAAACAATCCGAAGCAGCCCATTAGCATCGTAACAACCAACTGGCTTATACTTCCCACCACTGCTAAAGAAATTGCTTTTATACGATTGCCATCTTCAATATAAAAAACACGGCCTCCATATTCGCCTACTCTGTTTGGTGTAAGCATTGTTACACTGCACCCTGCAAATACCGATTTAAAAGACCTGAAAAAAGAAAACTTTTGTAAATGCTTTACCAGCAATTGCCATTTCGCTGCTTCAATACCCCAATTTACCAACATTAAACAAAGTACCAGCCACCATTTCCAACTTGTGTAACTATGTTTTATCTGTTGCCATTGAATGTCCACATTAGGTTTATCATTTACCTGCCTGTATAAACTCCACGATAAAATAATAAACAGCAACGGACCCAAAAAATAGTTGATTAATATTTTGCTATTTTTATTCAATCGATTTTATTTTTTCTGCATCTTTTATGCGGGCAAAGGGTAGCTTATGATTCCTTACTTTTGTTACGAACCTTAAACTTCTTTGGTGAAGTTTTATAATACAAGTATAGTTGAAATATCCAGTTAATCCATCAAACGTAAAACAAGAAACTGCATTGCAAGAAAAGTCAACAATTATTTTAGGTATAGATCCTGGTACTGTAGTGATGGGTTATGGATTGATACAAGTAACCGGTACAACGCTAAAACTGGTGGAAATGGATGTTTTAAAGCCTGGCAAAGTTGATGACCCATATAAAAAACTACAGCTAATTTACAACACCGTAAGCGGATTGATTATTAAATACAAACCAGATGTGTTTGCCATTGAGGCTCCCTTTTTTGGCAAAAATGTGCAGAGCATGTTGAAACTGGGGAGGGCTCAGGGGGTTGCGATTGCTGCCGCTATGCGGCATGGGTTGGATGTTACAGAATATGCTCCTAAAAAAATAAAACAATCCATTACAGGGAATGGCAATGCCAGCAAAGAACAGGTATTAAAAATGTTGCAACGAATATTACACTTTAAAGAGGATCCAACATATTTTGATGCCTCAGATGCTTTGGCGGTTGCCGTATGTCATTATTTTCAGGAAAACACTATGCTGGCATCTAAAGAAAAAAAAGTAAGTGGCTGGGATGATTTTTTGAAAAAAAATCCTGCCAGACTAAAAAAATAATTACCCCAGGTTAGCAATAATTTTTTGCTGAATGATTTTGAATTCTTGGGGGGATAATGTTAGTTTACCGTGGGAAAAGCTAATATCTTTTTCTGAATTAATTGGCATTAAATGCACATGTGCATGAGGAACTTCAAGCCCAATGACACTTATGCCGCACCGGTTGCAATCGAAAGATTTTTCGATGGCTTTGGCGATAGGTTTTGCAAAAACAAATAAGGCATTTAAATAATCATCCGGTAAATCAAAAAATTTATCAATTTCAATTTTTGTTGTTATCAATACATGGCCTTTCACTAAAGGAAAAATATCCAGAAAGGCAAAGAATTTTTCGTTTTCCGAAATTTTATAACAAGGAATTTCGCCGGCAATTATTTTTGAAAAGATTGTCATATTGAATGGGATTTACATTAAAAATACAAACAAAAAACCCACTCAAAATTGAATGGGTTTAAATAATTAAATATCATTTTTAAATGGTTATATTCTCTACCTTAAATTTTAATAACCCTACCGGCACAATTACTTCAGCTACATCGCCAATTGCTTTTCCCAATAATCCCTTTCCTATAGGTGAGGTTACAGAAATTTTTCCCAGTTTCAAATCCGCCTCTTTTTCGGAAACAATCTGATAAGTAACTTTCTTTTTTGTAACCATGTTGGTTACGGTAACTTTTGTTAATATAGATACTTTACTGGTGTCAATATTATTTTCATCCAAAATACGGGCAGTGGCTATAATACCTTCCAGGTATTTAATTTTTGCTTCCAGCATGCCTTGGGCCTCTTTGGCTGCATCATATTCGGCATTTTCTTTTAAATCACCCTTTTCACGGGCTTCGGCAATTGCTTTACTGGCTGCAGGACGCTCTACACTTTTCATATGGTGGAGCTCTTGTTTCATTTGCTCGAAGGTTTCTTGCTTTACATAATTCATTTCGGCCATAACACTTCTTTTTAGAGTAAACAGAAAAAAAATACAACGCCCCGTAATTAACCAAGGCGTTGTATTTTATCTGCAAATATAATCAAATAATTAAATACCCAACTTCTGAAGTATAACCGCACTCATATTATGAAAAGCTTCGTGACTATAGCCTGCAATATGGGGCGTTACTATAACATTTGACTGGGCGCACAAATAATCCAGTTGTTGCTGTTGAAGCAACGTAAGTGAAGATAATTTTTCATTTTCGAGTACATCAAGGGCTGCACCCGAAATTTTATTTTGTTGCAATGCATTTATTAATGCCGTTGTGTCTGTTACTCCTCCCCTACAGGCATTAATGAAAAAAGGTTTTTCTTTAAGTGCATTAAAAAAAACTTCGTTGGCCATGTATTTTGTTTCTTCTGTTAATGGTACATGAAAACTAATGGCATTGGCATAACGACAGATTTGTTCCATACTAGCTTCTTTTATATAACCTCCTCCAAAACCAAATTTATATTTATCGAAAGCAAGGACTGTTACATCAAATGCTGCCAATAATTTAGCCAAAGCCCCTCCAGTATTACCATAACCAATGATGCCAACTGTTTTACCGGTTAACTCTGTACCACGATTGGCATTTCTTATCCATTTCCCTTCCTTTACCTCTTCAAAGCCTTTGGTAATATTATTCATCAAATTTAATAAGAGCCCTATAACATGTTCGGCTACTGCATTGCGGTTTCCTTCAGGGCTACTTACACATTTTATTCCTTTACTTTCGGCAAAAGGCACATCAATCAGTTCCATACCACTACCCAAACGGCCGATCCATTTTAATTTGATTGCATTACTTAATATTGGCTGATCAATTTTTAAACGGGTTGTAACAATTAAACCGTGTATCCCATCTATCAATGCTGCCAATTCGTTGTAATTAATCTCCGGAAGATATAATACTTCATACCCTTTTTGTTGTAAAGTAGCGGCTAAAAAATCCGGCGTTTTAGCCGTAATAACCACCAATGGTTTGGCATTGCTCATCTTTTATTATTGTATTATTGAGGTTGCTTTTGTTCGCTAATAAACAAAAGTAAATAGCTTTAAGTTCTATTTGCTTATCCCAACCAATCTATCATAATCAGAATGTAATATTTTAAGCTAAAGCCTTTATCCTTTTCCTCCATTTGGGAGTTTTTTTTAAATTCAAAAGGTCTCCCTTTTAAAAAGAAGACCTTTTGATTGATGGTAATATTTTAGGCTGCCGCAATTACGCTTATTTCAACATTGGCATTTTTAGGCAATCCTTTTACAGCCACTGTTTCTCTTGCGGGAAAATCCCCCTCAAAATATTTGGCATAAATTTCATTTACCCTGCTAAACAATTCCATATCACTTAAAAAGATGGTAGTCTTTACAATATTACTGAAGTCCATACCTGCTTCAGCTAAAATTACTTTTAGGTTTTGTAATACCTGGTGCGTTTCTTCAATGATATCTGCGTTGGCAAGATCATTTGTTCCTGGCTTCAGGGCAACCTGTCCGGATATGAATAAAAAATTACCGCTTTTAACAGCCTGGTTGTAAGGTCCAATTGGAGCCGGTGCATTGTTAGTATTGATAATCTGCTTGGTCATGATTTTATTTAAGAAATACAAATATATCTTTTATCAACCACCTATTTTTGTAAAAATTTGCAGGGAATTATTGCAGTAGGGACCAGAAATATCCAGCAGAATGAAATTAAATTGGGAACTTATAAATAAAAAATTCTTGTGCTTCTCCAATATTAAGAATAATGAAAAAGATTTAACTAAACCGGTTATGAAGGCAAAAAATAATTAAATGAGTTTATTATTAAATATCGATACCGCCGTTGACAAAGCAATTATCAGCATTGCAAAAGACGGCGAAATTTTACAGGAAGCCGTTAACAATGAACAAAAGGACCACGGTGCGTTTTTGCAACCGGCAATTCAATCTATTTTAAAAAAAGCTGGAATTCATTTAAGAGAATTGGATGCAATAGCAGTCGTTGCCGGGCCGGGTAGTTATACAGGCCTAAGGGTTGGTATGGCAACAACAAAAGGTTTGTGTTACGCATTGAATAAACCGTTGATAACCATTAGTAGTTTACATGTTTTGGCCTGGCAGGCAATTCAACAATTATCTGTTACCAAAAATGATATCCCAACTTTATATTGTCCAATGATTGATGCAAGAAGAATGGAGGTGTTTACAGCTGTTTATAATGAGCACTTAAAAACAATTTTAGAGCCTTGTGCCTTGATTGTTGAAAAAAATATTTTTGCTAATCAACTGTTAAAAAGTGAGATGGTGTTTCTGGGAAATGGTGCAGTAAAATGGCAACAATTATGCAATCATGAAAATGCTACATTTTTTAAAGCTGAAACCAATGCATTGTATATGAGTGAATTAACTTATTCTAAATACCTGCAGAAAACATTTGCAAATATTGCATATACCGAGCCCATGTATGTTAAAGAATTTTATAACAATTCCTTCTAACCGAAATTCAAGTTCATTTTAATTGCTAAAATTCAAATTTGTCTAATAAGTAGTTTTATAAATATTAAATGATTTGTATCTTTGTATTGTTTTTAAACATACTTAAAATTTAATTTCTATGACAAATGACACTGCCCCAACTCCATTGGAGCCAACACCAACGTTGCAACACACCACTACAATGAGCACGATTAAAATCGATTACTACAACGTAAAAAAAGTAGCACTAATTTTAAGAGCACTCAATCACAAACTACGTCAGCAACTGCTTAAGCTGATAGAAGAGGAAAAGAAAATTACTGTAACAGAAATTTATGTGCGTTTAAGATTGGAGCAATCTGTTGCATCCCAACATTTAGCTATTTTGCGTAAAGCCGGTGTTGTTAGTACACAACGTGATGGTAAGTTTATTTACTACATTATAAATCATAAAAGAATTGATGAAATAAGCAATTTTGTTAATGAATTAGTAGCCTGATAATAGAAAATTACCAACCAAAAGCGGATGCTGTTACAGTATCCGCTTTTTCTTTTTTATTTTGCCAACTCAAAAAGATGAACCAGGATTTAGTTAAATAAATAGTGTTCTTTACTTTTTAAAATTTGTAATAACACGCAGTAAAATCAGAATATTTATATGTATATCAAACAACTATATACAGATTGCATAAGCGAAGCGGCTTATTATATAGAAAGCAATGGAGAAGCGGTAGTGATTGATCCGCTTCGAGACACGGATGAATACATTCGGCTTGCCACGGAAAGAAAAGCTGTTATAAAATATATTTTTGAAACTCATTTTCATGCTGACTTTGTAAGCGGCCACCTGGACTTAAGTAAAAAAACCAGTGCTCCAATTGTTTACGGCCCTCATACTGTAACAAGCTTTCCGGTAAAGATTGCAAAAGATGGCGAGGTTTATAAATTAGGTAATATTTCTTTTACAGTATTACATACACCCGGCCATACGCTGGAAAGCAGCTGCTATTTATTAAAAGATGAAAACGGTAAAGATCATGCGATTTTTACGGGAGACACACTGTTTGTTGGTGACGTTGGCAGACCTGATTTAAGTAGCGGTGACATGAGTAAAGAAGAGCTTGCAGGCATTATGTATGATACCATTCAACAAAAAATTTTGCCTTTGGCAGATGAAGTATTGGTATACCCGGCACATGGAGCCGGAAGCAGTTGCGGAAAAAATTTAGGCCCAAATACTTTTAGTACCATTGGTGAAGAAAAGCAAAACAACTATGCATTACAGCCACAATCAAAGGAAGCTTTTATTGCCGCTATAACTGATGGACTGGAAGATGCACCCAAATACTTTTCCGTTAATGCTAAAATAAATAAGGAAGGCTATAACAGCCTTGATGAAATTAAGGCAAAAGGGCTTACCGCTTTTACAGTAGAGGCATTTAAAAATAAAATGAGTGAAGACATATTGGTTGTAGACACAAGACCTGCTGATATTTTTACAGAAGGGTTTGTGCCTGGCAGTATTTTTATTGGCCTTGAAGGACGCTTTGCAGAGTGGGCAGGCAACCTGTTATCATTTAATAAAACGTTATTACTAATTACAGAAAAAGGTAAGGAAGAAGAAACTGTTATTCGGTTGGCACGAGTGGGTTTTGCAACCATTGAAGGGTACCTTAAAGGTGGTTTTGATGCATGGCAAAAAGCAGGTGAAAACGTTGATATGATTATTTCTGTTGAGGCTGATGAACTTGCTATGGACATTCCGTTTGACCCTTATTTGCAGGTGATAGATGTAAGAAAAGAAATTGAATTTGCAGATGGACATGTAAAAGCAGCCATCAATATGCCTTTGGCTGATATGACGGATGTTGCAATGATTGCAGGTTTTGAAGAAAATCAGAATTTATACATTCATTGCGGAGGTGGTTATAGAAGTGTTATTGCATGCTCATTGCTAAAAAAACAAGGTTTACATAATTTAAGAAATGTAGCAGGAGGGTGGGCAAAAATTAAAGAAGAAAAATCTATTAAAATTGAAAAAGATGCGAGTGTGTTGAATTGATAAATAACAGTAGAAATTATTTCAAGCTGGTATTTCTGTCATTTCATCTACCCATAAGTTTTTATACTCGTCTTTCCATTCAAACTTAAAGCGGCGGTGACTCCATAAATAATTAGCAGGATCTTGCTTAATTGTTTTTTCTAAAATATCGCGGTAAAGACATGTAAGTTCCCCTGTTTTAGTGGTGGCACTTTGTTCGGTTAATAAAGTAGTGGTAAAATTATAATGTCCTCTTTTTATTTTATTAAATCCAATGTATACAACTGTAGCATTATTTTTAATAGCACCTTTTTCAGGGCCCGCTGCAAATGGAGTTGGTCTGCCGAAAAAAAGTAACCAATATGCCGATGATGGATTACCTGGATTCTGATCAGCAGCAAGCGCAAGCAAATATTGCATTTTAAAAACATCGTGCATTTTATTTTTAAAATCGGGTGCACTTATTAAGATGGTGCCGTAACGGCTGCGTACATCAAGAAGTATTTTATTAAAAATTTTATTCTCAACAGGCATATATATGCCTACAAATGGGATTTTTAAATTGATGGAATATAATAAATTAGCATACTCCCAATTAAACTGATGACCAGCCATTAAATTGATATTATCTCCTTTATCAATTAAGCTATTAATCAAATCGAACGAACCGGTAACTCTTTTTAATAATTCATTTTTTGAAATAGAAATAAACTTTAGACTTTCTATAAAAGTGTCTGTAAAATATTGATAAAATCTTTTTGCAATTTTTATTCTCTCTTCATTTGATTTATCCGGAAAAGTAATTGCAAGATTACTCATTACCACTTTTTTTCGATACCTGATAACATGATATAAAAGGAATGCTATGAAATCACTGATTAGATATAAAATAAAAAAAGGCAGTAACGAAACTAAATAAAGTACCGGGTAAACAATATAATACATCAGGTTAAAATTAATTGATAAAAGTATCTTGCAGCATTACAATAAATCGTAATTAAAATTACAGGGTGTATTTTAAATTACAAGGTTTAACCTTAACACCCGATTGCAAGATGTTGAAAAAGATTAAAATACCCGTTACATTAATTTATAAAACAATGTTCTGCACTTTATTACTTTTTTCAGGATAGTCTGTATTAAAATGAAGCCCCCTGCTTTCGTGCCTGAACTCTGCACTTTTTACAATTAAATAAGCGACAGTAATCATATTGCGTAACTCACACAATTGTGGAGATACTACTGTTTTTTTGAACAGTACTTCTGTTTCTTCATGCAACAGATCGAGGCGGCGGTTGGCTCTTTGCAAACGTTCGTTATTGCGAACAATCCCTACATAATCACTCATCAGCAATTTCATTTCTTTTAAACTTTGCGTAATCAGAATCATTTCTTTAGGTAAACTGGTACCATCAGCTTTCCAGTCTGGAATATTTTGCTGAAAAGAAAGTTGGCCAATATTTTTTACTGCATCCAAATACCCCCGATGAGCAAAAACCATCGCCTCGAGCAAACTATTGCTTGCCAGCCGATTGGCACCATGCAACCCAGTACAGGCACACTCACCTGCTGAATACAAATTGGTGATGGATGTTCTGCCAACAGAGTCCGTTTGTACGCCACCGCAACTGTAATGTGCCGCCGGCGAAACTGGTATCATATCTTTGGTAATATCAATGCCAATGCTGATACATTTATCATAAATATTAGGGAAGTGTTCGGTAAATTTTTCTTTTGTAAAATGGCGGCAATCTAAATACACATACTCCGTACCATTTATTTTCATTTCGTTATCAATAGCCCTCGCAACAATATCTCTTGGTGCCAAATCCTTTCTTTCATCATACCGCTCCATAAATGCTTCGCCGCTTTGGTTACGCAAAATCCCTCCATCACCACGAACGGCTTCTGTAATTAAAAAATTTTGTCCACGCACACCAGGCTCATACAAAGCAGTTGGATGAAACTGTATGAACTCCATATTTTCTATCCTTCCTTTGGCCCTGTAAACCATCGCAACACCATCGCCGGTGGCAATAGCCGGATTAGTTGTAGTTCGATACACCTGGCCATTCCCGCCTGTTGCAAGCAACGTAATTTTAGCAACTATTTTTTCAATTTTATGCGTATTTAAATTCAATAGATATACGCCATAGCATTCAATATCCGGAGTAGCTTTTGTAACCAAAAAACCCAGGTGGTGTTGTGTGATAATATCTAATACAAAGCAATGGCTGATGAGTTGAATATTAGGTTTGCTTTTGATCGCTTCCAGCAATGCTCTTTCCATTTCTTTACCCGTTACATCTTTGTGATGCAGAATGCGAAATTCACTATGGCCTCCTTCTCTTCCCAATGCATAATCGCCATCTCTATCTTTATCAAAATTGGCACCCCAGTTAATCAATTCTCTAATTCTTTCCACCCCTTCTCTAACTACAATTTCCACTACTTCCTTATCACATAAACCGTCGCCAGCTATCATCGTATCTTCAATATGTTTGTCAAAACTATCCTTATCAAAATCCATTACGCCGGCAATACCCCCCTGTGCGTACTTGGTATTTGTTTCATCACTTTGTGTTTTAGTAAGTATAGTTACTGTTTTATCAGGACATGCTTCTGCAACTTTCAATGCATAGGTCAACCCTGCAATGCCACTTCCAATTATTAAAAAATCTGTTTGCATAAATATTACTTAAAGAATTAAAAAATGAATATTAAAACTAAACCGCGTCTATCCAAACATTACTTTCTTTCAGCAAATTAATGAGTTCATCTACTGCAATGGCACTGTCAATATTTCTTTTTACCACTTCCTTTCCACGGTACAAAGTAATTTTTCCAACACCGCTTCCAACGTATCCAAAATCTGCATCTGCCATTTCACCAGGACCATTTACAATACAACCCATAATGGCGATTTTTAAACCTTTTAAATGATTGGTTACAGCACGGATTTTTCCGGTAGTTTCCTGTAACTCAAAAAGAGTTCTGCCACAACTCGGACAACTAATGTATTCTGTTTTAGAGATTCTGGTGCGTACGGCTTGCAGAATAGAAAAGGAAGTATTATTGATGAACTGGTGATTGTTTTTTGTTTGCAAATAAGTTCTGCCTGAAACTTTTTGATTGCTGAGTTTGGAGGAGTCATTCATCAGCCAGATGCCATCTCCCATACCATCTAAAAACAGGGCACCTGACTCAGTGCTAAAATGAATTAGCTGTTCATCAATAAAACTATCATCACTTTTAACAGACAATATTATCGGGCAATTAATCCCATCTTCCATCAACCTAACTATAAAAGTTCTTACGCTTTGCATTGCATTGGCTGCGGTGGAATAGATGGATAAAACAATGGAGCTATCTTCTTTTATCTTTTGTATTAAATGATCATTGCTTTTAGCTGCATCAATTGCCACAAAATTCATTGTGGCCGATTTTTTTGTTACCCTCAAAAAATCATCCCCCTGAAAAAGTGGAAAATATTTTGAATCATCAAACGCTGTTAACCAGGTTAAATGATTGCATATAATTTTTAGGGTTCCGGGTAATGCAAAGTCAATTTTTTTATCACCAATATAAATATAATCTGCTGCTGCATCTCCAATTGCCCATTTATCTGTTGAAGGATTATAAGTATAACCAATGGCAGGTAAATCTAGATAACCAACTTTTTCGGCCAACATAAAATCTGCAATTACTACCGGAACCTGTTTGGCACCAATATTATAAACTGAAGCAGATGGCCGTCTTTTATATTCGAATGGAGAATACGGAAGTTTTATATTTTCCAGCGAAGCTTTTGAATCGCTAACAGAAATAGCTGTATATCTTTTCACCAGGTCTTTACATACCGGAATTTCAAATTCAGGATCTTCTGTTAAGCTA
>Ga0209512_1002693_pt1 | contig 18280 bp, 13 predicted proteins | sample frozenSSSSmetaG_FD_184142 | JGI IMG/M metagenome (GOLD analysis project Ga0209512, IMG submission 184142) | Glacier valley bacterial and archeal communities from Borup Fiord, Nunavut, Canada, to study Microbial Dark Matter (Phase II) -... | ecosystem: Environmental > Aquatic > Freshwater > Ice >... | reverse complement strand
AATATTGGCAAAAAACGTTCCACTACTTTTTTAAAACTAAAATAAGGCGCATCTAAAATTAAATACCGGGGCCGGTTTTCACTTGCCAGGTTAGCTGCAAAACCACTGCCAAGGCTTCTTCCATAAACAATTAGGTGATTTTCGTGATAAGTAGCCATAAGTGTATCATAAACAAACTGCATGTCGCTGTGCATGTCCTTTTCACTACGCTTGCCGGTACTTTTTCCAAAACCCCTGTAATCTACCAACACTACATCATACTGGTACCTGAAAAAGTCTTTGGCATATTTTGCCCAACCTTTAATACTTCTTGAATTACCATGAAAATAAAGTATTAGTCCCAACGGTTTTTCTACATAAAAATGCAATCCATTGATACGAACTCCCTCTTCTACTTCAAAAAATAATTCTTTAAAAGGAGCATCATATTTGTATTCAAAATCGGGGTGTAATTTTTCTGGCTTAAAAATAAAACGCTCCTGTAACAAATAAGCCACCACCAATAATAAAAGGTAACCGACGATGATATAAATGATTGTTGGAGACATTGTTGTTTACATTTTGCAGTTTACCCAGCTTACAAAGTATCGTAAAAATTACAGTAAATAACTGAAAATCTATTATGGCTGTTTGAATTGCCTGATCCAGGCCTCGGTGCCTCCAGTAAGATTAATAAGATTTTTAAATGGAAATTTTTCCTGTAACCGCTGAATGGCAATCTGGCTTCGTATGCCATGCCTGCAATATAATACTACCGGCTTTTCTTTCTCTATCTGTTCAATATTTTTTATAATATCACCTAACGGGATTAGTATACCTCCCAAATTAAATTCAGCATGCTCATGAGGTTCTCTTGTATCAATAAGCTGAAAATTTTCTTTTGTATGTAGCAGCTCAAAGAGTTCTGTTACTGTTATATTTTTCATCTCCTGCATACAAAATCAAATTATAATAAATAAACAATAACTTATAAAATCAACAGCTTATTTGAATAAAAAACTCTTTCACCGCTTACTCATCCTCGTCCGTATATATTCTGTTCAGTTTAAATTTACTGCTGGGTGCAACAACCAATGGATATTTTTCAACGGATACATTGCTTTGCTGTAACCCAAAACCCTTTTCTTCGCTCAATGAAATTTCTTTTATCCAGAAGTATAAATGCATGATGATACGCTCCATAAAAGGCAGCTCATTATCCTGAGATAAAAACTTTTCCATTACTACAAACTGAAAATCGCCCACTACATTATTTCGCTGCTGGCTTTCATAACGGCTGGTAACATTCACTTCCTTATTTGCCACAAGGTCTTCCACTACTTTTTTAAACATCAGGTTTATGCGGGGAGCTATCCTAAAGCCCAGCCTAAATTCTACCCTGATAATATCATTTGGAATGATGTGGTCTACAATATACTCACAGGTGTAAGGATCATCCAATGTATCCAGGTGAACAAACCAAAATATGTCAGCACGTTTTGGCTTGCCACTTAAAATAGAGTAGATTATTTTATGCTCAATTTCTTTGGGATTATTGGCACTTGTCATGTATACCAAATGAGTTGCGTATTTAGGTACAGTTGTATCATTGCTTAACTCCTCCAATTTTGGAATATACTCTTCCATACGTACAAACTCTACATACCTGTTTTTAATTTTACGGCTTCTGTACCATACATACATTACGACAAATAAGCCTCCACCTACCAGCAGTGCTATAAAACCACCATGCGGAAATTTATCAAGATTGGCGGCAAGAAAACTAATTTCAATTGTAAGATAAATGACTAAAAAAAGGTAAATCCATATCCTGGAGGTTCTTCTGGAAATTAAGAAGTTGGTAAAAAGTATTGTTGTAGACAACATACACAGCGTTATAGCGAGGCCATAAGCTGCTTCCATAGCACTTGAAGATTTAAAGTATAAAACAATACCACAACAACCAGTAAATAAAAGCAAATTAATCCCTGGTATATAGAGCTGCCCTTTTGCTTCTGAAGGATAATTGATCTTCATTTTTGGCCAAAGGTTTAAACGGATAGCTTCTGCAATAAGGGTGAATGAACCGCTGATTAAAGCCTGGCTTGCAATAATAGCTGCTAAAGTTGCTATAACCAATCCAATTAACCTAAACTGCTCCGGCATTACACCAAAAAAAGGATTGAATCCGCCTTTGATCATTTCATCAGTAATAACATGACCATTGTGATTCGCCAATAACCAGGCTCCCTGACCAAGATAATTTAGTATCAGGCAAGTCTTTACAAAAATCCACGAAAAACGTATGTTGGCTCTGCCGCAGTGGCCAAGATCGCTATACAATGCTTCGGCACCTGTGGTACATAAAAAAACTGCACCCAATATCCAAAATCCTTTCGGATATTTCGTTAATAATTTAATGGCTTCATACGGATTAAAGGCTCTGAAAATAGTCCAGTCATCAGTAAGATGGATGATGCCAAACACGGCAAGCATAGTAAACCAAATCATCATGATGGGCCCAAATAACTTACCAATGGAAGCCGTACCGAATTGCTGTAAAAAAAACAGGAATAGCAGAATTCCCAAAACAATGTAAATGATAGTGTTTTGTTCTATATGCTTAAAGGCATCAATCTGTTTTAGCCCTTCAATAGCTGAGCTTACGGATATAGGTGGTGTAATCATTCCATCTGCCAGCAATGCCGCTCCCCCTATCATGGCAGGTATTACCAGCCATCTTTTTTGTCGTCTTACCAATGTATACAAAGAAAAAATACCTCCTTCTCCTTTGTTATCTGCCCTCAGTGTCAGCACAACATATTTAAGGGTTGTTTGTAAGGTTAGCGTCCAGATGATGCAGGATAATCCTCCAACAATAAGAAGTTCACTTATTTGTTTACTATTGATAATGGCATTAAAAACATACAAGGGGGAAGTTCCTATATCTCCATAAATAATTCCTAAAGCAACTATTAAACCAGCTGCTGTTACTTTGTTGACTTGCTTTGACACTACGCTCTAAATTTAGTTAAGATGGTTAAGTGCAGCAACGTTTGTACGTAAAAAAATAGTGCAAATACCACTACAAATGTATATTGAAAACATTTATTTTAGAAACAATTAATTTGAAAACAGTTACTTGTGATACGTTAGTGATCAATAAGAAAACCGATATTGATTCTATTTTTCCTTTAAGTTTCTCATTTGCATGGTAAAAGCTATCGATTCTATATTTTTTTTACTTTTTGAAAAGAGAGAAACAGTCGTAGCAAAAATTGGTAAATTGTATAACAAAAATAAACTCATATGTTTAAAAGTTTTATTCTTTTAGTTATGTCTTTTATAGGATTGGATAGCGGCACGTTTGCCCAACATAACATCACAAAAACCATCCAATCTTTTGGTGCCAAAGGCGATGGAAAAACAAATGATACCGAAGCCTTTACAAAAGCGGCTGCTTTTTTTAATGACCGCGGTGGAAATGGAACTCTACTTATATCAAAGGGAATTTACATTGTAGGAAAACAAATTCCAGGTAATGGTGACGTATATAAAAATGCATATACTGGTGTAGATATACTTGCTTTTAAAAATGTACAAAACCTACTAATCCAGGGAGAAAAAGAAACCATTCTTAAATACACAGACAAATTAAAATTCGGAAGTTTTGATCCTGTAACGGGTAAAATTTTTAATGATAATAGCCGGGTAATTCCTGATCCTAAATATGCAGCTTCTATTGGTACCTGCATTGGGTTAAACAACTGCCGGAATATTACAATAAAATCGCTGATACTTGACGGCAATAATAAATCAATTATTAAAGGCGGAACCTACGGGGATGTTGGTGTTCAATTAGCGCACATTGGTATTTACATTAATAATTGTCACGCTATTTCAATTGATAAAATTAATGCAAGCTATTTTGGTTTAGATGGTATTGAAGTTGCCAATATTGCTTCAGGTGAACCGGATAATATAAACATCTCCAACACCGTTTTGGAATACAATTGCCGCCAAGGTTTATCATGGGTTGGAGGAAATTTTCTTAATGTAAAAAATTGCAGTTTTAATCATACGGGCAGAAGTGCGTATAATTCTGCTCCTTCAGCCGGATTGGATATTGAGCCCGAAGTAAATACCATCAGCAATGGTAATTTTGAAAATTGCCAGTTTATAAATAATACCGGATGTGGCGTAGTAACAGCTGGAAATAAGGCCAGTAATTGCCAATTTAAAAACTGTACTTTTTGGGGAACAACCAATTGGTCTTTTTGGATATCGGCACCTGCTTTCACCTTTACAGGCTGTAATTTTTATGGTAGCATTGTACATGGATACAATGCCAACAACGAAATAGAAGCTACCCGCTTTATCAGTTGTAATTTTGAGGATAAAGTTTACAATGGAATTACTCCCTATGGGCAATTTTTGCTGGAATGTGACGGGCCAAGAAGGATATTATTTGATAGCTGTAATTTTATAATTCATACCAAAGCAGTACTATGGTTAAATACAGGCAATGCAAAATCTAACGAAGAAAAAGCAACTATAAGAAACAGCCACTTTATTATGCCAAAAAAGGAAGGCCTCAACAGCCCCTTATCTATTCCTTCTATAAATTTTTTTAATAACACCACAGAATTTAAAAACTGATAAACGTGCAAAAACATATGCCGTCTCGTAATAATTTTAAACCTCCCCATTAACGCAGCTACACCATGGTTAAACATTACAAAAGCAAGCGTATACTTTAACTATACATTTTGTAAAATGCTGCCAGTCGATCCTCTTTCAGCCGGAGTTAATTCAAAAATAAATCCAGGTGTAAGACCCTCTTCTTTTCGGTGAGAGACATATAAAACAGAAGTGGTGCTTTCCGCTGCCATTTTATTTATCAGTCCAGCCACAATAGCTACATTCTCATCATCCAAACCAACAGTTGGTTCATCCAAAATCAATAGCGGCGGATGTTTTACCATTGCCCTTACAATCATTATTAATCTTTGTTGCCCTAATGAGAGTTTATAAAAAGCGGTTTGTTTTAACTGTAATAAACCAATAAATGAAAGCCATTGATGTGCCAGTTTTAATTGCCTGCCAGAAGGCTTTATGTATAACCCAATAGAATCAAAAAAACCAGTAATTACCATTTGTTCAACAGAATGATACCTGTTAAATAGATCTGTCATAGAACCGGTAAAATAACCAATCTTTTCCTTTATCGACCAAACAGTTTCACCGCTTCCTTTTCGTTTTCCAAATAGTATAAGATCTTGTCCATACCCCTTGGGATTATCACCGGTAATCAATGATAATAAAGTAGTTTTACCAGAACCGTTTGGCCCAACAAGATGCCAGAATTGGCCTTTGTTTATTTGCCAGCAAATATTGTTTACGATTACCCTTTCCTCATATTTAACAGTTACATTTTTAAATTCAATAAGTGGGTCATTTATCAAACCATACTGATGGTCTGATGGGGGAATGGAGGCAGAAAAAGAGGGGCTGCCATTTATAACTTGCTGCGAAATACAGGCTTCTACGTTGTCATGGTAAACCCATAAATTGTCATCATCAATACTTATTGCACTGCTGATAAAATCTAAACAGTCGCTTGTACGATTTACCAGTTGAATAACAGGTAAGGTAGCCGCTACTTTTTGCAGCATCAGGAACAAAGCTTTCTGCGACGCGGTATCGAGGTTATCCATAGGATTATCAACAATAATATAACCAGGGTTTTGTGAAAGCAAATAGGCAAGCAGTGCTTTCTTTTGTTCTCCTCCTGATAGAAAACGAAGATGGCGATTGGCTGTTATTGCCACTTCAACATGTTCATGTCTTTCTTCTTCTTCAATTATTTCTTTAATTGCGATAGCTGAAAAAAGCGCTGGCTTCAATTCTGCAAATCCCTCAAATAAATCAGGCTTATTTTTACCCGTTAATTGCTCTACCAATAATTGTTTATCAGCCCGGTTTGATAAAAAAAAAGCCCAATGATTATTGTTGGTCATAGCAGCAAAAAAAATAATTGATTAACATAAACTGAAATTAATTTATTTAAAAATAGTTTGAGCAGATAGTTTACTGACCAGCTAAATTTTTACTAATGCTTCTGGCCTCTGTTATTATTTCAGCAGGATAATTGTACATCTCTAAAATTCGGATTGCATTACTGGTTTTTAAGGGACCTGCTTTTAGTTTATGGTCAAACTCAAATTTGTCATTTTCTATTCTCTCTGCAAAATGGTATAATTCATATTCCGTTGCTAATAAGGCCGCCAATTCTACATCGTGTGTAGTTACAAAAACAATGTGGTTTTTTTTATTTAAATAAGAAAGAATGGCTTTTGCTGATGCAATGCGTTCAATGGTATTGGTGCCTTTAAAAACTTCATCTAAAATAAAGATACTTTGTTCTGGCAAACTTACTTCTTTTATCAATGCTCCCATTACTGTTACTTCTTCAAAATAATAACTTTTCCCATCCAATAAATTATCATCTATCCTAACTGAAGAATGCAATTTTAAAACAGGTGTATGGAAGCTATCTGCAAAACAGGTGTAGATGGTTTGTGCTAAGATTGTATTAAGTGCCAGTGTTCTGAGAAAAGTTGTTTTACCCGACATATTAGACCCTGTAATTAAAATACTTTTTGTAGTTACTTCAATATCATTACTTACACAATTCTCAATTAGGGGATGATATAATTTCTTACCCGCTAATTGCTTTTCATCACGTAAAAAAACAGGCTTACATGTTTTTAAGTGCCCGGTCCTTAGGGAAGCGATTGAAATAGCTGAATCGATAAGACCTGCATATTTAAACAAGGTTAAAATATCAGCCTGCTTATTTTTCACTTCTTTAATCATACTGTAAAAAGTAAAAAATTCAATTAAAAAAAATGCCTTTATCAATTCGAAAAAGTACAATAAAGTCTGCGTCAATTCATCCTTAAAAGTAGCATCATCAAAAGTTAACAGCCTGCTTTTTCTTTGCAAAGGTTTTAAATGCTGAATACTATTGTTTACCCCAATTTTATCAAAGGGAATAGTTATACCAGTCAATTTTTCACAAATACGGATGAGCAAATTTAACTGTGGAAAAGACTTATTAAATCGCCTGGTGTAATTTCTGTTTCTAAAATGAAGAAACATATTTATTGAAAAGGGCAGCACCAGCAACAAAAACATAATTGGTTTAAATAAAGCAATCAATATTAATAAAAATATAAAAGCCATATAAGGTAAAATAAACCTGTACCAGCTTGGTTTTTCAGGCAACTGGCCGCCTAACAAAGAAGCAATAAAATAGGCATTATTATTACCAAGCGCCAGTAATAATTGCTGAACCTCTTCCCGTATTTTTTCATTCTCTGTAAAAAAATTAACCTGTTCATTTAGTTGTTTTAAAACAACCACATCGTTGGTTGGCTTACTTAAAGCATCATATAAATATTGTTGGCCTACATTACTTGTTGTTCTGTCAACAAGGCAAAAAAGATCATCAAAATCAATATCACTTTTTGTTTGAGCTGATAATTGGTGAAAGTTTTTTTCTTTATTACAATCATTAAAAATAGGGATGAAATTAAAATTAAATTCAGCCTCTTTTGCCATTCCCCATTGATCATGCAATGCTGTAATTTTCTTTCCTTCTTTTTTTTTATTACTACGTGAAGACAACATTCCTGCTATAGTTAACAGCAGCAGAAAAAAAAGTAAATACATCATAAGTTTACCAGGTTAAAATCTATTGGCTTCCCCAAAAAATTGAATTTGCAAATTATCACATCTCTTGCTAGATAAATTTTTTATTTTTTATAAAGCGTTCAAAAGTTATTTTGAGTTAACATATTATTCGCCTGTTTTTCATCAAAACTTTGTTTAACAACAAAACACAAGCCCCTTACTTTGCAGCAAGGGGCTTTATACAAACTATAAGCAAAAAAGGAATTGTATGTCTATCCCTTATAAAAGCAGGATGACAATTAATATTTAATCTGGTTTTTTACCGTCTAGAAATGTGTTGATGGTGCCTATTTCGGCCTGGTTATTTTCGTCTGACTTTACAGTGTAGTTGCTGTAAAAACTTTCTACGTCTGCGATAGAATTATGTAACTCCATATTGCGACGGAGGTAGGCAGGTACCGTTTCAAACTCGTTATTCGGATCGGCCGCGTTAATGTTGAATGACAAATTACGCAGTTTTGCAATGCGATCCATAGCCCGGCGCCGTAATTCCTCCGTTTCGTCAGCTACTGCCTGCTCCTCAACATTGGACATCATGATTGGCTGAGTTTGTTGTACAATTGGTTGTTGCTCCTCCGCCGCTTTGTGGGCTTCTTTAACCACCATTTGCATTTCAAATAAAGGCTCGTCTTCCTTAACTGTACTCCGCAAAGGGGGTAGCTCTTCTTTAGTGTTGGATTCTGGTTTAGGCTGATCCTCCGCATATATTCTAGAGGGCTTTGCCAAAAAACCACCTGTTGACGAAACAGGTGCGCTAGCTTCTTTTTTATCTAATGAAAATATTGTTTTGGTATCGTTGTTGTTTGCTGGCTTATCACTGGGTGCAGGAGAATGAAGTATATCAAATTCTATTACAGGAATTTGATCTGATGCCGAAGATATCTCAAAAAATACTGGTTCTGTATCCGACTTTTCCCCAGTATTTTTACCACGTAATTTTACGTCAGCCTCTTCTTTTTCCGTAACTGATAAAGTAGGCATCATTAATTCTGTAGTAGTATTTTCTACTTGCTTTTCTACTTCCAGGGCTGCTGCTACCTGGGTTATTTTTGCACTATCAGTTATTGGTTCCACTTCTTCAAATTGCAAGATTGGCTGTTGCATTTTAACAACTTCTTTTTCCGGTGTACCCAATACCATTACAATCTTATCATCCTTCTTTTGTTCTTTAGGTTGATTGATTGTTTTTGCAAAAGGGTCTTTGTGCTCAAAACCAGTTGCTATCAGGGTAATACTGATTTCTGACCCAAGTGTATTATCATAACCCAAACCTAAAATTACATCACTATCGGGGCCCGCCTGTGCCATCAGGTAATTTTGAATGATCTCCACCTCATCCATGGTAAATTCATTCTCCCCTTCGCAGGAATTGATGTTGATAAGAATCCATTTTGCACCACGGATGTCATTGTCATTCAGCAACGGAGAGTTCAATGCATTTTCAATGGCCATCTGTGCCCTGTTTTCTCCTTCGGCAGTTGCGCTACCCAGTATTGCTACACCCCCATTACTCATTACAGTGCATACATCTGCAAAATCCACGTTGATCTGTCCGGTACTATTGATTACGTCTGTAATACACTTTGCTGCTGTTGCCAATACATTGTCTGCTTTGGCAAAAGCTTCCTTCATTTTTAAATTGCCAAACTGGTGACGCAGTTTATCGTTACTGATTACCAGCAACGTGTCAACATGATCCTTCAACAAGCGTATTCCTTCTTCTGCCTGTGCCAATCTTTTCTTTCCTTCGTACGCAAAAGGGGTAGTAACAATACCTACTGTAAGTATCCCAAGATCTTTACAAATTTTTGCCAGAATGGGTGCACCACCCGTACCGGTGCCACCACCCATACCCGCAGTAATGAATGCCATTTTGGTATTTACTTCCAGGATCCGTTTTATTTCTTCAAGGCTTTCTTCTGTAGCCTGCTTACCAATTGCCGGGTTAGCACCAGCCCCAAGGCCTTGCGTTAAATGTGGCCCTAACTGTATTTTGTTGGGCACCTTGCTTTGCGCAATGGCCTGTGCATCTGTGTTACAGATGATGAAGTTGACGCCCTCAATATTTTGCGAAAACATGTGGTTAACCGCATTGCTTCCGCCACCGCCCACACCAATTACTTTAATAATGGACGATTGTTCTTTTGGCAAATCAAAATGTATCATAATTTATGTCCTCCAAAACACATACTCAATTTTATTTATAAAAAATGTAAGTCGTGTTTTTTAATTTGTATGCCCTTTATTTTTCGGTTAGTAAGGCAGAAAAATCAGGTGCTTTGTTTTTGTTAATGGGTTACCGCTATTAAATATTTAATCAATAGTATGCTGCTAATAAGGAGAGCATTATAACTTTGAGTCTTCTTCTTCCTTAAACAAATCAATCAATCCTATTTTAAAAGAATCCATAAATCCCTTTAAAGATTTGCGTTCTTTAACTTTGGATACTTTTATCATTTCTTCTTCCGGTGCTTCTTTTACTGTATCCAGCACTTCATCTACCGGTAATTGTTGTAGAGCCCTTGGCACCTCTACCCTGCGGAAATTATCTTCCAGCTGCTTGTTCTTATTTTCGTAATCATTGTATCCCTTTAATATTAAACCAATACAAGTGCTGTACATTGGCTTGGCCAGTTCTTCAATATGGCCGCCTGCCAAATGCTCGTTGGGATAACCGATTCTTGCATTTAGCCCTGTAACATATTCTGTTAACTGAATCAGGTGTTTTAACTGCGAACCGCCACCCGTCAATATTACACCGCCATTTAATAACCGGGTATCTAAGCCAACCTGTTTTAAATGGTAGGTAACAAAATCCATGATCTCACTCATGCGGGCCTGTATAATACCGGCAAGGTTTTTTACACTGATCTCTTTTGGCTGCATACCACGCAATCCAGGAATAGTAATAAATGCATTTGCTTTTGCTTCGTCTGCAAGGGCACTGCCAAATTGTACTTTCATTTGTTCGGCCTGTGTTTTTAAAACACCTAACCCATTCTTAATATCATTGGTAATGTTTTCGCCACCAAAAGGAATTACCGCGGTGTGTTTTAAAATGCCTTCATAAAAAACGGCAAGGTCTGTTGTACCACCGCCAATATCTACAATGGCCACACCAGCTTCCAAATCCTGATCGCACATAACAGCTGCTGCTGATGCCAACGGTTGTAACACCAAATCCTGTGTTTTTAATCCTGCTTTTTCAACACTGCGATTGATATTGCGGATGGCATTTTTATCACCGGTGATGATGTGAAAATTAGCACCCACTTTTACGCCACTGTAACCAATCGGATTAGGAATATTTTGAAAATTATCTACTGTAAATTCCTGCGGAATAACATCAATGATCTGATCTCCAGCAGGAATATAGGTACGATATTGATCTGCAATTAAGCGATCAATTTCTTCCTGCCTGATTTCTTCTTCTGTTGCCTGGCGAACAATATCGCCACGTGTTTGCAAGCTTTTAATATGATGGCCTGCAATACCAACATAGACTTCGCTGAGCACCAGGTTTGGATTTGATGCATAGCAGTTTTCCAAAGCCGTTTGAATGGCTTTGATGGTTTGATCAATATTAAGTACCATACCATGCTGTACGCCATTACTGTTGGCACGGCCAAAGCCGAGTATCTCCAGTTTTCCGTATTCATTTTTGCGTCCGGCAATGGCGGCAATTTTTGTGGTGCCGATATCCAGACCAACAATAACAGGATTGGTATTTACCAACCCGCCATCGTTTGTTGTCATTTGTTCGTTGCTCATAGTTGTGTGTTTGTATGTGTGTTTGTGTGTTTTAAATTTTATATTTTCCTATTAAAAAGTTGCCTCTATTTGTATTCGTTTGTATTTCTTTTAATTGGCTTTGGCATTACTGCCTTGGGTGTTTTTGTGTCGCCTGCTGTTGTTTTTGCCGGCGGTTGCACAACTACAATTTTCGCTTTTATTACAGTTGCTGCCGGTTTTGCAATTTCAGGTTTTATAGTTACCGGCTTTTTAGCTGGCTTAGCAATTGCTGAAACCAATGGCTTTACCACTGCTGGTACCAATGATGTTGAAACACCTTGTGGCTGCGATTTTTCAATTGCCTCAGAACCGTGTTCGTTATCCCGTTGAATTGATTGCTGAATAATATCAACACTGGTGGTATTATTTTCATTGTCTGTTGCAATTATATGCAGCGAATCATTGGTTTGCCTTTCTGTATTTTCAGCAATCGCCTTCATAAGTTGTAAAGTCTTCAGGCTGTCAGATGATATATCCAAAGCTCCCTTTCGTTTTGCAACTACCTGTCCTTTGAATTGCACATTTACCTCACTGTATTTATTCCACCCTGCTTTTACAATTACCTGCCGGTAAAAAAGTAACAGTTTTTTCAATTTTTCCTCCACATCAGTTGCATCGCCAAAAATAATAATGGTGTTTCCTATCTTAGGAATCATTTCAAAATTTCGCTGCGATGTAATGTCTATCTGGTCAATCAAAGCCATACCAAAACGATCTTTCAGAATGGCCATGCTTACTGTCAATATATTTTTTAGCAAAGTACTATCCGCATGAGACAATACCATTTTATCTGATGGAAAACTTGTGAACACTGGTAGTCTTGCAGAAAATTTTTCACTTAGAGGTAGCATGGTAAGCGAACTGTCAATATAAAAAGTAGTACCACTTGTTGTAAATACCCTTGCCACAGGTTCTCTTTCTAATACTTTTACCACCAACCTGTTATTGTTATCAAAAAACAGTTGAGATGACTTTACCCAAATATCCTTTTGTAATTCGGCTTCCAGTTTTCGTAAATCAAAAGCACTCACCCTTTTGCCAGCCGGGTTACCACCCACTTCTGTAGTTATGCTATTTAAAATATCTTTTTTATCTACAAAGAAATTATTGTCTACTCCTTCAATGGTAATACTTACACCACTGCAATGTTGGGCATCTTTCTTTTTTACAGCTGCTACCAACAACACAATAGTACCTGCGCCAATGGCAAGCCACACCACATTAAATGCCCATTTCAATATCGTTTTTTTATTTGCCAGCGGTAACTATTTTTTTAATTGGTTCAATCAATGTATCAATATCACCTGCACCTGCAGATATTATTAAAGTGCCTTCAAATCCTTCCTCCACATGCGCTTCCTTTTCCTGCCGCAAATGTTTTAACAAGTTGTCTTTACTCAGCACCATTTTATATTCACTTTGCATTCTTTCGGTAATCATTTCACTGCTCACGCCTTCCATAGGCAGTTCCCTTGCGGGGTAAATAGGTAACAATATTATTTCATCTGCAAGGTCAAGTACTTCTGCAAAGCCATCTGCCAGGTCTTTTGTTCTGCTAAAAAGATGTGGTTGAAATATTACAATACACTTTTTTTTGCCAAATAATTTTTTTGCGCCGGTTATCAATGCTCTCAATTCTTCCGGATGGTGAGCATAATCATCTATGTATACCAGCTTATCTGTTTTTACAATGTATTCAAACCTTCTTTTTACTCCCTTGAAAGCTGCTGCAGCACTTACTATTTTATCATCATCGATTTTTAAATAATGTGCTACTGAAATTGCTGCCAGTACATTTTCAATGTTGTGCAGCCCGCCCATATTTAATACCACATTCTTTAATATCCGGCCCCCCTGCCCCCCAAAGAGAGGTGCTATGGAGCTTACCACATCGAAGATGTAGCTTCCATTATTCATTTTTATATTTACTGCATACACATTCGCATTTTTATTATCCAGGTGATAAGTAAAATGCATGTCGCCTTTAAGTTCAGTTGATCTTTTTAAACCAAACTTGCTCAGTAACAAACCGCCGGGTTTTATCCTCGCAGAAAAATCAATGAATGCCTGCTCCATATTTTCGGCAGTGCCATAAATATCAAGGTGATCTGGATCCATGCTGCTGATAACGGCCACATCAGGACTGAGTTTTAAAAAACTTCTGTCATACTCATCTGCTTCCACCACACCTACGTTTTTATCGCTCCCCCAAAAATTGGTATTGTAGTTTACCGCAATACCACCAAGAAAAGCATTGCACCCAAACCCGCTGTGCGTAAGGATATGCGCTACCATTGTGCTCGTGGTAGTTTTGCCGTGTGTGCCTGCCACGCAGATGTTAAAAGAGTTACTTGTGATAGCCTGCAACACATCGCTGCGCTTTATTACTTTGTAATTATTTTGCTGATAATAATTTAACTCCTTGTGATCTTTGGGAACTGCCGGTGTGTATATCACTAACTGTACCGTTTTATCTACCAGTTCCAATGAATCTTCGAAATGAATGTTAATTCCCTCTGCTATTAATTGTTGTGTGAGTGGCGTTGAAGTTTTATCATAACCACTCACTTTAACACCAATGCTGTTAAAATATCTCGCCAGTGCACTCATGCCAATACCGCCAATACCCAGGAAATATATTCCGGCGGCAGCTGCCTTATCAACAGGTAACGGAGACAGATGTAATAATGTCAATATGTTGTTATAGTTGTTCATTTATCGCAGCACTTGCTGCTTTTTTAAATTGTACTCAAAATATCTTTTGCAATAACATCATCTGCATTGCTGATAGCAAAACTGCTGATGTTGGTTTTAAAAGCTTGCAGCTTTTGTTCGTTTTTTGCCAGGGCGATGATCGATGGCACCAGTTTATCCAACGCCTCACTGTCTTTTATCATCATGGCTGCATTTCTATTTACCAGTTTCTGTGCATTGGCCGTTTGATGATCTTCTGCTGCAAACGGATATGGTACAAACAAGGCTGCCTTTTTTTGTACACATATTTCGGACACAGACATTGCCCCGCTTCTGCTGATCACCGCATCTGCTGCCGCATAGGCATATTCCATTTTCATTATAAAATCGTTTACCCAAATGGTGGGTTTTCCTACTGCTAATTGTTTTGCCGTTGCTACAAATGGTTTGCCTGTTTGCCAGATCAGTTGCAGGTTATTTTTTTCAAATTCGTTCAAATGGGCTGCGAGTGCTTCATTAATACTTTTTGCTCCCAAGCTTCCTCCAATAGACAAAATGGTTTTTTTGTTGGGATCAAGATTAAAAAACCGGATGCCCTCTTGTTTTGTTATGATGCTCTTTGAAATAGCCTCCCGAACCGGATTACCAGTCACCAGGATTTTTGCTACCGGAAAGAATTTATCCATACCATCTGTAGCAACATAAATTTTAGTGGCATTTTTAGCAAGCAGCATATTGCTTTTACCTGCAAAGGAATTGGCCTCGTGTATAAAAGTTTTTATTCCTTTTGATTGTGCAAAGCGCAGTACTGGAAAACTTGAATACCCACCCACCCCAATTACAGCCGTTGGTTTAAATGTTTTAAATATCTGCATTACCTGAAAAAAACTTTTTACCAGTTTATAAGGCAATGCAATATTTTTTATCAAAGAACTTCTGTTAAAACCTGCTATGTCTAATCCATCAATCTTGTACCCTGCCAGCGGCACCTTTTCCATTTCCATTTTACCTTTGGCACCTACAAATAAAATTTCGGTAGCCGGTGCCAACTTTTTTATAGTGTTGGCAATGGCTATTGCCGGAAAAATATGTCCCCCCGTACCGCCGCCAGCAATGATAATTTTTGCCCGTTCTGTACCTGCTGACTTGTTACTATTTTTATTTTGTTCAATCATATTTACTGGTTAAACCAGTTTTAATTTTTATTCAGTCTGTTTTAAATATGCATCTCCATCTATTCAGCAACTTCTGCAACCAGGGCGCTTTTACCTTCCAGTTGCTCTACGTTTCTTGCCACACTTAAAATAATACCGATGGATAAACAGGTAAAGAGAAAACTACTTCCTCCCATGCTTACCAGCGGCAGTGTTACCCCTGTATTTGGAAATACATTTACATTGACCCCCATGTTGGCAATGGCTTGTATTACCAGCGTAAAACTTAATGCCAACGCCAGAAAAGCGCCAAATGCAAAAGGACATTTCCGGTACAACCTGATACAGCGATACAAAAAAAGCAGGTAAATAAAAATAATAAATGCACCGCCAATTAAACCATATTCTTCTAAAATAATTGCGAAAATAAAATCGCTGTAAGAGTGTGGTAAAAAATTACGGGCACTACTGTTACCCGGGCCAACACCAAACCAGCCGCCATTTGCGATGGCAATTTTTGCCTGGTTTATTTGGTATAATTTTTCATTGTTATCTTCTTTGCTGCTATACATAAATGTCTGTATCCTTCCTATCCACGTGGGTACACGACCAACAGAAAAAATCGCCGGCAGGTCTTTTGTTTTATGCTCTTCTTTATCGTAATATTTTACTGCAATAGTTAATAAAATAATAACCGGTATCATGGCGATACCAATGGTTAATAAAATATGTTTGCTGCTCACCCTGCCAATAAACATCAATAGCAAACTGGTGGCAGCTACTAAAATTGCGGTAGATAAATTAGCAGGTGCTATCAGTAAACAAATGATGGCTACGGGAATAATAATGGGTAAAAATCCTTTTTTAAAATCCTTAATTACCTTTTGCTTACGGCTCAACTGGCGGCTCATGTACATGAACAGGGCCAGCTTTGCAAGGTCAGATGTCTGGAACGTCATGTTGATGACAGGTAGTTTTATCCAGCGGCTTCCTTCATTTAATTTGGTGCCAAAAAAGAACGTATAAATTAGTAACGGGATGGCAATCAAAAATAAGATGAGCGCTATCCTTGAATAGATGGTATAGTTAACCCTGTGTGCAAAATAAATAATGATAACACCCAGTATGATAAATGCAAACTGTTTGAATAAAAAACTCTCTGTGCTCTTACTGTATTTATATGCCAATGAACCGGTGCTGCTATACACCACTAATAAACTTACCAGTGTAAGAATAATCACAATGGCCCATATCACTCTGTCGCCCCTGGTCTTACTTACCAGGTTGCCACCCATTGTGCTGATGTTGGGTGTAAAAAATTCTTTTAAGTTGATGTTCTCTGCCATAAGTTATGCCCCTATCCCCTAAAGGGGTATCAGCGATGATTATGCTTGTTAAAAATTTTTGCTTGTATTAATTTTATTATCAAATTTTATTTTCTGCCAAATATTTTATTTATAAATTCTTTACCGCCTGCTTAAACTGGTTACCCCTGTCTTCATAATTCTTAAATAAATCAAAACTGGCGCATGCCGGACTAAGCAATACCACATCGCCTTTATTGGCAAAATGAAAAGCCGCCTGTACTGCTTCTTCTGCCGTTATTGTGTTAACAATCAGGGAAACAATATCACCAAAAGCCTCATGAATTTTCCGGTTGTCGGTACCCATGCAAACAATGGCTTTTACTTTTTCTGTCACCATTTCTTTCAACAATGAATAGTCGTTGCCTTTATCTACACCACCTAAAATTAAAATTGTAGGTTTTTCCATACTCTCTAATGCAAACCAGGTACTGTTAATGTTGGTAGCTTTGCTATCGTTGATAAACTCCACACCCTTTATAGTTGCCACCGGCTCCATCCTGTGTTCCAGGCTTTCAAAAGTTTGTAGCGCTTCCCTTATTTTTTCCTTTCTGATATCAACCGCTGTTGCGGCAAGACTTGCTGCCATACTGTTATATTGATTATGTTTCCCTTTCATTTTAAAGTCATCTATGCTCATCTGCATTTCTTCACTTTTCCATTTCAGGTGCATTTTTACATTGGCCAGGTATGCTCCCTGTGGTAGTTCTTTACTCATGGTGATGGGGTATAAATTTGATTTAATGGTATACTTGCTAATATTTTTTATGGTTGTTTCATCATCCAGGCAATAAATAAATACATCACCTTCCTGCTGGTTTTTTACAATGCGAAACTTACTGTCTATATAATTCTGAATCTTATAATCATACCTGTCCAAATGATCTTCTGTAATATTAGTTAACACTGCAACATCCGGCCTAAAGGTCTTAATATCATCTAGCTGAAAAGAACTTATTTCTACCACATACAATGGTTTGGGATCGGTAGCTACCTGCATAGCAAATGAGAAGCCGATGTTACCAACCAACGCACAATCCAATCCGCCCAGTTTACACATGTGATAGATCAATGATGAGGTGGTAGTTTTTCCGTTACTTCCGGTGATACCAATAATTTTACTATTCCCTTTGTGCCGGTAAGCAAATTCTATTTCACTGATAACAGGTATACCCTTTGCCCTTATTTTTTTTACCAGGTCATTCTTTTCAGAAATACCCGGGCTTTTAATCACTTCATCTGCCGATAGAATTTTATCTTCGGAATGTTGTCCTTCTTCAAAATCAATATTGCTTTTTTGCAATGCAATTTTGTAAAGCTCTTTAATAAAACCACCATCACTTACAAATACATTGTACCCCTGCTGCTTTGCCAATAAAGCTGCCCCCACACCGCTTTCGCCGGCACCAAGTATAACAAGCCTGCTCAAGTCTTTCTTTTGCAGATGGACTTTTTCAGCTTTTATGTTTGCAGGTGTATTCATTATTAATAAGTACAATAATTACCCTTTACCCCGTAAAGGGATTTTTAATAAAAAAA
>Ga0209512_1002689_pt1 | contig 18307 bp, 15 predicted proteins | sample frozenSSSSmetaG_FD_184142 | JGI IMG/M metagenome (GOLD analysis project Ga0209512, IMG submission 184142) | Glacier valley bacterial and archeal communities from Borup Fiord, Nunavut, Canada, to study Microbial Dark Matter (Phase II) -... | ecosystem: Environmental > Aquatic > Freshwater > Ice >... | reverse complement strand
AGTCGGGTCAGGGTCGTAATAATCCTCAAGCTTCCAGCGCGAGGCTGGCACTTCGGTTATACAATCCCGTTTGTTTAGAATATTTTCCCAGAACTCCAGCAAAGTCCGAGCCTGGGGAAATAGCCCGGACATTCCCACGATGGCAATTGGTTTCATCTAATACCCTGATAAATTTAAAATCTAAAATCGAATAGGAGCAAGGATATGAGAACAAACCTAACCCCCTAGCCCCCGGACACGATGCATCGTGTCCCTACGACGGAAGGGGGAAATATTTTTAACTCGTTACTCGGTATTTTTTCCGACAACCGACAAACGTTCAACGAGGCGTAACCATCCGGCGGACTACCAGATAACGCAAAGGGCGCACCCGGCTTAAAAGATTTAATAGCCGCCGCCGCCGAGTAACCCGCAAATATAGCCGTAAGTCGCGTTTGATATAGCTTATTTCTTTCTTTAACTCAAGCTCGTAGCTTCTGAAATCTTCAGGATTATAACTTTGCTGCTGGATAGCCCGGTCAAGCACCCCTGCTGCCAGCCTAGCCATCCGCAAAGCGAATTCTATGCCCTGTCCAGTGGCAGGGTCAAGATAACCCGCCGCGTCACCCACCATCACAAGCCCTTGATGAACAATTTTTGGCACCTGATAGGCAATCGGGGCATAAGCGATGGCATAGCTCAGGGGGGTAGCGGCCCGAAAGCGTGCTGCCAGGGCGGGGCGCGCTTCCTGCAAAATCGCCAGAAACAGCTCAAGCGGGCGGTGCAGGTTAGAGAAACGCTCTTTTACTTTAAGGTCGGTTTCCAGGGTGAAACGATAGAGACCAGCCTTCATCCGACTGCCGTTCAAGGTAGTGTTAAAAGCCCCCAAGAAATGTTGCTCCCATTCCCCATTAGCGGTGTCAGGTACATCGCTGAAAAAACAGACCAGAGCCAGCCGTTGAAATTCCGGGTCGGGTCGCTTCAAATCCAGCCGCGCCAGTAACGGGGAACGCCGCCCCGAAGCATCTACCACCAGTGGAGCCACCAGTGGAACTTCTAAAGTCGTCCCGTCCTGCTGGCGCACCCCGCCAACCAAATCACCGTCACGAATAATCCCCGCCACCCGGAAACCCAACTTTACCTCTACCCCAGCTTGAGCCGCGAAATCCAGCAAAGCCTTATCAAAAACGCCCCGGTCACTCTGCCAGTAACAAAGTTGTTTTGGCAACGGGTGGCGCGTAACTCGCCTTTCGCTCCAGAACTGGCGCAATACTGCAAAGTCGTCCAACCGCCAGGGCGCATCCACCGCACATGGGAAACCCAAATGAGCCAGTTCCCGTTGCGCTCCCGGCGAAAGCACTTCCCCGGTTTTGAGGTCGGACATTTGGGACTGTTTGAAGTTACGGGCTTCGCACAATACCACCTTCCGACCAGCTCGCGCCAGCGCAATTGCCGTCGCCGCTCCTGCTGGCCCGCCGCCTATTATTATCAGGTCTGGTTTATCAGCCAAAGTCTAATATCCAAAATTTGTGGTCAAAAGTCGAAAGTCGGAAGAAAATTTACAAGGATAGACAGGATGAACAGGATATTTCGGAATAATTGTAGGAAGATGCTCCGTCATCCGATGATTATCGTAGGACAGAGCCTGCGCCTACATATTCTTTATTCTTTCTTTCGACTTTCGACTTTTAACTCGTTACTCGTTACTTTCCATTAACTTATAGCCGTACCCAGCGTAGGTTAAGGGTTTGAATCTCTTGCTGGTACGAAACCCGCCGATTTTCCGATGGCGTAACACATTGTACGCCACTTGCCAAGGCAGGCTGGACGGCAACAGCCCAACGCTATTACCCTCTTCAATACCCACTCGCCGTAGGGCGTTACTAAACTCGACAGGGGTTACAAACATCCGCCAGACATGGGTGCGGCGCGGCACAATTTGCAAAATATCCTGTAATATCCAGATTGCCACCAACTGCGAAATAAAAGTGCGGTTAATCGTATCAAACAAAAAAATACCGCCGGGACGTAACACCCGCGCCATCTCCGCCAGAAAAACGTCGAGTTTGTTGCTAACATGCTCTACAAAGTCGCAACAAACCACCACATCGAAAGCCGCAGCCGGGAAAGGCAAATTATCGGCGGAGACCTGTTGGTAATCAATAGTTAAACCATTATTGAGAGCGTGCTGGCGGGCGGCTTGCAGGCTTGGCCCGGATAGGTCAATCCCGGTCACTTGCGCTCCGGCCTCGGCAAATTTCTCCGATACCAACCCGCCGCCACAGCCTACATCCAGCACTTTCAGGTTGGTAATCTCGGCTCTCTGGCTGACTATTTTACGAAAATAATCAAAACGAGTGGGGTTCATTTCGTGCAAAAGGCGGGCTTCCCCCTTGAGGTCCCACCAGTCATCTTCAAAACGGTCATAGATCTGGTTATCAATTGTCCTAGCCAAAAAATTTACCTGTCTAAATTATGATTGAAAGGAGCAGTTAAAGCAAAATGTTAGTGCTATCATATCACATTTCAATTAGGCCCTTTGTAGCCTGAAGTTAGGCTTATAACTATGCCACAGGCACGATTTATGCCATTAGCAGCTAAGTCCGGGGAGAAATTGGGGAGAACTGTTTTATATTCTAGCCGCATCACCCTTGCGATAATAACCGAAATAGGGCTTTAATATAATAAGGCAAGGATTCAGGAGTCAGAATAAGGAAGCAAGAAGCAAGAATGAAAAGTTTTGAGTTTTGAATTAAGGTTTTATCAACTCAGCACTTCCCAATATCCTGTTCATCCTGTCTATCCTTGTAAATTTTCTTTCGACTTTCAATCTTCGACCTTCGACTATTACCGACAACCAAAAGGAGCGTAATAATTATGGATAAAAATTCTGATAAATATGATGCGATAATTATTGGGGCGGGGCAAGCGGGTGGCCCGCTATCCACCGCGCTGGCAAAAGGTGGCTTACGAACCGCCCTGATAGAACGGGTGCATGTGGGCGGAACCTGTATCAACGAGGGCTGCACCCCTACCAAAACGATGGTTGCCAGTGCCAGGGTAGCCTATCTGGCGCGGCGGGGGGCAGATTATGGGGTACAGACTGGCCCAATTTCAATAGATATGACAGTAGTTAGAAAACGTAAACGTGATATTGTGGATAGTTTCAGGAACGGCAGTCAGGGGCGGATTGAAAGTGCCGAGGGAGTAGATTTGATTTTCGGGGAGGCCAGTTTTAGTGGCCCGCAAGCCATTGTAATCAAGCAGAACGACGGACAAACCCGCCAGATTAGTGCCGAGAAAATTTTTATCAATGCTGGCTGTCGCCCAAGCCATTTGGATATTGCCGGACTGGATAGTGTGCCGACCCTGGATTCTACCTCAATTATGGAACTGGACATTGTGCCGGAACATTTATTGGTGCTGGGCGCGGGTTATATCGGGCTGGAATTTGGGCAGATGTTCCGCCGTTTCGGGAGCAAGGTCACGGTGATTCAGCGTGGGGCCAAGTTATTGGCCCGTGAGGACGATGACGTTTCGGATGAGGTGGTTAAAATTTTACAAGAAGACGGAATCGAGTTTTGCTTTAATAGCACCACTACCCAGGCCAAACAACTCCCCAAAGGCAAAATTCAACTGACGGTCAGCACCCCCGAAGGCGAAAAAGTGTTGGTTGGCTCGCATGTGCTGACCGCCGGAGGTCGCAGCCCCAACACCGAAAACCTCAACCTGTCCGCCGCCGGAGTTACTACCGACAAAAACGGCTTTATTCAGGTGAATGCGCGGTTGGAAACCACCGTGCCGGGAATTTTCGCGCTAGGTGATGTCAAGGGCGGGCCCGCCTTTACTCATATTTCGTATGATGATTTTCGGATTATTCGCACCAACTTGCTGGAATATGGCACCGCCACCACTGAAGACCGATTGCTGCCATACACCATGTTTATTGACCCCCAACTAGGCCGTATCGGTCTAAGCGAAAGCGAGGCCAGGGCGAAGGGCTACAATATCAAAGTAGCAAAAATGCCCATGAACTATGTGGCACGGGCTTTGGAACTAGACGAGAGCCGAGGGTTTATGAAGGCGGTAGTGGAGGTCGAAAGCGGGCAAATTCTGGGGGCGGCGGTGTTGGGCATAGAGGGCGGCGAGTTGATGGCGGTCTTGCAAATGGCGATAATGGGCAAAGTGCCCTACGGCGTGCTGCGGGATGTGGTTTTTGCTCACCCGACCTTGGCGGAGTCTCTCAACAACCTTTTCACGGGTTTTTGAGCAAGTAGGAGCAAAGTTTCCTACCTTCGCGGGGTCGGGGTGGGTGAAGCTGTGGCGGGGGGAGCCGGAGTTTTCAGGGTTGCCGCAGGGGTAGGAGTAGAAATTGGCGTAGCGGGAGTCGGGGTAGGCCCGGTGACGGTCGGAATCGGGGTCAACAAAGTTGGCGTGCCAGACTCCGGCGAAGTAAGAGTGCCCGAAGGGTTAAGCAGGTCAATGGTGGGTTCAGGAGCGGGGGTCGGGGTTGGCGCAACATAAGGCGGACATTGCTGGGTGGGCGGCGGCAACTTGCCCTTGCTAATCCCCCACTCTTTTAACTCCGCTGGATAATTATAAAAGATTTTTTCCTCCACCAATTCGGGCGGATAGGTCTCACCTGCGACACAATAATAGGGGTCGTTAATCGTAAGGTCAGAGCGTACATCTGCACCGGGGGCGGGTGATGGTATTTCTACAGGTTTGCCATCTGGCCCAATTCTTTTAGGAATTTTTACCTTTTGATGCAGCGTGGATCTTTCTTTTGGTACATTATTAGCCGGAAATAACTCCGTGCGCTTTTGCGGGCAGGTATATTCCGGCTTATTTTTATCGGGGAGTAGCAAACCGCTTTCCACACAAATCTCCACCTGAACCAAACCGTCCGGCTTGGTAAAATCGCGCTGGAGGGGCTTGCCTGACTGCTGAATCGCTTTGGAAAGCTCTGGGTCGCTATAGACCTTACTCATAAATTCGTTCCAGACAAAACCACCCCCAATACTCCCGGCCACCGCCAACATCTGGGTGTTATCGTTATTTCCAATCCAGACCCCCACCGCTAAATCTGGGGTATAGCCCACCGTCCAGCTATCCTTAAAATCGTTAGTAGTACCAGTTTTAGCGGCGGCGGGACGATTCAACACTAACGGGTTGGAGCGGGCAAACGCCAGCAAGCGGGCATCGTTATCGCTCAAAATATTGGTCATAATATAGGAAATTTGGGGCGAAAGGATTTGCCGCCCTTTGATATTAGCCGGGTCAAACTCGTAGAGAACCTTACCTCGCCGATTGACCTTCAAGATAGAAACAGGGTCAACCTTAACTCCCAGGTCGGCGAAAACGGTGTAGGCACTGGTGAGGTCTAACAGACGCACCTCACCGCCCCCCAACGTCAGAGGCAAGCCGTAGAAATCGGCGGTATTCTGGAAATTGATGCCCATATCCCGCGCCAGATTCATCATATACTGGATACCATCAAACTGAAGCGTCTTGACGGCGGCAATGTTAAGCGACGAGCCGAGGGCATTTCGCACCGCCACCGGGCCGTTAAATCGCCCATCAAAATTAAGCGGGGTATAGCCCTTGCCGCCGCCACCGGGGAAGGTCGTTTTTACATCGGGAATTACGGTGGCAGCCGTCCAGCCTTTGGTCATAGCGGCGGCGTAGGTGATAGGTTTGATAGATGAACCGGGCTGGCGTTGGGCAATCGCGGCGTTATACTGCCCATCAATTTCCTTGCTGTTAAAATCTACGCTGCCCACCATAGACAAAATTTCGCCTGTATTAGGCCGAATAGCCACCAGCGCGGCGTTGCTGGCCTTTTGTTTCTTCAACTCCTCAATCCGTTGGCGGGCGACTCGCTCCCCTTCGTCCACCAACCGCACATCAATGGTGGTGTAAATATCAAAGCCACCCTGCTCCCAATCATCCTGATTAATCAAGACTCCAGCATCCCGCAGTTGCCGCAAGCCATTATCATTACTTAATTCCTGGATGATGTAGTTAACAAAGTGGGGGGCGCGGATATTAGTGGTGCGCTTGCGGCGGTCTTGCAGATGGGATTTTATATCAAACTGAAAAGCCTCTTGCGCCTCCGCTTCGCTGATTTTGCCAGTTTTAACCATCTGGTCAAGCACATAACGCTGGCGGGCGCGGGCTCCATCATAATTAACGGTAGGGTCTAACAGGCTGGGTGTCTGGGGCAACCCGGCTAACATACTGGCTTCCGCTAGGGTCAGTTCTTTGGCATGTTTGCCAAAATAGCCCTGTGAGGCCGCTTCGATGCCATAAGCCAGATTGCCGTAATAAATCTGGTTTAGATATTTTTCCAGAATCTGCTCTTTGCTGAACTTATCGGTGAGCATCGTCGCCAGAATCATCTCGCGAATTTTGCGCTCCGGAGTCTGTTGGTAGCGTTCTTCGGGCGGCAGATAAAGCAGACGGGCCACCTGTTGAGTGATGGTGCTGGCCCCCGAACTGCCTTGCCGCGAAAGGTTAATATAGACGGCACGGGCTATGGCATAAAAATCTACCCCTTGATTCTCAAAAAAGGTAGGGTCTTCGGCAGCGATAGTGGCATCTATCAGGGTTTTGGGTATATCTTTTAGTGGTACAAAATCTCGCGCGCCAGCGTCCGGCAGTTTTTCATAAAGCAATATGCCGTTGCGGTCAAAAATCCGGGTGGTTTCAAAGGTTAGGGCATATTCGCGGTCAAGGCTCAAGCCTTTGGCGTAGTAGCTGTATCCGGCAACTGCCACCCCCGCCCCCGCCCCAAAAGCTCCCACAATCAGAGCCACCGTAGCGAATGACAAGAATATTACCGCCGCCAATAGGCCGATTATTATGTATTTTGTGGGGCCTGTTTTTTGGGGAGGTTTGGAAAAGAACCAGGGGGGCGGGCGACGGTTGGCATAAAGGCCATAGAAGGGATAGGATGGGCGATTTCCCCGTGAGGCGAGGGGGAAGCGACGGCGCTCAATCAATTTAGCGGGTAAAGGCGATTTACCTTTGCCGTTTTTGTTTTTATTCCCGTTTCGATGCCCGTTGCCTTGATAATCCATGTGCCGTTGGACTAAGATTACTGATACTTTTATTTAGACTAAGCAAGTATAGCAAAAATGTTTGATTCTGGCGAATTGCAAACAGGGTTATCAGGGTCTATGAAGCAGACTCTCGTTATTGCCTCTGGCCTCGCAAAGCTGGGGGTTTTTCTCGCAATTTTTTCCATCGCTCCGCAATTTTACCTCGGTAAATGAGGTAAAAGCAAAGAACAGCAAGACCAGCCCAACAATTACCAGATGCACCACACTAAGCGGGAGTTTCGGGCGAAAACGGGAAGGGCGGGGGCGCGCTGACATATAGCGTCCGGTTCTGGTTTCCTGTGACGGGCCTTTGGCGGTAGTTACCACTGTGGGGATGCTCTCAAAACCGACCATTGGGGTAGCAATACCGGGGGCTTGCCAGTAGTTTGGGGCAATATTTTCGGTAATATAGCTCTGATAGCCATATAGATAAGGCCAGCCGGGACTGTAATTTTTCCCTTCTATAAAATAAAACGAGTCGGGGTAAATATCTTTAACTAACCCGTGATAACCCACCACCAGCCCGGTGCGTTTTTGGGCCACCCGCCGAGTAATGGCCCGCAACAGGAAAAAGAGCAGAGCCGCCCCAAAGAAAGTAAGGGTTACGCTAACAACCACCGCTTCCGGGGGAATCGTTTGGAGGCCCGTCGTTTTGACGCTTTCGCCCAGCACTTTGCCATCTTTGTCCTTAGCTAAAAAGAGCCACCAATAAACGACAGTGGGAAATAGATTAAAGCCGAAGTGAGCCGCCATTGAGGAAAAAATCGAGCCAGTAGTCAGAGCCACATAGGCCAGCACCACTCCACCCAAAGCCGTGCCTACAAAGGTATACATATATTCGTGGAAAAGGCCAAAGAACAAGCCCATAATGATAACAGTGCGCCAGAAGGCCCTGCGCCCACCCTGATTGTAACCTGCCATCAAAAAGCCCCGATTTAATAATTCCTCACAGGTTGGGGCTAAAACCAGCAGAGCCAGCGAGGCCAGCAACAAACCGCCCACTGTCCCATCCGAGATTTCGCTACTGGCAGGCAAATAGAGCGGGCCAAAAATAAGTTGCAACAGCCAGCGGGCCGCTAAATCGGGCAAGCGTACCGCAAATTGAGCCGTCAGCCCCACCAGCACGCACAGAAATAATATCGCCCAATCAACTTTACGTAGGCTAAAGGTTTCTTTGAAGTTATAACGCAAAACCAGACAAAAGAGCAGGGGGAGTCCGGCGATAATCAAGATTTCAGCCACCGCCGATACCCAGATACTACGCCAGTGCAAAACCTGCACCAACACTAGACCTACCCCCAGAAACATTATGCCTACCAGAAAAAAACAAAGAGTGGAAATCGCCGGGGAAGGTAGGCGGGAATTTTGAGGTGGCGGCGGTATATACGGCGGTGGTGGAACCTGATAGCCAGGTGTCGGGTAATTATAACTCAAGGCGCAGACCCTCCTCTGGCACGATACAGCGCACCCCGCTTTTTTCCTGAACATAGCGGGCCATATCCTGAGCCAGTCCGGGGTTAGTAAAATAAAGGCTGTCCAAGTGGGTCATAATACACAGTTTGACCCCTGATCCTTTCAGCATATGCACTAGACCATAGGCCGTGAAGTGGCGATGGGCAAAAGCATGATGATAGCCAGCGTTGGCAATCAGTACATCCAGCCCACTATAATTTTCCTTGAGGTCGGTATAATAATCGGCAATCCCGGCAAAGTCCGCCATCTCGCCCAGTCGTAAGCCACTAGTGACCGATACAACCTCCCCGTTTGACTTGCGATAGGCTTTAATATAGCTGGTGTCGCTGGTGTAGCCAATTTTCAGGCCTTTGTAGGTTAGGCTAAAGCCATAATTCTCCCCGCCGTGATAAGCGTTATGGGGGGTGACAATAGTTGAGCCTTCCAATGCAATCGGCTTCTGAGCCTGTAGAGCCAGGGTAACAGCGGGGCCACCCCGGTAAGGGCCATTTGCCAACGGCGTGACTTTGCCCTGATGGAAAGCCGTAATATAGTTGTTGTCCAACAGTTCCGCCGGAGCTAAAACCGCCCCCCGCCGTTGACTCATAATCCGGCACATTGCCTCTATAACCACTCCCGCTTCGGTGTAGTGGTCGGTATGCCCGTGCGAGACAAAAACCGCATCCAGAGCCGTCAAATCCAGGCCAAATTGGTTAGCGTGATAAATTGCGCCCGGCCCTGGGTCAATGTGCATCATAAAATCCGGCAGGTTGAGCACAAAACCGCCCGTCCGCCGCACCTGACTTAACAGGTTGCGGGGTGAGCCACCCGTCCCTAAAAAGCAGAGCCAACTCCCCCGGTCGCGGGGTTTGCGTGGCTCTGGCCCAAACCATTCGGGGGTTTCATCCCAGAGGGTTTTGATAGTCAGACGGCGCAAACGTTCGTCCAGCTCTTCCAGCGTTTCAGCTGGCTGTTCAGTTGGCTGCTCGGCGGGTAGATACTCATGCAAACCGTGATGGTCATGGGAGTGGCTAAGACCGAAGCCGTGGGAATGGGCGTGGCCGGGGTCAAATTCTTCGTTATCAGGTTGTAAGGGGGGCTGTTCTATATTCAAAATCTAAACCAGCTTATATTATGTTAAGTTCTTTCCAACTGGCATGCCCGATAATTTCAAGCTCATCCAGCAAGTGACCAAAATCTTTACTATCGACGTTGGTCAGGCGACGCAATATCGTCAGGGTCTCGCTAACAGTGCGGCTGACTTCAAAGGTATAAGCCCCGCTATGGATTGGTTGCGACCAGGCCTGATCAGTGGGGCGAGTAAGGGTGTACCGCATTTGGCCCTCTGAGTCAATATAAACCGATGCCGAAATTTGGCCCCAATCTTTCCGGGCTCGAATCAAAACCGGGTCAGCCGGGGCCGGAAATACCTCGTAGCCACCCATCTCCAACCGACCTTCTAGCACTCCCCGGTAGGTCTCCCACTCGAATATCTCAGGGGCGGCGGGACTAGCTGCGTCGGTTTTTAGGTTCTTGGTTTCATTTGACAAGGTTTTTATAATCCTTTAATGGTCGAAGGTCGTAAGTTGACACTCGAGTAGTGTACCTACACTGAGTTGATAATAATTAGCACTTTAGTTTTGAGGAGGTTTGGGTAGTAAAGACTTTAATCTTTTCTTCACTGTAGAGCTATAAAGCGACTACTACAATTTAAATTCCCCAGGATTTATCCCCTTGAACCTATCAACTCATTTTAGGTACATTACCGAAAGTCGCAAGTTGGAAAACTGAATTCAAAGCCTTAGACCTTCGACTTTTGACTTTACCGCTAATCATTCTTGCGGCGTGACTCGGCTAGTTGTCGCTCTAATTCAGCGATACGCTGCTCGGCAGTCTTAGTCTGATCCTCGGCTTTCTTTCGCGCCTGAGCCTCAGTTGTCGCTCGTTTTTCAGCCTGCTGGCGGGCTAAGCTTTCGGTTTTAGCCTTTTTTTCAGCTTTTTGACGAGCCAGTTCTACAGTTTTAGTTTGCTCCTCAGCTTTCTGACGGGCTAAGCTTTCGGCGGCTTCGGCAGTCAGGCGCAATTCACCTTGCGCGTCATACAACCGTAAATACAAGCCATCCGACTCTAGCCAGCTTTCCAGCACCTCACTCCACATTCGACCATCCTGGTTGGGTTTGATTGAAACGGGTTGGCCTTGCGCGTCATAACGCCAGCCCAACAACCGCGTGCCAATCTCTCTAGGCCAGACTGGGGTAGGGTTCGGGTCGTAGGCGAAATATTCCTTGACTCCTATTAATCCATACAACCGGGGCTTTTTGTCTGAGTCAATATCGCCGCCATAGGTACTTTCGGAACTGGCTTCGATAACTAGCGGGGGGCAAGCTTTGTCGCCCTTTCGCATATTCCAACTGCGGATTTTAGCTTGTTCCGCCTGGGGAATATGAATCCCTTTGAAAACGGCAATATCTGGCACAATCAATTTTTCCGAGTTATCCAAAGCATTGTGATAATGGTTGAGTTCCCCCGCTATCATCCACCCTTCGGCCTGGTATAACCTTTCCAGTACCGAAATTTCATAGCGGATAAACAAAGTCTGAGCGGTGCTATTTCCCATCTGGTCTTCCTCGACAATATATTGATCGCGGTATAGTGGTTTTGTCAGGCTTAAATCTTTTATTACCATTGGACTTTCCTCAATAAATTCGTGTTCATCATTTTGTGCCTTTTGCACTTTGTGTCAGTATATCGCCCCAGAACTATAGAGTATAATCAGTTTGCTAATTTATCAGCGATTATTGTAACACAGCTAGTCGAGAGTATGAACGATTTAAGCGAGATAATAAAGAGGGAAGCCCTGCAAGAAGGCTTTGATATAGTGGGAATCGCCAATGCCAGCCCCTTCGCCGAAACCGAAGAACGGTTGTTGGCGCATATCCAGCAGGGATTAATCAGTGGGTTGGTCTGGTTTACGCCGGAACGGGCAAGCTTCTCCTGTGACCCGGCTAATTTGTTGCCGCAAGTGCGCTCGATTATTTCGCTGGGTATGTCGTATCTGAGTGAAGATACCACCCCAGAACCAGAAGCGGGCAACCCTCGTGCTAAAGTGGCCCGTTACGCCTGGGGGCAGGATTACCATACCGTATTGCGCCAAAAGATGGAGCGGCTATTTGGGCGGGTGCAAGAACAAAGTGGGGCAAAGGAAGCTCGTTTTTTGGTGGACACTGCCCGAATTGTAGATCGGGCGGTTGGACAAAGGGCGGGGTTGGGCTTTTACGGCAAAAATACTAACCTGATAAATAAAAAGCTAGGAAGTTATTTCTTTCTGTGCGAAATCCTGACCGACCTGGAACTTGAACCAGATGCACCGGGGCTAGGCACTTGCGGGAAATGTACCCGTTGCCTGGATGTTTGCCCCACTCAGGCTTTTATCGCGCCCTGGCAACTTGATAACAATCGTTGTATCTCTTATCTAACGATTGAGCATCGTGGCTCAATTCCAGAAGAGTTGCGCCCTCAGATGGGACAGTGGGTGTTTGGCTGTGATTTGTGTCAGGAGGTTTGCCCCTACAACCGCAAAATAACCCCGACTAATCACCCGGAATTTAGCCCACCCGCACCGGGAGAAGGTCAACCGAGCCTGTTAGCTTGGCTACACTTGACTGAAACTGAGGATTCATTCCGCACTCGATTTCGCGGTACACCCCTGCTGCGAACCAAACGGGCGGGCTTGCGCCGAAATATTGCGGTAGCTCTGGGCAATTCCGCCGACCCCGCCACTATCCCAAACCTTGAGGCCGCTCTAGCCAGCGAAACCGACCCGGTAGCCCGTGAACATCTGAGCTGGGCAATTACTCAACTCAAACAAACCTAACCCACCTTGATAATAGCCCGCCCTCTGATGGCACTTTTCACAATCTGGGCCGTGACTTCAGGCACTTGCTCAAGGCTGGCTTCGTAGCCAATGCTATCCAGCAGGTGGGCGGGTTTGAGGTCGGTTGCTAGTCGTTCCCAAAGCGGTTGACGTAAGTCCATCGGACATCTAACCGACTCAATCCCTAACAAATTCGCCCCGCGTAGGATAAAGGGAAAGACGGTAGTGCTGAAATTTGGGCCACCCGTATTGCCACAGGCCGCAATCGAGCCCCCGTATTTGGTCGAGCGGACGAGATAGGCCAAGGTGCTACCACCCACCGAGTCAATGCTGCCCGCCCACCGTTCTTTGTCCATTGGGCGGGTACTTTCCGCCGCTACTTCCTCCCGGCTCAAAACCTCACTCGCCCCCAAACCTTTCAGGTAATCATGCTCGCTTTGTTTCCCGGTGCTGGCGGCGACAGTATAACCCAGATTATGCAAAATGCTGATGCTCACACTGCCCACGCCCCCGGTTGCACCCGTCACTAATACCGGGCCACTTTGAGGGGTCAAACCGTTGCGCTCCAGTTGGTGCAGGGCTAAGACGGCGGTAAATCCAGCAGTACCCAGAGCCATTGCTTCTTTCAGGCTCAAACCTTTAGGTAAAGGCACTACCCAATCGCCGGGCACACGGGCATACTCGCTAAACCCACCAAAGTGACTGACTCCCAGGTCGTAGCTGGTCACAATCACTTCATCGCCAGCCTTAAAACGGGCATCGCTCGACTCCGCCACTGTCCCCGAAAGGTCAATTCCCGGTATAAAGGGATATTTCCGTACTATCGCGCTGTTGGGCAAACAGGCTAGTCCATCTTTATAGTTTACCCCGGAATAGGCCACCTTGATTAAAACCTCACCCGGCGGCAAGTCCTCCAGACTCAATTCCTGAATAGCGGCCTTGAAATTATCTTCAATTTTATTTAGTACATAGGCCCGGAAAGTTGTAGACATCTTTGTAACCTCTCCTCAAAATGGTTGTCGATCTTCGGTTGTCGGTTGTCGGTAAGAAGTGCTGAGTAACGAGTTGAAAACATGTTCCCCCTTCCTTGCTAGGAAAGGGGTCTAGGGGGTTAGATTTGTCCCTAATTCTGACTCCTTTTACTCTGCCTCTCCCCTTACCAAATCCTCGTAAGTTTCGCGGGAACGAATGATTTTCCAATTCGTCCCATCCACCAACACTTCGGCGGCCCGTCCTCGCGAGTTATAGTTGGAGGACATGCTGAAACTGTAGGCTCCTGCCCCTAAAATCGCCAACTTTTCGCCCGCCTGAAGCCCCGGTAAAGGGCGGGCGTGGGCCAGAAAGTCGCCACTTTCGCAGACCGGGCCAACTATCTCATAGTTGGTCAGTTCGCGGTCAGGCTCAAGTTGCAAAGGGACAATTTCATGATATGCCTGATAGAGTGAAGGGCGTATCAAGTCGTTCATGGCCGCATCCACAATCGCAAAATGGGGCGAATTCTCGTCATCTGACCCATCCTCCTTGAGATACAAAACCTCCGTCAGTAGCACCCCAGCATTAGCCACCAACCAGCGACCCGGCTCGCATAACAAAGGCCAGCTTTTAGGATAATCCGCCAAAACCTCTTTCACTAGAGCCGCCAGCTTTTCGGGTGAGGCTGTCTGTTCTTCGCGCAAGTTGTATGCTACCCCCAATCCACCACCAATATCCAGATAATCCAGTGCAATATTTTCGTCCCGCTCAATTTTCAAAGCCAACCCAGCCACCACCCGCAAAGCCTCGGCGAGTGGCTCAACCTCTAACAACTGCGAACCGATATGACTTTGCAGACCGACCAGTCGCAAATAAGGCGATTTTGCCACCCGCCCCGCCAGCCGCGTGACCTGAGCAACGGGCATACCAAATTTGTTGGCCTTCTTCCCGGTGGTGATGTAGTGGTGGGTATGGGCTTCCACATCGGGGTTCACTCGCATTGAAACCCTGGCAATTCGCTCCAAGGCTTTGGCTCGTTGCTCGATTAACTCTAACTCTGGCTCAGATTCTACGTTAAAAGCCCGGATGCCAGCGTTGAGGCCCATCTCAATTTCCGCCGAAGTTTTGCCCACTCCCGCGAAAACTATCTTGTCAGAGGCAATCCCCGCTTTCAGGGCGCGGAATAATTCTCCCCCCGAAACGACATCTGCCCCAGCCCCTTCCTCGCCAAACAACCGCACCACTGCCAGATTAGAGCAAGCTTTGAGGGCATAGCACACGCTCAAATCCAACCCAGCCTCGGCAAAAGCGGTGGTATAACGCTGGTAATTCTGCCTCAAAACGTTCGCGCCATAGACAAAACAGGGCGTGCCAACTTCGCGGGCAATCTCCGACAGTTTCAATTCCTCCAGATAAAGCTGGCCTTCCCGGTAACTAAAGCCCGGTGGCAAGGGCAATTTCTCAAAACTTGTCATTGCAAAACTTTCAGGTAAACGGTTGTCGGTTCTTGGTTGGTGCTTAAAAAGTCAAAAATCAAAGGTCGAAAGTCAAAAGTTAGGGGATATCAGGTTTTAACTTGTGACTTTTAACTTCCAGCTTTCAACTATTCTCTTCCTTTTCTTTTTACCGACCCCTAACCCCCATCCCCTATTCCCTCTTTTAATTATACCCAAGAAAGAAAAAAGAGGGAAATTCCTGGCGGTTGGTGGTTGTCAGGCTGGACGGATAGACCCGGCTCGGTTAAAATACGGTAACTTCGACAAGCATTATTAAGAGCAAAAGCGGCATGATTGGCACAATAATAAACCAAAAATATCAGGTGATAGGGAAGGCTGGGTCGGGCGTTTACGAGGGCCTGGATTTGCAGACCCACCAACGGGTAGTGCTGAAACTCTTAGTCAAGGCGCATCCAGCTTTTGTTAACCAACTCCAACTTGAAATGCAGAGCCTAAGCCAAAAGCCCAACGAGTGGTTAGCCCCGATGCTCGATTGGGGGCAGCAGGATGATATTTTTTTTATTGTCCACGAATGGGTAGAGGGCAAAACCCTGCGGCTAAGGATGGAGAAACAACCCCGCACCAAGCCCGACCCCGCCTGTGATTTTGCCGTCCAAATTTTGGTAGCCCTGAGTGAGTTGCATCAGGCGGGCGCGGCCCACCGCAACCTGAAGCCCGAAAACCTGATATTGGGCGGGTTTGGTGGCCTCAAAATGCTTGATTACAGCTTCTACGATAAGCCCAATAATTTCTTCTCCGCCCCAGAGCAAGTGCGGGGCTTTCCGGGCGACCAACGAGCCGATATTTATGCTGTCGGGGCGATTCTCTTTACTATGATTTACGCCCGCCCGCCTATCGCCGGGAATCCTCTGCCAGGTCTGCCACGTATTCCCTTGGGTTTAGGGGCAGTGCTGGAGAAAGCCCTGGCGGTAGACCCTCAACAACGCTATCAGGAGGCCGCCAAAATGCTCAAAGCCCTGCGCCTCTACCTGGGCATAGACCCCGATGCCATCCCGATGTATGACGGCCCACCTGTTGTCGGTTTGCATACCCCCTTTGCCCCGCCAACCCCGATGTCTCGCCGCCCGCCACGCTGGTTAGTGTTGATTTTAATTTTGCTGGTGATTTTGTTAATCCTGGCGATTGGGCTGGTGATATCCTTTATTATGAATCAAACTGCCCCAGCTACCACAGGTTATAGGACTTTTTGGTTCAACTCTGCCAGTTGAACATAAAATATAAATTTTTTGGCGCACTTGGCGGTTGAAATTAAAATATCTCGTCACAAAAATGGTAATAAACCGCCCTAGTTGTAAAATCTGATATAATAATTACCAACAACCGACAACTGACAACTAACAACCACTTAGGGAGAGGAATGGACAGTGGAGGCAAGTAAAGTAAGGGTATTGGTGCTACGGACTGCCGGAATAAACTGCGATGCCGAAACGGTAGCCGCCTGGGAGCAGGTTGGGACAAAGGTTGAACTCAAACATTTTAACGAGATAGCCGGGTCGGGGGCTGCTGCCAAACTTGCCCGTTACCAGATTTTGACTATACCGGGCGGTTTTGCCTACGGCGACGACCTGGGGGCGGGCAAATTGCTGGCGATTGACCTGCTCTACCGTCTCAAGGATACTTTTACTAAATTTGTTGATTCTGGTAAGCCCGTGCTAGGGATTTGCAACGGTTTCCAGGTTTTGGCGAAGGCTGGCCTTTTTGGAGATATGACCATCACCCACAACGAAGCCGAAAAGTTCGAGTGTCGCTGGGTTTACCTGAAAACTTCGCCCGATAGCAATTGTATTTTCACCAGAGGGATTGAGCGGCTGTATCTGCCGATAGCTCACGGCGAGGGGCGGGTGATGGTTAAGAATGAGGCTACTCTGACCGAAATGGATAGCCATAACCAGTTGGCCTTGCGCTATGTGGACGAATACGGCAATCTGGCGGGCTACCCGGCTAACCCTAACGGCTCGGTAGCGAATGTGGCAGGAGTTAGTAACAAGACTGGCACAGTTTTTGGTTTGATGCCCCACCCCGAACGCTTCATTTCGCCCTTGCTGCACCCCCGTTGGACGCGGATGCAGGGCACAGAAGGCGAAATCCGCGAGGGTGATGGTCTCAAAATCTTTCAAAACGCCCTTGAGTTCGTAGCGAACGGTCAATAAACCTAACCCCCTAGCCCCCTTCCCTGAATCAGGGAAGGGAGAACATAAATTAATACAGTAAAGAGGTAAAAAAATGCAAGATATATTAAAAGAAGTGGAAGAGTGGCGCGCGGCGGGTGAAGATATAGCCATAGCAACGGTAGTTAAAACCACTGGCCCTGCCCCCCGTTTTGAAGGGGCGAAGATGGCAGTCACCCGGAGCGGCAAGCTGGTTGGCTCGGTTAGCGGCGGTTGTGTGGAAGGGGCGGTGTTCGAGGAAGCTCAGGAGGTGCTAAAAACCCGCAAGCCCAAACTTCTAAAGTATGGCATCAGCAAAGCCACCGCCTGGGATGTTGGGTTGGCCTGTGGCGGCGGTATCGAGGTTTATGTAACCCTTTTGGAGAAGTAGTTATGTCTACTTATCAGAAAATTCTAGGCCATATCGAGCGGGAAGAAATGGTCAGTCGGGCAACGGTGGTGCGCGCCCCCGAAGGTCAGGAGATTGGGGCGGAGATGCTGATTTATCCTGACGGTCAGACCGATGGCACACTAGGCTTGACCGACCTGGATGGCGGCATTGTACCGTTAGCAGTTGAGCTAATGAAACGGACGGGCTCCAAAACCTACCCGCTTACCAACGAAAAAGGGCAGTTTGAGGTTTTTGTGGATGTGTTCCCACCTCCTCCGACGCTGCTAGTATTTGGGGCAGTGCATATCGCAATTCCCCTGGTCAAAATGGCTAAGGAGTTGGGCTTTCGGGTTAAAGTGGTGGACGGGCGCGAGAAATTCCTGAACAAGGAGCGTTTTCCCGAAGCTGATGACCTGATTCTAGCCTGGCCGGACGAAGCGGTGGAACAGCTAAAAATTGATAGCAATACCTATATTGTAATCCTAAGCCACGACGAGAAGTTTGACGAGCCCGCTCTGGCGTCAACCCTGCCAACCGCCGCTCGCTACATCGGGGCTATCGGTAGCCGCACCACCACCCTGAACCGGGTTGACCGCCTCAAAAAGCTGGGTCTAACCGAGGAACTAATTTCCAAGATTCACGGCCCGGTTGGAATGGAAATCGGGGCTAGAGAGCCCGCCGAAGTTGCCCTTAGCATTCTAGCGGAGATAATCGCCGTCAAGTACGGGGTGGTAAAATAACCTAACCCATAGGCATCAACTTAAGGCTGGATCAGCGATAGAAAGCAACAACTGATAAGAACTAGGGTGTCGCTTGCGCTTGTTAAGACGACACCCCTTAGCCAAGCATTGCGCTAAATGTTCTAACCGCTT
>Ga0209512_1002688_pt1 | contig 18312 bp, 19 predicted proteins | sample frozenSSSSmetaG_FD_184142 | JGI IMG/M metagenome (GOLD analysis project Ga0209512, IMG submission 184142) | Glacier valley bacterial and archeal communities from Borup Fiord, Nunavut, Canada, to study Microbial Dark Matter (Phase II) -... | ecosystem: Environmental > Aquatic > Freshwater > Ice >... | reverse complement strand
TGTCGGCGATTTGCCGTAAGGGTGCTTCTAGTGCTTTCGCCACAATATCAGCACCAATCTGTTCATCAGCATTCAAGTGCTGTTTAATCTCAGCGACTTTCTTGGCTAAGTGAATCAGGGTTGTGCCACCACCAGGAACAATACCTTCTTCAACTGCCGCTTTAGTCGCATTGAGAGCGTCTTCAATTCTCAGTTTACGGTCTTTGAGTTCGGTTTCTGTTGCCGCACCGACTTTAATCACCGCAACACCACCAGCTAGCTTGGCGATTCGTTCTTGCAGTTTTTCTCTGTCGTAGTCGGAATCAGTATCCTCTAATTGCTGACGAATTTGACTGATTCGCTTTTGCACGTCAGGACTACTTTCGTTTCCGGCGACGATTGTGGTATTTTCTTTGTCAATTGTGATTTTCCGGGCAAGTCCTAGCATCTCTAGAGTAGCGGTCTCTAGATTCAAGCCGACTTCTTCGGAAATTAGCTGTCCACCTGTCAAAACAGCAATATCTTGCAACATTGCTTTACGGCGATCGCCAAATCCAGGTGCTTTAATCGCGCAAATATTCAGTACCCCGCGTGCTTTATTAACCACGAGGGTTGCTAAAGCTTCACCTTCGACATCATCAGCAATAATCAATAATGGCTGTCCACCACGGGCAACTTTTTCCAACACCGGAACTAAATCCTGGATGGAACTGATTTTTTTGTCGGTGAGCAGGATGCGGGCATTTTCAAATTCCACTATCATCCGGTCGTTGTCGGTGATGAAGTAAGGAGAAATATAACCGCGATCGACTTGCATCCCTTCGACGACTTCTAAGTCTGTGGTGAGGGATTTGGATTCTTCAACGGTAATTACACCATCTTTGGTGACTTTTTCCATTGCTTCGGCGAGCATTCTGCCGACTTCTTCATCGTTACCAGCGGATACAGTCGCAACCTGAGCGATCGCACTACCTTCTACTGGCTTCGCGATTCTGGCAATTTCTGCTACCAGTGCTTCGATGGTTTTTTCAATTCCCCGACGCAAGCTGACAGGATTGCTACCGGCGGCAACATTTTTCAACCCTTCGCGAACCATCGCCTGTGCTAAGACTGTAGCAGTCGTAGTGCCATCGCCAGCAACATCCTTGGTTTTGGATGCTACTTCCTGAATTAGTCTCGCCCCAGTATTTTCTAGGGGATCTTCTAATTCAATCTCTTTGGCTACAGTGATCCCGTCGTTGACAATTTGTGGCGCACCGTACTTCTTCTCTAATAAAACGTTGCGACCTTTTGGTCCCAAAGTAATTTTGACAGCATCGGCAAGAGCGTTGATACCGCGTTCTAACGCTCGCCGGGATTCTTCGTTAAATGCTATTATTTTCGCCATGTTTGGAGTTCTTTAGCGCTTCCGATAATCCAATTTAGCACTCCCCGCTCCTGAGTGCTAACTTCTCGGTGGTAGGGTTAACCGTCAAAAAAGAGGGGGGGAGGGGGACGCTACTGAGTAACTTTTTATGACAAATTTTACTGATTATGGTTATATGTAATGGATAAATCGGAATAACATAGCGCAATTGAGTTTCTATTGTTACTTACTTAAGGAGAAAGGCAATGTCACGCAAGTCGAAAAAAACGTCTAGGTTAGTTAATTCCCAGCACATTTGTCCAGTTTGCTGTATAGTCCCGCCGCATATGTTGAAAGAAATCGCCAAGCGGGGAACTGAGGAACAAAGTGACTGGGCTTTTCAAAGTTTGACTGGCTCAGCACGGCTGCGCGGACAGCGCGATATTTTGAGCCTGATGACAGCGACTACACCCGCCGGTGAAAAACGCCGTACTATTTATGATGCGAGTCAGGGTACAGAACTTCCTGGCAAATTAGTTCGCGCTGAAGGAGATCCGCCAAGTAGCGACCCAATGGTCAATGAAGCTTATGATGCGGCGGGTGCTACTTATGATTTTTATCATGAGGTGTATCAACGCAATTCAGTAGACGATCGCGGTTTGCGTTTAGACGCTACCGTGCATTACAGTTCCCATTACGACAACGCTTTTTGGAACGGTTCTCAAATGGTTTACGGTGATGGCGATGGACGCATTTTCAATCGTTTCACTGCATCTATAGATGTGATCGGTCACGAGTTGACTCACGGTGTGACTCAATACGAAGCTGGCTTACGTTATAGCGGTCTTCAAGGAGCACTTAACGAGTCGATGTCTGATGTTTTCGGTAGTCTAGTCAAACAGCGGGTGCTGAATCAAACAGCGGCTCAGGCTGACTGGATTATCGGTGCTGGCTTATTTGTACCTGGTGTTAAAGGTGTAGGTATCCGTTCCATGAAAGCGCCGGGAACAGCATACGACGATCCAGTTCTCGGTAAAGATCCTCAACCCAACCACATGGATCGCCTTTACAAAGGTACAGGAGATAACGGCGGTGTTCATATCAATTCCGGCATTGGCAATCATGCTTTTTATATAGCCGCGACGGAAATCGGTGGTTACGCCTGGGAAAAAGCTGGCAAAATTTGGTATCTCGCTTTAAGGGATCGTCTGCGTCCGTGGTCAAATTATGCCCGTGCTTCCTTCCACATGATCGCTGTTGCTGGCGAACTGTATGGTTTAGGTAGTAAAGAACAAAATGCTGTCCGCCACGGTTGGCACCAAGTCGGTGTGGAACCCGGATTCTTTTAAAGGTTAAGAATAATTAGGAGTAAAAACTCCTAATTCCTAACTCTTTCCATCTAGCCAATCTAAAAGCGGCTTTAATTTTCCTGGGACTGCTTGTTCGCCAACTGTCACTGTATGCTTTTTACCATTGTCTTCTACAGTTAGTTGGTATTCAAAACGGTCTGGTTGCGGAGTACGAGCAGTTATTTTGGCTGGTAATTGAAAGAAATCAGCTGTCTCAACTAATTGGCGCAGCTGATTGGATTCGCTGTTCGGAAGAGTGGTAGTGTCAATTTCTTTAGACGTTATCATTCCTGCAAATCCACCAGAACGTTCAAACCCAATTTTCATGGCATACCCCTAAGGTCAACACTTGGGTTAAATAATACATTGCTTATTATGGGTTGTACCCATAGATTTGCTACATATTACTAGTTTTAATTGTGTTCATCCTCACCCCTGAGTCCCATTATCAGGCGTCACCGAGCCTTCTACGCCATGACCATGCCGCCATCAACATTGAAAACTTGCCCAGTGATATAGGCGGCGGCGGGATCTGCAGCTAAAAAGCGCACCATTCCTGCTACTTCTGCTGGTTGACCGTAGCGACTAAGAGGAATATATTTAAGGATTTCTTCCGATTTGAGATCGCTGGTCATGTCGGTGGCAATAAAACCGGGGGCGACGGCATTGACAGTAATGCCGCGAGATGCTAATTCTTTGGCAACGGTTTTTGTAAAGCCAATGACACCGGCTTTGGCTGCACTATAATTTGCCTGACCTGGATTACCCATTTGTCCGGCAACGGAAGTAATATTAATGATCCTGCCGCTACGCTGTTTGAGCATAATTTTACTCGCAGCCCGAGTACACAGGAACACTCCTGTAAGATTTAAATCGATTACAGATTGCCAATCTTCTAGCTTCATCCGTAGTAGCAATGTATCACGGGTAATCCCGGCATTGTTGACTAGGACATCCAGGCGCTGATATTTTGCCATCGTCTCGGCGATAAGGGATTCTACTTGTTCGGGAACGCTGACATCCGCGCAAGTAGCGATCGCTTTGCCACCAGCAGCTGTAATTGTCTCCACAACTTGATTGGCGGAGGTACTAGAATTAGCATAGTTAACAACTACGCTTGCGCCTTGCGCTGCTAATTCTAAGGCGATCGCTTGCCCAATTCCGCGTGAAGCTCCGGTAACAATTGCCACTTGTCCCTGCAACCGTTGTAAACTTTCTGGCAAGAGTTCCATAAAATACTCCTTGACGTGTTGAATTACCGCGCTTTACATCTTAATGTGATTTGTACACCTGACACTCACAACCTTCAACTCGTAGCGAGCGAAGATTGCGCTAAAACAGTAGAAAATTGGCTAAATATTATGGCAACAAAAAAAGAATTCCACAGTTTTGAAGAGATGCTAGCTGGTTCTGATGTACCTGTGTTGGTAGATTTTTATGCTGACTGGTGTGGTCCTTGTCAGATGATGACTCCTATTTTGGAACAAGTTAATGCTCAACTCAAAGACCGGATGCAAGTAGTAAAGATTAATACTGACAAGTATCCTCAAATTGCCACCATGTATCAAATTCATGCTCTACCTACCTTAGTACTTTTTAAACAGGCTCAGCAAGTAGATCGGATTGAGGGTGTCTTAACAGCGCCACAGTTGCTGGAACGTCTGCAAGCAATGGTTTAAAAATGGGGGATGGATACCAAAAATTGGTACTATCCACCAGATTTTTTGGCACTAACTAGGTAGTCACAAATAATCAAGGTTCGTAGTAGCGCTTCAGCGCTCTAGATTTCAGGCGCTAAAGCGCTACTACAAACCTTTACATAGGTTTATGTACGTTAAATGTTTGAACGCTTAAATACTTAGTGTTGAAATATTAACATCCATTCCCAACAACTATTAAACAAATTGATCATACAAGAGAAAAAAGCCCAGGAGGTCACACATTAGACATCTCCGAAAAATAAATGATACCCCTCTCCAAACCTCTCCCCGACGCGGGGAGAGGCTTTCAAACCCCACTTAGATCGTCGGTACTCTTGGTAGGGGGGTTAGGTTTATGTATAATTTGTGAGATTTAAATCTTTTCTGGAGATGTCTATTAGCTGCGATGTGATGGGCTAATTTTTTGCTAGCCTCATAGACTCTTGACTTACTTGCTTTCGCCACATTTATAGTGACAAAGGAGACTAAAATATTTAGTTTAAACATTGTATAAATAATCTCAGAATAATTGCCTAAATACGAGCATTTACTTATATTTTATGAATAAGCGGGAAAATCCATTGTTCATGGTTGTAGTGGCTGCTACCTTTAGCCTGTGTATCACTGGTCTTTGGTTTGTGAATCAGTTGGGTAATAGCGGAGTTCAACAAGCTAAAAAGCCAACATCCTCGCAGCCGTCAACTGGTCAGCTGACACTTTTAGGCGACACATTTAGTGGTTATAGCACTTTTCGTAGTCCTGGCTTTGACTTAGCTCTAAAAGCACTTGGCTTAAACTTCCATTATCGAGATGAATTCGACCAAGCTAAACGAGCTAAACTCTTGAACACGGGCGATACTGACTTAATTGTCACAACTCTCGATCAGTTTCTTAAACAAAAACCTCAAGGTAGAATTGTCGGGCTGATTGACCGCACAGTTGGTGCAGATGCCGTAATTCTCAATACTAAAAAATATCCTCAACTCAAGTCTTTGGGGGATTTAGCCCAGTTAGTTAAACAAACACGTTCTTCAGGAAAGCAATTAAAAATCGCTTTTGCTGGCGATACTGCTAGTGAGTTTCTGGCGTTGGTACTCGGTAGTAAATTTGAAGCATTTAAGCTGTCAGATTTTCAAGCTAGTATTGTCGCAGATGCTTCCGATGCTTGGAAACAGTTACAAGACCCCAATCAAAATGTTGCCATTGCGATCGTTTGGGAACCTTATGTTACCAAAGCGCGGCAACAGGGATATACAGTATTGTTATCTAGCAAAGATGCGCCTGAGGCAATTGTGGATGTAATTGTTGCCTCAAACCGTATTCTGGCGTCTCAACCAGATAAGATTTCTAACTTACTCGAAGCCTACTATCGTCGGATCGATGCTAATATTCGCGATGCGTCACAACTGCAAGCGCAAATCGCGGAGGATGGTAAATTGTCTGCGAATGAGGCGGGAGCAATTTTGCAGGGGATTGAGTTTTTTACAGCAACTCAAGCCAAAGATTGGCTCACAAATGGCACACTGGAGAAACGGATTAGCTCAACTGTAGCAGTTCTCAAACAATCAGGTAAACTCAATTCTGTTCCTACCAATACTCAAGAGTTATCAAATTCCGGATTAATTGCAAAAGCAGCTAGTAATACTCAAAACTTGATTAATACAGTCCGAGCTAATAATCAGGAATTAGCCCAAAAACTCGACGGCAAAAGTATACTAGCCAGTAATGTTACTCCCGATCCCAACCAGATTAAAACAGCTATAGAAATCGGTAATTTAGAAGTCAAAGAGCAAATCAAGTTTAAAACTGACTCTGAGCAATTAACTCAGGAAGGTAAAGAAACACTCAACAATGTCGCCAAACAAATTGCTGAGTTTAATGAACAGACAGTTGCTGTCCAAATCATTGGACACACATCCAAGTTCGGGAAAGCTGACTTTAATTTAGATTTGAGCCAACAACGAGCACAGACAGTGACCGAATATCTTCGCTCTTTAGGCATAAAACATCAGATTGCATCTATAGGTAAAGGTTCTAGTCAGCCACTACCTGAGATAGATCCTCTAGACAAACGTAACCAGCGAACAGAAATTCGCCTCGTCCGCGTTCAATAATTAACCTTTACCCTAGCTACAGCGAACAGAAATTCGCCTCGTCCGTGTTCAATAATTAATATTTACCCTAGCTACGATGAAATTACGCAATTTACTGTCTTTATCTGCTGTTTTCTGCTTGAGTTTAATTGTTGCCGTTAGCTGCAGCGCACCCCAATCTACGGTATCAACTAGCACTTCTTCAGCATCACCCGCCGCAACTACTCAACAAATCACTTTAGGTTTTAGTGCTTGGCCTGGTTGGTTTCCTTGGCAAGTGGCTCAAGACCAAAAGTTATTTGAGGCTAATAAAGCAAGTGTGAATTTGAAGTGGTTTGATGGTTATTTAGATTCTATCAAAGCCTTGACAGCAGGGCAATTAGATGGTAACACTCAAACCTTGAATGATACGATTAGCTCTGTCGCTGGTGGTTCCGATCAAGTAATTGTTTTAGTCAACGATAACTCAACGGGGAATGACAAAATTATTGTCCGTCCTGGAATTAATAGTGTTACTGACCTCAAAGGTAAAAAGGTAGCCGCAGAGGAAGGGACTGTTGACCATTTCTTACTACTATTAGGTTTAAAAAAAGCTGGTCTTACCCAAGCGGATATTAAATTTCAACCTTTAGAAACAGGCGCAGCCGCAGCCGCTTTTGTGGCGGGTAAAGTCGATGCTGTCGGAGTTTTTGCACCGTTTACAACTCAAGCTTTAAAACTTGCTGGAAGTAAAGAATTATTTAGCTCTAAAGAATTTCCTGGGGCAATTCCCGACCATTTAGCAGTGAGTCGTAAACTAGTTAACGAACGTCCACAAGATGTTCAAGCTTTGGTAGATAGCTGGTTTGCAACTTTAGAATACATTAAAGCTAACAAAGACAAAGCTAATGAAATTATGGCAAAACGTGCTAACGTTTCTGTTGCCGAGTACAAGGAATACGATGCTGGAACTAAAATCTTTAGTTTAGAAGATAATTTGAAAGCTTTTAGTCCCGGTAACGATATGACATCGTTAAAATACTCCGCTGGGGAAATCAGCAAATTCCTCGTTCAATCTAATTTAGTCAAACAAGCACCAGATCTCAGTAAACTCTTTGACGATCGCTTTGTCAAAGCCTACGCCGCTAAACAGAAAAAATGAGCACCTCTATAGAAGATTCGCTGAACTCCGTTTCTATACGTCCTCAAAAAATGTTGCCTCCGACAGTCTTTTGGCGCATTTCTGAGGACATCCCTCAAAGGTTGGCTTGGACTTTAATGTGTTTGTCCATCAGTGTTCCTTTAGTTCTCTGGTGGATTGTTTCTAATTCCGGGCTAATACCACCTTTGTTCCTCCCAACTCCACTTCAAGTGGTGAATGCACTACAGAAGCTGTTAGCTAGTGGAGATTTACAAAAAGATATTACCTTTAGTTTGTTTCGTGTCATTAGCGGTTTTTTATTAGCGGCAATTATTTCGATTCCTTTAGGTCTACTGATGGGTGCTTTTGCTAGCATTCGCGCGTTAACAGAACCAATTATTGGCATTGTGCGCTACATGCCAGCCCCAGCATTTATTCCGCTCCTAATTTTATATTTTGGTCTGGATGAAACACCGAAAATTCTCTTGATTTTTATTGGTACTCTGTTTTTTAACACTTTAATGGTGATGGATGCTGTGAAGTTTGTACCGAAGGAGTTGTTGGAAACTACTTATACTTTGGGTGGGCAACGCAAACAAGTTTTACTGCAAGTGATTTTTCCCTATATTCTCCCAAGTATCATTGATATTTGTCGTGTGAATATGGCAGCATCTTGGAACTTAGTTATTGTTTCGGAATTAGTGGCGGCGACAGAAGGTTTAGGTCGGCGAATTAGTCTTGCTCAAAGATTTCTGAAAACTGATGAAATCTTTGTCGGCTTAATTGTCATCGGTTTGATTGGTTTAGCAATTGACCTTTTGTTTAGGTTGTTACTGCGCGTTACTTGTAAATGGGCAACAAATTGAAGTCTTGAGAGGAAATTTAGTGACTCATTTAGAGGTAAATCAACTATCTAAGCAATTTAAAACTCGGCGCGGTGCAATTACCGCTCTCCAGGATGTCAATATCCATATTGAAGAAGGAGAGTTTGTCTGTGTAGTCGGGGCGAGTGGTTCTGGGAAATCAACTTTATTGCGGTTAATTGCGGGATTGGAAGTACCAACAACTGGAGAGATTTTGGTTGATGGGGTGCGGGTGACTGGACCTGGCTGCGACCGAGGGATGGTATTTCAAAGTTACACCCTGTATCCGTGGATGAGTATCGCCGAAAATGTGGAATTTGGTTTAAAGCTGCAAGGTGTAGCCCAGACGAAGCGTAGAGAACAGGCTGCTTATTATTTAGAAGTAGTCGGGTTAACTGGATTTGCCAAGGCTTTACCAAAAGAACTTTCCGGTGGGATGAAACAACGGGTAGCGATCGCGCGGGCTTTAGCCTCGCAACCCAAGATTTTACTCATGGATGAACCTTTTGGCGCGTTGGATGTGCAAACTAAAGACGCAATGCAAGAATTTCTCCTAGAAATCTGGCGACGCACGCGCACCACAATTCTCATGATTACCCACGATATTGAGGAAGCGATTTTTCTCTCTGGACGAATTTATGTGCTGAGTTCGCATCCCGGTACAGTCAAGCAAGAGTTGCAAATTGACCTACCAAAAGATTCTACCGAGCAAATCAGGCTTCATCCGACATTTTTGAAATATAAAGATGAAGTTATGCGACTATTGCGGACACCGGAGTTGGTTTAGCGATCGCTTTTTTAATCCCAGGAAGTTTTTTGCTGTGCTATTACAAGGAGTAATTAAATATTTAGTGGTTAGGTATCATTCCTACCCCAGCGGCGGTTGAGAACGAAGCGAATCAAACCGAATTGCAATTTTAATTGGTTAAAGAATCGCGGTTAATCGCTTTCCTGTTAAAGTCAAATATATGTTCTGGTTATACCTATGACCCAAGCACAAGCACAAACCGAACCAAAATTATATACCTTTGATGAGTTTATCGAATGGCTACCAGAAAACTCAGAATTCCGGTACGAATTGCATGATGGAGTAATTATTGAGATGCCCAAACCCAGAGGGAAGCATTCAAATCTAACGGGTTCTCTTGGTGGAAGGTTGCTGACAACGATTGATAAAATTGGTAAAACCGACATTTGGACAATACCCAGAGAATCAATTGTTAAACCGTACCGCGATAAGTCTGGGTATGAGCCGGACATCATTGTTTTGAATCAAGAAACTATCGGTAATGAGACGCGTTGGCAAAGTGAATCAGTTATTGAAAACGCGACTTCGGTTAAATTGATAGTGGAGGTTGTTAGCACCAATTGGCAAGACGACTACTACGACAAACGTCGTGATTATGAAGCTATGGGTATTCCCGAGTACTGGATTGTAGATTATGCTGCCTTGGGGGGGCGTGAATTTACCGGCTATCCAAAACAACGGACTATCTTTGTATACGAGCTAATTGACGGGGAATATCTAAAAACAACGTTTAGAGACAGTGATGTAATTGTCTCCCCTACCTTCCCACAATTTAACCTCACCGCGCAACAGATTTTTAATTTGGCTTTGTAATTGGATATTTTTATAACAATTAACCACATCGGTGAAGAGCGTATGCGTAGAGGACTTAACCACCAACTAGTACGGGGTGAAGTATTGGGATAATTAAGCCATAAGAGTTTCCGAGAGCGTCGCCTGTGATTAACGGATTGGAAGGTTGTGATTGTACCCGTGGTGTCGCCAAGTCAGGCTTATTTGCTTTGACTCATTGGTGAGCGGACAAAAATTTAGTATATTTACTGAGACAATTTCAAAGTTCAATGTATTAAAATAAGACAAATTTATTGAAAATAGTTCGCTTTGTGTTCAAATATTTTACAATAATTAGTTATAACGAAAGTAAACTTAAATGGGTCAGTCTCCTCAAATAGGAAAAATAATTTATACTCGCTACAAAATAGCAAAGCAGCTGGATAGTGGTGCATTTGGCGATACTTACCTCGCAGTAGATTTGGGTTTACCAGGACATCCAAAGTGTGTAGTCAAACACCTCATACCTAAAGACCCCAATCCTACAGTATTACCGATTGCTAAAAGCTTGTTTTATCGAGAAGCACAAATACTTTACCAATTAGGTAATGACAGCAATCAAATTCCGCGATTGTTTGCCTACTTTGAAGAAAATGATGATTTTTATTTAGTACAAGAATTTATTGATGGGCATGATTTAAGTTATGAATTAACTCCTGGTACAAGTAAGAATGAGAAAATAGTTGTTAAGCTCTTGAAAGATATTCTCGAAGTGTTAGCATTTGTTCATCAACACAATGTTATTCATCGAGACATAAAGCCACAAAATATCATGCGGCGCAAGACTGACGGAAAGATTGTACTAATTGATTTTGGGGCAGTGAAAGAAATCAATGTTCTCTCAATCACTTCAACTGGACAAACAAGTCTGACAGTTGCGATTGGTTCTCCTGGATATATGCCTAGCGAACAAGCTGTAGGTAGACCAAGATTGTGCAGTGATATCTATGCCGTAGGCATGATTGGTATTCAAGCATTGACAGGGTTAATTCCTCAGCAATTACAAACAGATCCAGTGACGGGGGAAATTAACTGGCGGCATTTGGTGCCAGTGAGTGACTCATTCGCTAATGTATTGCAAAAAATGAGCCGAGATCACTTTAGTCAACGCTATCAGTCAGCAGCAGAAGCTTTGTCAGCATTAAATGCCACTATGGTATCGCCACCACCACCCATATCACCGATACTACCAACGAGGTCGATTTCACAACCAACTCAACCTGTTCCCACTCCAAGAAATATACCTAGTTTTACACCCATTTCTCTTAGCTGTTTTAACTTTGAAGTAGTAACAGTCAATTCTCAAGGAGCAATTACCAAACGCAGCCCTAGCCAAGCAAAATATTTTACTGAAGATTTAGGTAACGGTGTAACTTTGGAAATGATTCAGATACCTGCTGGTTCTTTTACAATGGGTTCACCAAAAACAGAAAAAGATAGCCGTGATGATGAACGACCTCAACACCAAGTTACTGTTCCATCCTTCTATCTGGGTAAATTTACTGTAACTCAAGCACAGTGGCGAGTTGTAGCTGCTCTTCCACAAGCTAACCGTGAACTTAACCCTAATCCATCTAATTCTACAGGAGATAATTTGCCAGTAGAGCGAATATCCTGGTATGATGCGGTGGAGTTTTGTAATCGACTATCGAAGGTAAAAAAACAAAACTACCGACTTCCAAGTGAAGCAGAGTGGGAATATGCTTGCCGTGCAGGCACGAAGACACCATTTTATTTTGGTGAAACAATCACACCAGATTTGGCAACCTATGAGGGCAACTACACCTATACTTCTGGTTCTAGAGGAATTTATCGTCGTCAGACTACACCAGTAGGCAGTTTTTCCCCGAATGCCTTTGGATTGTATGATATGCACGGTAATGTTTGGGAGTGGTGTGCCGATTTATTTTATGAAAACTATAGCGCTGCACCAACAGATGGAAGCGTCTGGGATAATGGTAATAATTCTGCTCGGATGCTGCGCGGCGGTTCGTGGATCTACTCTCCGAGGTTTTGCCGTTCGGCGGTTCGTGGCAGGAACGATCCGGACGTCAGGCACGACGACATCGGCTTCCGGGTTGTAGTCTCCGGTGCGAAAACTTAGTTTCCCTTTGCCCTTTTCCCCTCTTGCTCTTTACACTTCTTAAATTTTACCTTTGCCGCCTCTGACGGAGCAAATTATTTTCTGGTTTTTACACGAGTATATTATCTATCACGCGACAAATATTCTATTTTGTCAAGTAATTTTATTGAGGAAGCGATTTTTCTCTCTGAACGAATTTATATGTCGAGTTCGCATCCCGTTACAGTCAAGCAAGAATTGCAAATTGACCTACCAAAGGATTCTACTGAGCAAATCAGGCTTCATCCAACATTTTTGAAATATAAAAATGAAGTGATGCGTTTGCTGCGGACACCGGAGTTGGTTTAGCGATCGCTCTTCTAATCCCAGTAAGTCTGTCGCTGTGCTATTACAAGGAATAGATAAATATGCGGAAAGGGTTTTGTTGAACTTGTCGTTCTCCTCTAGTTGGACGACTGAAATCTTCATTTAGACATGCACAGATTGCAGGCGATCGCTCCAAGCGTCCATTCACTTAAAGAAGTAACATAATTGAAGATGAGAATTTGTGGAAGCGAATAGACAATGATTACTAAAGAAGAAATTACCATTAAAGTGCCTTCTGAGGTAGCAGAGGCATACCGCAATGCTACTGAAGAAGAACGAGGACAAATTGAAGCCCGGATCGCAGTGTTGCTAAAGTCTTCAATGACAAGTAGGCAGGAAGCCATTGCCAAGCTCAGGCAGACGATGGATGAAATTGGCAGGCGAGCCGCAGAAAGGGGTTTAACCCCAGAGATTTTGGAGTCAATCTTGAATGACGACGAATGAAAGAAGGTTTGTCTGCGATGTCAATGTGATCATCAGCGCTGTGTTACTACCAGGGAGCAAACCAGATCTTGCACTCAGAAAAGCTCAAGATTTAGGAGAATTGTTGGTATCCGAGTCCATTTGGCTGGAGTTAGAACAGGTACTTGCTCGACCTAAATTTAATCGGTACACTACGCCAGAAGAACGAAACGATTTCCTCGTGGGTTTGTCCGAAACTGTACAGTTTATTGATGTGACCGAGCAGATTAATGAATGCCGAGACCCAAAAGATAACAAATATCTGGAATTAGCAGTCAGCGGTTGTTCAGAGTGTATTGTGACCGGAGATGATGATTTGTTAGTGCTAAACCCCTGGCGGGGCATTGAGATTCTGACTGTACAAGAATTTTTGGCAAAGAACTAAAGCATTAAATCGTCAGAAGCTTGATGTAGTAAAACGTGACAATCCCGCTGATGAATCGGTGACGTCCGAAATTTTGCAGGATGCTTTTACTACGCAATCATCAACTCGTATTGGCAAAGGAGAAGTGAGTGACTGGCGTACAATTATTCTATTTTCTATGTACGATGATACCTGCCGATTTCTTGCCGAACACTTCTCAGCCGATTTTGCCAGTTGGCTGCTGGGATCTATTTCGATGACAGAAATTCAACCCTCCGAACTTTCCCTTGACCCGATCCGCGCTGATGCTCTGATTCTGCTGGAGTCGGACAAATCCATTTTGCATATCGAGTTTCAAACCCTGCCTAAGAATGCGATTCCATTCCGCGTTTTGGATTACCGGGTGCGAATGTACCGCAAAGATCCAACCAAACTGATGCGGCAGAATCTAATGGCAGCATCAGGGATCTTAGCGGGGTTAAAATTAGAACAAGAAGTGATTTATCGTTTATTGCGGAGAGACATCATGCAAGAATCCACTGTTTATCGTTCAATCCTGGCAGAGGGGAAAGCAGAGACACAACGGGAGATTGCGATGAATCTTCTACAAGCAGGTATTTCCGTTAACATTATTGCTTCTACGACAGGACTATTGATCGAAGAAGTCCAACAACTTCAACAGCAACTGAGCAACTCCGTACAAAGCTGAGGTTTATCGATATCCGGAAAGTTGATCGTGAAGATATGGCATAACAACATAGTGGAGCGGACGGTATAGAGACTTCTCGCTTCGTTCTAATTCTCTCGCCGCCGTTCACTTTAGCCGTTGTGCCGCAAGAATAATAGTTAGTTGAGTGGTTCGGGTATTATGTAAAGTAGTTGAACCAAAAGCCTTAAGTTCGCCGGACATTGAAACAACACCATTCTTTGCGTCGCCACAGAGTTGCAACGACCCAACCATGTTGTTCTAAAGCATCAGCAACGGCTTTAGATTGTTCTAGCAAAATCCTGCTAAAAATTGCCCAAGTTGTTGGTTTAACGATCGCACTCATGGACGGAATTAGTTCCTCTCTGTTACGCGCCATGATGTCACTGAAAACTTCTTGTTGCTCAGTTTGTATTTGCATAATCACACAAAGCCAAAACCTGCTGATCAGGTAGTGACTCGACAGGTATTTCAGTAATAGCGCGGTCTAGCTATTCCAGTAATACATCTCTTCTAATTGCCGATGGGTTAAAGCCGCGATTTCCTTTGCTTTCTGTGCCAGTTTATCTGAAAGTTCTAGAGTAACAATTTCATTCATGTGCTATGACAAGTCCCTTTTCCTTATCATTATATCTAGATATTAGAGAGGGAAAATATGTACCGAGCAGACTCCTCCGCGTCCGAAATTATCAATCTGTCAACGCTCCCTTGTAGATATTTGTAAATCATCTATGTAACTTCAGCTTGATCAAAATAGTAAATAACTGTGTACTAGAGTTCCGCAGCCGTCAGACGATGCCTGTCTTCTACTTGGTATCGATTTAAGATGCGCGAAGTAAAAGTTGTGCGTCTCGGCTAAATGCCTTATTCTCTCGTGGATTAGCTATAAGTAATTTTACAAAACTAACTACTAAATTCATTGAGGGAATCTCTACAGGGCAAGTATTTTAAGCTTCGCCTTGGAATATGAGCTTGCTGTACTTGCGCCTGGATAAGACAAGACACAACCTCTGGAAATCATTTAAATTCGTTCTGCTAGTTAAATCGAATCACTTAGATAAATGTATGAAATAAAACACACAGTTACTTTTAGGAGTATTAGTATAAATATATACTGCTGTTTTTGATAGTAAAGTAGATATTTTCTATTAAAAAATTTCAAAAATTAGTAATTATCTACGCTGCTTGAATTCGTAAATATCGGTCATCTATTCATAAAGCGATTTTTATTTTTTATTTTGTGAATTATCAAAATTAGTCAATTTATGCTGCGGAAAAAAGTTTAAATATTCAATTATAGATTATTAACATTATGGCTTATCAATTAGGTGATTTTAAGTTTAAATACAAGAAAGAAGCTAAAGCTTATATAAGAAGTGTTAGAGAAAAATATGAATATGGAAATATTATTAATGCACAAGATTCTAATGTCATTAAAGATGCAATAGCAACAATGAAAGAAGATAAAAGACCAAAAATTGAAGATATTGATTTCATAAAAGTAGAAAAAATTGTCACAGGGAGAGGAAGACCACATAAAAATTTTATAATATATCTACGGAATGGAAAAGACGCTAGTTTTAAGATTGGTAATTGTTTTCCTTCTAAAAATAGCAAAGTAGATATCAATCGAACAAAGTTTAACGAAGCTGCAAGGAAAGCTATTCAAGACCAAACGAGTACTTTTAAGAAAGAACAAAAACGTGATAATGGTAAATATTGGTGTATTCTTGGAAATCGGGAAATACCATCAAAGGAAGTTCATGTAGACCACGACAATCCCTCATTTAAAGAATTAATAAGTAATTTTATTAAGGTAGAGAATATTCAATTAGATGAAATAAAATATGTAAAAGAAATGAATAAACCAAACAGATTCAAGGATAAAAAATTAGAAAGAAAATGGCAAATACATCATGAACATGAAGCTAAACTTCAGATATTATGCGCTCAATGTAATTTAAGAAAGAAAAAGAAATAATACCCTTGATTGTATATTTGAGCGATTAGTATTACAGGTCGCTACACTGATGAAACTCTTATCCCGTAGCGATTTCTGCTGTTGTTGCGAGTGTTATGGCTATTACCCCCTAGTGTCAGTCATGCTAAATTTATCCCAAGAAACTGAGAGCTAAAGGCACAAGTTTAAAAGCGATTGCCTAACAGTTGAACAACCAGAAATTTTGTACTCGCCGGGAAATTGCGTGGACAAAATAAGCCTTACATAAGCGATTGAGTACTTAAAGTTGCTAAAAGTAGAATTTACCTAACCATGTTTGAGTAAGTTACTTTCTGTCTGACTAATCAAAAAACACAGCCTTCCAGCGCATTCTGGAGAGGCTTTTTTTAGCGTTGGGCAAACAGAGTTATTTTTTCAGGCGATCACTCTCTAGTCTAGCAGTCAAGAAATTATAATTGCTATAGGCAACTCGTACTGATCGCTTTTATCCAAGTTCCAGCAAAATGGACTCAAATTTCTGCCAAACGTAGGTTCTGATATAGCGTCAGCGCCTTTCATATCGGCAAACTTCTGACGCGAAAAGCTTGATCGCTCACCGAAATTATCACTCCGGTTAAAAGTGCCTCAGCACACTGGCTCAAAACCTCCATCAGACGTGCTTCAATCACCACCCGACTCGAATTACCCAACCGAAACAAAATCACACTGGGAAACTGTTCACCACTGATTGCCGATAATTGAGCAAAATCTAAATCTACCGTTAGTAAAATTCGTCCCTCAGTCCGAGCTTTCACCAAAATATCACCATCAGCTAGGCGTTCTAGTCCTTGCTCCCCTAAATGCACCGCATTATATCCTTGCTGCCGCGATGCATCCACCGTGCGTGGAGAAATGCCCATATCTGCCAAAAACTTCATACAGCCAGATCTGGACGTTGCCAAACATAAACCCGTTACGCCAGCCAAGCCGCATATTGAAGCGACTGCCGAATATCCTCCGGCTCTAGGTAGGGATAGTCTTCAATAATCTCTGCCACGGTTTTGCCATTCGCCACCAAATTCACTCATTAACGACACAGGCACGCGCATTCCACGAATACAAGCCTGCCCCACCATGATATTTTGGTCAAACGTGATCCGATCAAATCCAAACATGGGTTACGCTCCTGCTATTATCTAGAAGCCTGATGCCTCCTCGACTTAAAAGTACGGGGATTCTGTCCTAGGTGTTAACACAACTTTAGCCTCTTTGATCTTAGTTTATATTGTTTCCCATCGGAATTTTTGCTTTAAAGTGGAAAAATTGCTATTTCCAATTGGAATTTCTGCTTTCCAACTGGAATTTCTGCTTTCCAACTGGAATTTAGTATTTCTAACTATAATTTAGTATTTCCGATTTAAGTTTCTGCTTTCCAATTGAAATTTAGTATTTCCAATCGGTGGAATTTCTACTTTCCAATTGGAATTTAGTATTTCCAATCGGTGGAATTTCTACTTTCCAATTGGAATTTAGTATTTCCAATCGATGGAATTTCTGCTTTCCAATTGGAATTTCTGCTTTCCAATCGGTGGAATTTCTGCTTTCCAATTATAATTTAGTATTTCCAATTATAATTTAGTATTTCCAATTGAAATTTCTGCTTTCCAATTGGAATTTAGTATTTCCAATCGGTGGAATTTCTGCTTTCTAATTGGAATTTAGGCTTTCCAATTGGAATTTGGTAGGGTGTTATTCAAAACTCAGACATTTGAGCAATTGTCTCTTTAAGTTCTTCTAATGCTTGTACAGTTCCCACTTGCCAAGAGCGTTCTATTGTAGCGGGAATGATTTGCGCCACTGGAATATTAGGAAACTTGGGACTAATATCAGATTTGATATACTGTCTATCTCGAAGTAAATAAATATTAAGCTTGTCACTAGCATAGACCCACAATTCTGGGACAGCGATCGCTAGATATGCATCAAAGATAGTTTTAGACGTAACATCTATCTCAATTGCCAAATCAGGTGGAGGATCATTCTGTTCCAGACGGCGACCACCGATCATTTGCTGGTAATTCTGGATGTAGAAACAAGCATCTGGTTCGACACCAGCCGTATTCCGGTTGAAAGTAGTTGAACTGTGAGAACCTCTTGTTGATCAGTTTGCATCTGTACACACAAAGCCAAAACCTGCTCATTGGGTAGTGACTCGACAGGTATTTCAGTAATAGCACGGTCTAGCCATTCCAGTAATATATTCACCAACAGCATCAGTAGCTCATTTTAGCCTGTAGACAATTT
>Ga0209512_1002687_pt1 | contig 18330 bp, 18 predicted proteins | sample frozenSSSSmetaG_FD_184142 | JGI IMG/M metagenome (GOLD analysis project Ga0209512, IMG submission 184142) | Glacier valley bacterial and archeal communities from Borup Fiord, Nunavut, Canada, to study Microbial Dark Matter (Phase II) -... | ecosystem: Environmental > Aquatic > Freshwater > Ice >... | reverse complement strand
CGCTGCCGTACGGGCACGTACCCGGGCTTCTTCCTTGAGGGCAAACAGCGACGAGGCCACGCCCGCCAGATCGTTCAATTGCGCCAGCATGGCCGGCTCGACACCGTCGCGCGGCGTAGGACTCAGCACACAGAGCGAACCGATCTTCTGGCCGGCCACGACAATGGGCGCGCCAGCATAAAAGCGGATGAACGGCCAGGACGTCACCAGCGGATTGTCGCGGAATCGGTCATCCTGCTGCGCATCCGGCACCACCAGATCGTCCATGTCGGGCAGCGCAATCGTGTGCGCACAGAACGATATATTAGTGTCGGTGCCGGTCATGTCGCCCAGGCCAACGCACGAGCGAAACCACTGCTGGTGCTCACCGACAACGCTGATCAGGGCAAATTCGCTATTGAACACCCGCGCGGCCGCACGGCTCAATCGATCGAAATCACCGTCAGAGTCGCCCTCTTGCGCCTGAAACGCCGACGCGACGTCCAGACGCTGCCGATCCGTTACCACTGCCATCACCGACTTTGGCAGCACGGCCCCATTATTTGTCACGTTTCGTCCTGCATCACCAAAGTCACCCGGCCAATACCCAATGCGGCCGAACACCATTGGAAACGCATCAACCCCCCGTTTGGTTCCCAATAAATCAAACCGCAGTCTCGTCAGCTGGTCGAGGCAGGATAACGCGCATGGCGTGCGGATGGATGGCCAGCTCCACACGGGGCGCCAGCGCAACCAGTTCACCGTCGATCACTGCCTGGGCCCCGCGCTTGCACTTGGGAAACTGCAAGGTGACAGCCACCACTTCGCTTTCGGAAATCATCCGGCTGGCGCGCCATGTACCCAGAAAAATGCCGGCCACGAGACCCAGCAGCTCTCCCGGTGACATGGGCGCAGCCACATAGACACCCAGTACGCCGGCGTCCAGCCGGTCCGCATGGGGAATATGGCCATCGCCCACGCGATTGTTGGAAATGGCGATCCCGGCAACCCGCCGGCGGACAACGCCGGTGGCGGTCACCAGCTCGACGTCGAAAACAGGCGGGCGGATCACCACGCCGGCCACGGCGCGCAGGCTCGCCAGCATCTTGCCGATGCGGCTGTGATAGACCATGCCCTCGCGGATGCGCACGAGGCGCGCATGGATGCCGACCCCGAACTGATGCACGAACAGGCGATCATTGGCCGTGGCCACATCCACCGCGCCCAGTGCCCCGGCAGCCAGCGCCTCAAGCGCCGCATCCAGCTCAAGCGGCATTTTGAGCGCTCGCGCAAACAGGTTCATCGTACCCGCCGGCAGCACGCCCAGCGCCATCCCCGCCTCATAGGCAATGCCGGCCGCCGTCGAGACCGTGCCGTCCCCGCCACCCGCCAGCATGGCGTCGACGCCCGGACTGGCGGCCACCCGGCGCAGCTCTGCCGCCACGTCTTCGCCCCGCACGATTCGGCAGTCGAGGCTGTGACCATGGCGCGCAAAGGTGGCCCGCGCCCGGGCGCACAGCGCGTCCATATCCATGGTTCGCAACGTGCCGCCATCGCGGTTGAGTACAGCCACTATGTGCAAGCCCGCCGCTCCTTCTTCCGTGTTCAGGCCGCCGGTAGCCGTCCGGCAATGCCGGGCAGTGGCACGCGCACGGCCAGGCCGCCCTCGCCACGGCGCTCATATTCGGGGACGCCGCCAAATTGCTGCGCCAGCTGTTTGACGATGACCGAGCCCAACCCGCCCTCTCCGGCCGCGGTCTGGCTATCGATGCCCACCCCGTCATCGATGACGGACAGAGTGGCGATGCCGACCCCGTCGCGATGCAGGCTCACCAGGATGCGCCCCACGCGGCCGTCGGGGAACCCGTGCCGGAGCGCGTTGCCCACCAGTTCGCCGATCAATATGCCTAGTGTGGTGGCGTCGCGCGCCGTGATCGCAATCGCGTCCACCTCGCTCACCAGCGCAACGTGCTGGCCGCTCGACGTCGTCCTTGCAAGTTCCTGCAGCAGGGGCTGCAGAAACTCGTCTGCACTGGCGGTTTCAAGATCGTCCCCCAGGTGCAGGCGACGATGTGCCGCCGCCACGGCATGCACGCGTGATCGGGCCGCCTCCAGCGCCTGCTTGACCTCGTCGGACTTGCTGCGCAGCAGTTGGAGCCCCAGCAGAGAGGATACCGTTGACAGGGAATTGCCGATCCGGTGGCTGGTGTCATGCAGCAGCGCCTCGACGCGCTCCCGTTCCGCCTCGGCCTGTGCCCGCGCCTGCTCCAGCGCTGCCGAGAGTGCCCTGACCTTGCCTTTGAGCGCCGCATTCTCCTGCCGCAGGGCCAGGCTATTGCGTACCGGCGCCCGCATCTCCCGCCTTGGCCGCCGCCGTATCATCCGGGTCACCTGCCAATCTCCCTGCACGGCGTGACCGGTGCAACTGCAGGCCACGCGTCGTGCGACGGCGTCAGATATGGCCTCGACACCGGCCTCATATCAGCGGCCGCCTGCCTTGGGGCAGGCCTTCCCAGGATGACAGGGTCATCAGACCGTCCACATCAATCACCTCGCATGAGCGATCCATCCAGCGGATGAAACCGCGATCGGCCAGTTTGCGCAGCGTTTTGTTGGTGTGGACGATGGAGAGGCCAAGTGTATCGGCCACATGTTGCTGGGTAATGGGTAACACAATGGTCCGATCGGAAATCAGACCCACCGAGGCGGCCCTCTGGTGCAGGAACGCCAGCAAATAGGCCGCTCGTTCCATGGCGCTGCGGCGTCCCAAGCTCAGCAGATGGTCATCCAGCATCCGCTCTTCGCGCGCCGCCATCCAGGTAATGTCAAATCCCAGTCCGGGATGGTTCTGGAAAAGCTCATTGAGCCGGTCGCGCTGGAAAACGCACAGCACCAGCGTCGACAGCGCCTCAACCGAATGGTCCATTTCGCCCGTGATCGAACCTTGCAGGCCGACAAGGTCGCCGGGCAACATGTAGTTGAGTATCTGCCGGCGCCCGTCCGCCAGCAGCTTGTAGCGAAACGCCCAGCCCGACAGCAGCGTATAGAGGTGCGAACTATGCGCCCCCTCTGAGAGCAGGGTGGCACCGGTTTCGGCCACCAGTTCACCGGTCTTGAACGACGAGACGAACCGCAATTCCTTCGGCTCAAACTCCCTGAAGCCCGGCATGGAACGCAATGGACACTGTTCGCACGGCACGCGGCGCCCGGAAGTGGGAAGAACAATGCTCACGCCGCACCCGGACCCTGAAAAACCGATAAGTTACGGCAACGCAGCCACGCTGGGTCGGTTCCGACATGTCAAAGTTAAATGACACTCTGGCGCTTTCCACGCATTGGACTGGCTTTAGGTGGGAACCAGCAATGCGCAGTGGCCATACAGTCCTCATCGTTGAGGCAGAATTTCTGATCGCCTTCGATATTCAGCGCATGCTGGAGTCGCGGATCGCCGGCACCATGTTGTTTGCCCGCTCACCGCAGGAAGCGCGCCAGCATGAGCATCTGTGGCCCACTATCGACCTGGCGATTGTCGAAATAAGTCACGAGCCGCACCATAGCGGGCCTCTGCTTGCCGGCTTGCGCGAAGCCGGGATCGCCATCATCCTGAGCACGCTCGACAGCAAAATGCAGCAGGGGCACCCCGAATTTCCGGGCGCCCCTGTGATTCTGAAGCCGATGATCGAAGAAGATTTCCATAGCGCCGTAAGCCTGGCGCTGTCGGGTCCGCCTAGAACGAATGGTTATGCGTCGTGACCTGTGACGACACGGCATCCGGACCATAGTCGGTCTCGCCGACGATCTGCAGGATCTCCTGCAACCGCGTACGTGCCCGGCTGACCCGACTCTTCATCGTCCCTACCGCGCAGTCGCAGATTTCAGCGGCTTCCTCGTAGGAAAACCCTGACGCGCCGATCAGGATGACGGCTTCGCGCTGGTCATCAGGCAACTGGCTGAGCGCCTTCTTGAAATCCTGCATGTCCATCGAGCCATACTGCGCCGGATGCACCGATAGCCGCTCGGTGAACGCGCCGTCGCTGTCCTGGACTTCGCGGCCACGCTTGCGCATCTGGCTATAGAATTCGTTGCGCAGGATGGTGAACAGCCAGGCCTTGATATTGGTGCCCATTTCAAAGCTGGTCTGCTTGGCCCAGGCTTTCATCACGGTGTCCTGCACCAGATCGTCGGCCTTGTCATGCTTGCCGGTCAACGACACCGCAAAGGCGCGCAGGCTGGGGAGAGTGGCCAGCATTTCACGCTTGAATGAGGTGGGCTCGGGGGCCGCTTTTGACGCTTCGGTCATGCCGTTACTTCCCCCCTCGGGGTGTGGTACCCGGCTTGCTGGCTTGTTGCTGTTCGGCAGCATCGAGCTTTTCCAGCAGGTCGAGCAACTGGTCCGGGACGCCCTCTTCCTGCACGGCGCCATAGAGCGCCCGCAGCCTGGCGCCGATATCCGTATTCGGACCCAGCCCATCGTCTGCCCGCGTTCGCATCGGTTGCTGAGTCAAAGATTTGTCCTTTTTCATGCTGAACGAAACCGTCACATCGATTGAATCGTTGGTATTTGACGGTCTAAATGCGTCGTAGTCAAAAAAGTTCCACAAAGGCGGAACTTTTCTTGGCGTGATCCGTTATGTAGACTTCGTGTGTCCACGAGCCTGCAGCGTCACTTGGAGTTCGATTTAATGACTTTGTCCACGCGGATTGCGCCGCATTTGCCATACCTGCGGCGATTTTCCCGGGCAGTAACCGGGTCGCAGACCTCGGGCGATGCCTATGTTGCCGCCACGCTCGAAGCCCTGATATCTGACATCTCGCTGTTTCCCGCCGCGAGTAATGATCGTATCGCGCTGTACAAGCTGTTTTCCGCCCTGTTCTCCACCTCGGCGGTCGAGGTTCCCGAGCCCATTTCGACCTATGCCTGGGAAAAGCGCGCAGCCAACAATCTTGCCAATCTGTCCCCACGTCCACGTCAGGCTTTCCTGCTCGTTGCCGTGGAAGGTTTTACCTATCCGCAGGCAGCCGAAATTCTCGGCGTCAGCGACAATGCATTTTCAGCCCTGATTGAAGAGGCCTCAATGGAAATTTCCCGCCAGGTTGCGACCGAAATCATGATTATCGAGGATGAGCCCCTCATCGCCATGGACATTGAGCAGCTCGTTGAGAGCCTCGGTCACAAGGTCGTTGCTGTCGCCCGCACCCACAAGGAAGCGGTCAGCATGTTTGCCAAGACCCAGCCGCGCATGATCCTGGCCGATATCCAGCTCGCCGATGGCAGCTCGGGTATCGATGCCGTCAACGACATTCTCAACACCCATTCTGTTCCGGTGATCTTCATCACCGCCTTCCCGGAACGCCTGCTGACGGGCGAACGCCCGGAGCCGACCTTCCTGGTCACCAAGCCGTTCAACCCCGACATGGTCAAGGCGCTGATCAGCCAGGCCCTGTTCTTCGACGAAGGCTCCCGCGCCGCCGCCTGAGCCGGCATTGCATGCCTGAGGGGGTCGGGATTTCCCGGCCCCTTTTTGTTGCCTGCGCGCCAACAGTTACTATTCCGGCGGCCTATCCTGGGCAGGCAGGACCGAATCGATCTTTCCGGTGCCCGCATAGACCGCCAGGCCGATCCATTCGCGCATGGCGAGGCTCATGATGGACAGATTGAGCAGCGGGTTGGCCAGATCGACCGACAGAACCTCATTGCCCGCGCTGCGATAGTCCGCCGGCCACGGCACCACCGCCAGCCCCACCCGTTCGAACAGGCCGACCGATCGCGGCATGTGAAATGCCGACGTGACCAGCACGACGGGCCCGCTCTGTGTCCCCAGCAGCTCGCGTGTCCGCGCGGCATTCTCGTCGGTATTGCGCGATGCCTCTTCCAGCATCAGCCGCTCTTGTCCAATACCCATGGCCTGCAGCAGGCGCCCGGCAATGGCCGCCTCGGACTCGGCCTCCCCGGCAAGGGTGCCCGACCCACCCGTCAGCACTACGCGCGCTGCCGGATAAAGCTGGGCCAGTCGCAGCGTCTCGAAGACCCGGTCACCGGCGTCATTGAGTTCTGAAATTCCGCGCGCACTGCTTACCCGCCCGTCCGTGGCGCCGCCCAGCATGATGATGGTGGAAACCTGCTCAGGCATGACCGCGGGGCGGACAAACCGGTTTTCCAGCGGCGTAATCAGCACCAGGCCCAGGCTGGTATAGGCGCTCACCAGCAGCACCGACACGCCGGCACCGCCCACCCACAAGCCCCAACCCATGCGACGCCGGGCCACCAGCACCAGTGCGGCCAGCATCAGCAGGACACAGACGCTGATCGGCTGCGCCACCAGCCAGAACACTTTTGACAGCAAAAAGAACATCGCCCATCACCCGCCTGCAGCCTTCACAGGCGATACAATAGGCAAGAGCAACATGCCACGCCCATTTCCGCTTGCTATCTGCACCGCTTTTGCTTTTGTTGAAGGCGGTCAAGATTGCCAGCCTCAAAAAACGGCAGTCACCAGTCAGGAAGGCCTGCGCGCGCAGGCAATGGGTGAGCATGGCGCAAGCGAAGGCGGCGGCTGAGAACAAATTGCCGGTTGTGGCGATCCGCGATCTCCATAAATCGTTCGGCGCCCTCGATGTGCTCAAGGGGATTTCCTTTACCGCCCGCGAGGGCGAAGTGGTATCCCTGATCGGCTCGTCCGGCTCGGGCAAATCCACCCTGCTGCGCTGCATCAACATGCTTGAAGTTCCCGACAGTGGAACGGTCAGCATCGATGGCGAAGAGATCCTGCTGCGCGGCACGGCGCCACATCGCCAGATCGGCGACGAGCACCAGATCCGCCGCATTCGCTCCGAGCTGGGCATGGTGTTCCAAAGCTTCAATCTCTGGGCCCATCTCACCATTCTGGAAAACGTCATGGAAGCGCCGCTGATCGTGCAGAAGCGCGGCCGCGAGGAAGTCGAGCAGGCCGCACGTGCCATGCTCGCCAAGGTGGGCATTGCTGAAAAGGCCGATGCGTATCCCGCCCAACTTTCTGGCGGCCAGCAGCAGCGTGCTGCCATCGCCCGCGCCCTCTGCATCAATCCGCGCGTCATGCTGTTTGACGAGCCCACCTCGGCACTCGATCCCGAGCTCGAGGTCGAAGTGCTGCGCGTCATCAAGGTGCTGGCCGACGAAGGCCGCACCATGGTGCTGGTGACCCATGACATGGAGTTTGCCCGCTCGGTTTCCGACCGCGTGATCTTCCTGCACCAGGGCGCCATTGAAGAGCAAGGCACCCCCGACGAAGTCTTCGGCGCCACCAAGTCACCCCGCCTCAAGCAATTTCTCAATGCCGCCAACCACGACCAGGCGACAAGGCCCGACACCGGGCTCCTGCAAGCAGAACAAACCCAAGCGTAACAAACCAAGGAGTATCGTCATGAAAAAGCTCATTCTCGCCGCCGCTGCGCTGATCGCGCTGGGCACCACGGCCCAGGCTCAGGAAACCGTGCGCATCGCCACCGAAGGCGCCTACGCCCCCTGGAACTTCCTCGACGACAGCGGCAAGCCTGCCGGTTTCGAGATCGATCTGGCCGCCGCCATCTGCGCCCAGGCCGGCCTTACCTGTGAAGTCATCATCAATGACTGGGATTCCATCATCCCCAACCTGCTGGCCGGCAACTACGACGTGATCATGGCCGGCATGTCGATCACCGACGAGCGCCTCGAGACCATCGATTTCACCCAGAACTACTTCCCGCCCGATCCGTCGCTGTTCATCGCTGCTGCGGGCGCCGGCATTGACCCATCGGCCCTTGAAGGCAAGCGCGTCGGTGTCCAGGGTGGCACCATCCAGGCCGCTTATGCCGAAGAGAACCTCGGCGCCAACAATACGGTTGTTGCGTTCACCACTGCCGATCAGGCCATGGCCGATCTCGGCGCCGGCAATCTCGACACCATCCTGGCCGATGGCGCCTATCTCGAGCCCGTGGTCGCCGCGTCCAATGGCGCCTTCGAATTCGTGGGCGAGGACGTCATGATCGGCAATGGCGTCGGCGGCGGTTTGCGCAAGGACGAGGCCGAGCTCAAGACCAAGTTCGACGATGCGCTTACCGCGCTCAAGAAGGATGGCACGGTCGACAAGCTGATTGCCCAGTGGTTCGACGGCCGCGGTCCCTATTTCACTGAATAAAGCGCTCCTTCGGGGTGGGTTCGCCCACCCCGATCCTTCGGAAAGCCCGCCTATGCTATTCCTCTTGCCCGCTTGGACCAGCCCATGAGCGACGACATCGCCTTCTGGCTGAGCTATCTCACCAACGGCAAGCACCTGACCTGGTATGCAAGTTTCCAGTTCACCATTTTCGCGGCGGTCGTCGGTGGCGCGCTGGCCGTCATCTTTGGCCTCGCCGGCGCTACGCTGAAGAATTCGCGCTTCTTTCCGCTGCGTCTCATCGGCTCCACCTATTCCTCCATCGTGCGCGGCGTGCCCGATGTGCTGTTCTTCCTGTTCTTCCCGCTCGCCTTCGAGCAGGCGGTCGAATGGTTCATGGCCGGCCAGATCTGCACCCCCGAGACCATTGCCGCCCAATCAGCCGCCTGGCCGCCCTGCAAGGAGGCCAACTGGTTCCTGGGCACGCCCGAATATCTGATGCTGGCCTCGGTCTCGCTGGGCCTGGTCTATGGCGCCTTCGCCACCAATGTCATCCACGGCGCCATGCGCGCGGTGCCCCAGGGCCAGCTCGAAGCGGCGCGCGCCTATGGCATGAGCGCCCGCCAGGTGCTCTGGCGCGTGCATATCCGCCAGATGTGGGTCTATGCCCTGCCCGGCCTCGCCAATGTCTGGATGCTGCTGGTCAAGGCGACCTCGCTGCTCTCGCTGCTGCAGATCGCCGATATCGTGCTGTGGGCCGATCGCCTCGGCGCCCCCAATTATCTTTCCGCCGTTGGCCTGGTCCACGATGACTGGCGCTGGCGCTATTATCTTGTGCTCTTTGTCTTCTATATCCTCGTGACGCTGCTCTCGGAAAAGGCCTTTGGCGCCCTGATGCAGCGCGCCGGTCGCGGCATTCTGAGCGAGGCCCGCTGATGGACACCTTCCTGCGCGAACTCGGGCTTTTTGCCCCGGCCATCGTCTTCAACATCTACTTTGCCGCGGCCTCGATCCCGCTTGGCTTCGTCATGGCCGTCTTCCTGGCTTTGGGCAAGAATTCCGCCAATCCGCTGCTCTCCCGCCTCAGCCGCGGCTATATCTATGCCTTCCGCGGCTCCCCGCTGTTCATCCAGTTCTTCATGATCTATTCGCTGGCCCTCTCGTTCAACATCAGCCTGTGGAAGCCGCTCGACATCTCCTGGTTCGTGTTGCATCCGCTGTTCATCGGCCCGCTCGTGCTGGTGCTCAACACGGCCGCCTACACCGCCGACATCTTCTACGGCGCCCTGCGCGCGGTGCCGCGCGGCGAGATCGAGGCTGCCCGCGCCTATGGCATGAGCCGCACCCAGCAGTTCCGCCAGGTGGTCTGGCCCAATCTGATCCGCCTGGCCTGGCCGGCCTATACCAATGAAGTCGTCTTCCTCTTCCACGCCACGGCCATCGTCTATTTCGCCTTGCCCGTCATTGGCCAGCAGAAGGACGTCATGATCACCGCCAAGGAACTGTTCGAGCGCGACTACAATGCGTTCCTGCATTTCTCCGTCGCCGCGCTGTATTTTCTGGCGGTGTCGCTCGTGGTCTTTTTCCTGTGCGGCCTGGTCTATCGCCGGCTGATGCGCCATATGCCGGCGGCGCCGGGCATGCGCTTTGCCCCCAAATGGATGCGATAGGAACACCATGAAGATTATCGCCGATCTATGCATTGTCCCCATGGGCGTGGGGCCCTCAGTCTCCGTCTATGTCCGCGAAATCCGCCGCATCATCGAGGCCTCGGGCCTGACCCATGTCATGCACGCCAATGGCACCAATATCGAGGGTGAGATGGCCGACGTCACCACCCTGGTCGAGGCCTGCTGCGCCCGCCTCACCGAACTGGGCGTGGAGCGGGTCTTCTGCACCATGGCCTTCTCCACCCGCACCGACAAACCCCAGAGCATGGCCGACAAGCTCGCCACCCTCGACCAGTAGGACGCACCATGGCCTTTGAACTGCACCAGACCATGCTTGCCGGCGACAGCCCCGGCGCGTCCACCACGCTCTACTGGTACACTGCCGGCCCCGAGACCGCGCCAGCCCGCGTCCACCTGCAGGCAGCGCTCCATGCCGACGAGCAACCCGGCACCATGGCCTTGCATCACCTGCTGCCCCGCCTGCGCGATGCCGACGCGGCCGGCCAGCTCACCGCCCGCTTCACCATCTTCCCCTCGGTCAACCCGTTGGGCCTGGCCACCACGACGCTGCGCCACCACATCGGCCGCTATGACCTCGAAACGGGTGTCAACTACAACCGCCGCTGGCCCGACCTCTACCCGCTGATCGCCCCGGCCATCGCAGGCCGGCTCGGCAACGATCCCCAAGCCAATATCGCCATCATCCGGGCCGCCGTGATCGACTGGATCGACAGCCAGCGGCCCGCCACCGCCATCCAGCAGCTCCGCCTGCTGGTGCTCAGATCGGCGGCTGCCGCCGACATCGTGCTAGACCTGCACTGCGACGATGACAGCCTCAAGCACATCTTCACCTCGCCCGAACTGATGCCAGGCCTGCAGGATCTGGCCGACTGGATGGGCGTGGCCGCCACGCTGACTGCAGAAGACAGCGGCGGCGGCTCCTTTGACGAAGTTCTGCCCTCGCTGTTCCGCCAGGCGCAGCGGGCCAACCCTGACCACCCCGTCCCGGCAGCCGCTGAAACCGCCACGCTGGAATATCGCGGCCGCGCCGACAGCTTCGATCACATCGGCCAGGAAGATGCGGCAGGCCTGTTCGGCTTTTTCGCCGGTCGTGGCCTCATCCAGGCCGATCCTGGCGCCAGGCCCCAGCCCGCGCCCGGTCCAACCCCTTTCGAAGCCACCGAAGTGCTGCGCACCGATGCCCCGGGCCTGCTGGCCTATCACGTCGAGTTGGGCGAACGCGTCAGCAAGGGTCAGCCCATCGCCGACCTCATTGCCATGGATGGCCCGGAGGCCTTCATGGTGCGCCGCCCCATACTGGCTGGAACTGATGGTTTCGTATTATCCCGGGTCAGCGGCAAATATGTCCGGCGCGGGGCCAGCATCGCCAAGCTTGTGGGCACCGCCATCCTGCCGAGCCGCGCCGGGGCCTATCTGCTGGAAGATTAGTCTAGCTGGCGATTGCCGCCAGCTGCTGCTCGGCCTCGGCCTTCAGAGCGCCCGCCCGCCCCGCAAAGCGAGTCATGAGGTACTGAGCCAGCGCGGGTGGATCCAGGGGGCGCCCGAAATAATAGCCCTGCAGCTGATGGCAGGCGATGCCCGCCAGGAAGTCCGCCTGCTCGCGCGTCTCGACGCCTTCGGCGGTAATCTTGAGCTTTAGCGTTCGCCCCAGCGCGGCGATGGCCTTGAGCGTTTCGCGCGCCACCGCATCCTCGCCCGAGGCGTGCACGAAGGAGCGATCGATCTTGATACGGTCGAAGGGGAATTTCAGCAGATAGCTCAGGCTGGAATAGCCGGTGCCGAAATCGTCCATGGCAATCATCACGCCGAGCTGGCGCAGTTCGGCCAGCCGGGGCACCACTTCGTCGGGGTTCTCCATCAGCAGGTTCTCGGTAATTTCGAGTTCCAGCCGATGCGGCGCCAGGCCCGACATGGCCAGCGCCTTCTGCACCACCAGCGCGATGTCGGAGAGCCGGAAATGCTTGGCTGAGAGGTTGACGGCCACGGTCAGGTGATCCGGCCAGCTGGCCGCCGTCATGCAGGCCTGCTCGATCGTCCAGTCACCGATATCGGCAATCAGGCTCGACAGCTCTGCCACCGGAATGAAAATGGCCGGCGGCACCAGGCCGCGACCGGGGTGATTCCAGCGGATCAGCGCCTCGAACCCGACGGGGCGCTCATCCTCGGTGGCCACAACCGGCTGATAGTGCAGCGCCAGCTCGCCTTTGGCCACGGCATCGCGCAGTTCCACTTCCAGCAGGCGCCGCTCGCGCGCCTCGCTGTCCATCTGGCTTTCAAAAAAGCGATAGGTGCTGCGCCCGTCAGCCTTGGCGCGGTACAGGGCCAGGTCGGCATTGCGCAGAATCTCGTCCGGCTGCGTGCCGTTGAGCGGCGCCATCGCCACGCCGATGCTCACCCCGATATTGGTCAGGTGGCCATCGATGCTGTACGGGCGCCTGATGTCGGCGATAAGCGCATCGGCCAGCCGGCCGACACCGTCTGCATCGCCGGTATTGGGCAGCAGGATGGCAAATTCGTCACCACCCAGCCGGGCGGCCAGATCGGGCTCGCGGACCCGCTCGCTGATCCGCTGCGCCACCTGCACCAGCAGGCGGTCACCCGCCATGTGTCCGCGGCTGTCATTGACTGACTTGAACTGATCAAGGTCCAGAAACATCATGGCGAACGGGGCGCCATAGCGCTCCAGTCTCGCCACGCAGCTATTGAGCTGCTCGGTGAACTTGTTCCGGTTCAGCAACCCGGTCATCGGGTCATGATGAGCCAGCATGGTAATGCGGCGCTCGGCCAGCTTGCGCTCGGTAATGTCCGACCCGGTGCCGATATAGCCCAGATAGCGGCCGGCTTCGTCAAAGGCAGGCTTGCCCGTCAGGCTCCACCAGCAATCCACGCCGGCGGCCGTCACGCGCAGCTCGACATCCTGAAAGGTGCTGCGACCCGCGATGTCACCCTCAAGATGCGCCATCAGCGGATCATCGGCCGGCGTCACGCATTGCATGAAATGCACGAAATCGGCACCCACCAGGTCATCCTCACCCAGCCCCGTCGCCGTAGTAAAACCCCGGGAAATGCGGTTGATTGATCCTTCAGCGTCAAAGCCCCAGATCCAGTCCGACGTGCTCTGCTCGAACTCGCCGAGCAGCAGCTCGATGATTTCTCCCCGCTCGTCGAGCAGCATTTCCGAAGCCCGATGCGCCACAAAGGCCGCCGCGTGGTTGAAAGTGATTCCCACCATGACCGTGGTAAAGGCCATCAGCAGCACGCTTTCCACCCAAAGACCGGGCGTTGAGCCGGTCCCGATAACGGTGCCCAGCACGCCGGCAATCAGCGGGATGGTGAAGGCGGCCAGCGCCTGCGGGTAGTTCACCAGCGCCATCATGGAAATGCACAGCAGTCCCCCCGCGCTGATCGTCGCCGCGCCGCGCATGCTGGCGCTCAGCTCGAGCGGCAGCAGGTTGAATACCGCGCTCCACAGCAATCCCAGCAGCAGCGCATAGATCACCGTCCGGCCGACCTGTTTGGCGGCTTTGGTCTCGTTCTCGCGCCGGCCATTGCGCCAGGCCAGAAAAGTCGCGTGCAGCTGCAGCACATTGATCGCGCCAATCGTCACCGCCAGCGGCCAGAACCGCGCATGGCCCCAGGTCAGTACCAGCAGCACCACCGACACCACGGCCATGGCCGCCAGCAGGGCCGGCATCATCTGGCGCACCGAGCCCAATTGCTGGCGCAGCAGCTTCCTCCGCACAGCCGGCGGCAATCCGTCGGCCCCGATGGCGCGGTCGACGAACCCGTTGATCGACGAAAACAGGCCGGTTTTGGTGCTCATGCTCATCCCGGCACATTGGTCGGCAGCACTTAATTTTGCGTTTTTTCCGGCCCTGTTTTGCAAGGCAATCTCACCACGGTTACCAATCGTTAAGGTAAAGTTTGAGTAAGTCGGGCACACCCGCGATAATGTCCGCCAGAGACGTCGATTTTCGAGCCGTCCCCGTAACTTCGTTGTAAAGACGGAAGACGTCCAGCCTTGGAGAGCTTCTATGAGTGCCCCCTACAAGCCCGTTCCCGAGGCCGCCCTGGCGGGCAGTCTGCGTGACTTCCGCTCCCCCGCAGGTGCCGATCTGATGGCGCGCGTGACCGACTTCTACGCCTGGCAGGATCTGCGCCGGGAACACGATCTGTGGCCCTATGCCCGCTCGACCTCAACGGCCCCCACGGCCCGCTGCGAAGCCCGCAGCGACACGGGCGACGCCTTTTCGGGCATCAATTTTGCCAGCCAGGATTACCTCAGCCTGTCGTCCCACCCTGCCATCAAGCAGGCGGCCATTGAGGCCATCGGCAAGTATGGCGTACACAGCGCCGGTTCCGCCGCCTTGCTCGGCAACACCGCTAATTCGCTTTTGCTCGAAGAGAGCCTGTCGTCCTTCCTGGGCGGCCGCCAGATCGTCCTCTATCCGACCGGTTGGGCCGCCGGCTACGGCTCGGTCCAGGGTTTCGTGCGGGCCAACGACCACGTCGTCATGGATATCCTTGCTCATTCCTGCCTGCAGGAAGGCGCCAAGGCCGCCACGCAGCACATCCATTATCACGGCCATCTCAATCTCGACGCCATGACGCGCAAGCTGGAGCGCATTCGCGCCGACGATCCGCACAATGGCATTCTGGTGGTGACCGAGAGCCTCTTCTCCATGCATTCCGATACGCCAGACCTGGCGGCCATGCGGGCCCTGTGCGACCAGTTCAACGCTACGCTCCTGGTCGACTGCGCCCATGACCTGGGCTCGGTCGGCGAAGATGGCCTGGGGCATTTGGGCCTGCAGAACGCCCTGGATGACGCCGATATCATCATCGGCAGTTTCTCCAAGACCTTCGCCTCCAATGGCGGCTTTATCGCCGTCAAGACCAAGGCGGCGGCCGAATATCTCAAATATTACAGCGCCACCCACACCTTCTCCAACGCGCTGTCGCCGGTACAGGCGGCAACCGTGCTGACGGCGCTGCAGATCGTGCGCTCCGAGGAAGGGCGCACGCTGCGTCGCAAGCTGATGGACAACATCCTATATCTGCGTTCCCAACTGGCCAATGCCGGACTGGAGACGCTGGGCGATCCCTCACCCATCGTGCCCGTCCGGCTCGGTCTGGAAGGCGTTGGCCGCTTTGCCTCCCGCCATCTGATGGCTTTGGGGGGCATTGCCAATCTGGTCGAGTATCCTGCCGTGCCGCAGGGCGGTGCCCGGTTCCGCTTCCAGGTGATGGCTTCCCATACCCACGAGGATATCGATCAGGTTGTCGAGATCCTGGCTAAGGCCATGCGCGATGCCGACCTCGAATACCGTCTGGGCCATGAAGGCGATCAGGACCCGGTTCTCTCCGTCCCCGCGGTCACGCCAGAAGTCGTCTGAGGGCTGTAAGGCGGTCGCCACGCGCGGCCGTCTTTCCCATCAGATCGGGCGCCGCGGCCCAGCCGTGACCTGCTGTAGACCGGTCAGTTGCCGCTAGAGCTGGCCAAGGCGGCAGCCGGCATCTTGGGACCCAGCACCGCCGCCATCTTGCCCAGCAGGCGCGGCAGGTCCACCGGCTTGGTGTCAAAATCGATGCAGCCGGCCGCCAGCGCCTTGGCACGATCGGATTCAAAGGCGCTGGCCGTCAGGGCGATGATCGGCAGCGCCGCCGTCTCGGGGTCCGAGCGGATGCGGCGTGTCGCTTCGCACCCATCCATCTCGCCCAGCCCGATATCCATCAGGATGACATCGGGCATCAGCGACTTGGCCGCCGCGATCCCGCTGGGGCCGTCTTCGGCAAAGCGGATGGAAAACCCCCGCCGCTCCAGCCGACGCCCCAGCACATCGCGATTGATCGGGTTGTCTTCAACAATCAGGACCAGTGCCATTATCTATCCAATCTGCGCATTGGCGGCCTTGCGCTGCCCGCGCACGGATTTGAGCGCCGCCAGCGCCGCCTTTACCTTTGCCGCATCGAGCGGCTTCATGATGATGCCGTCGGCCCCGGCGGCCAGGGCCTTGCTGCGCTCAGCCAGGATAGAAATCATGAAGACCGGAATGTCGACGGTGATCGGATCGGCCTTGAGCGCCGCCAGTACGTCCCACCCATCAAAGCCGGGCATAAGGATATCGAGGAAAATCGCCGCAGGCTTGACCGTCCGGGCGATCTGCAGTGCCGACTGGGGCGCGTCCGAACAGATCGGCGTATAGTTCTCGCGGATCAGCAAGCGCTCGGCCAGCTCAAGGAAATTGCGGTCATCATCGACCACCAGCAGTCGTTCGCGCTTGTTGTGGTCCAGCAGATGCCCGCTGAGCCCGGCATAGCCCTCTCGGTGCGGCTGATCCTGCTCTGCCTCGCTGACGAAATTGTCTTCATCGCGCTCGCGCGGCGTCAGGAACAGCGACTGTTCGGGCTGGGCGACCTTCTCCACCTGGGCCGGCAGGCGGATGGTAAAGCGGCTGCCCTTGCCGATCTCGCTTTCGACCTCGATCTCCCCGCCCATCAGCCGGCAAAGATTCTGGCTCAGGGCCAGGCCCAGCCCGGTGCCGCCATAGACGGCGGTGATCTTGGAGCTGGCCTGGGTGAAGTTGGAGAACAGCGCCTGCTGCTGTTCGCGCGAAATGCCGATGCCGCTATCGATCACCGCAATTTCCAGCCAGTCGCCGTCTCGGCTGATGGCCAGCGTGATCGTGCCGTTCTGGGTGAACTTGGCCGCGTTCGACAGCAGGTTGAACACCGTCTGGCGCACCTTTGTCGCATCGGCCCGCATCGTCCCCAGATTGGGGCCCCGCTCGACCACGAAAGTATTGGTGTTCTTGGCAGCCAGGGGGCGCGCGGTCGACTCGACCTCGTCGACTAGGCGGTCCAGGTCGACACTCTCGATATGCAGGGCCATCTTGCCTGCCTCGATCTTGGAGATGTCGAGAATGTCGTTGACCATGGCCAGCAGGTGTTTGCCGGCGGCGCTGATCTTTTGCAGATCGGCAATCTGCTCGCCCCGTCCGTCCAGTTCGGCATCTTCGAGCAGGATTTCCGAATAGCCCAGCACGGCGTTGAGCGGCGTGCGCAATTCGTGACTCATCTTGGCCAGGAAGTCGGACTTGGCGCCATTGGCCCGCTCGGCATCGTCCTTGGCGCTGGTCAGCGCCTTGAGCGTATATTGGTGCCGGTCGATTTCCTTGATCAGCTCGGACTGGCTGTCCACCACGCTCGAGTAATAGGCCGCCATCATGAACACATAGATATTGGCGCCCAGCGCCGACAGCACGCCGGCCAGCGCCATGTCGGCGACGGGAATGTACTGCGGGAAATCGCCATAGAGATAGATGCCATACATCAGCGCCAGGCCCAGCGTGATCTGGGCGAGAACGAAGATGCGCGCGGTCCAGGCCGCGCCCAGATACATGAAGGCCAGCAAGGGCGTCAGGACGAACCACACCAGGAACGGCGAACTGGTGCCGCCGTAATTATAGGTGCCCCACAGGATGCAGAACGTCAGGTTCAGCACCGATGCCATGGCCAGCGGCGTATAATAGCGCCCGAACAGCTTCACCAGCGCCAGAAAGGGCCAGAATCCATAGATCGAGGCAGCCAGGATCGCCACATGCGGCCAGGGATGGGGGTCGGCAAACCACAGGAAGAGCGGGATGGGCGAGGCAATGATCGGCCCGAAGATATGGCTGATGATGAACATCTGCACGCGCTTGCGCGTGTGCAGGTCATTGGCCATGTGCGGCGGAATGAACCAGTCCACCGCCCTCTGGAATGCCGTCAGTGTGATCACGTTGCGCCCCGCCGAAGATGCTTCCAGACTGCGCGCAACCCTTTGAGAAGTCGTAAACTATTGCCCGGATCCTCGAACGATCCAGGCAATAGTGATGCCAGCCTTACCGCGCCTGGTGTTCGAGCGCCGTCATGACGCCGCGCAATTCAGCCAGTCCCTTCATCCGACCGATCGTCGGATAGCCCGGCTGCGACCGCCGCCCCAGATCGTCCAGGATGTCCTGCCCATGGTCGGGACGCATAGGAATGGAGTGGTCCGGCCGGCCGGCCGCGCGACGCTTGGCCTCTTCGCGCAATACCGCCGCGATCAGGGCCACCATGTCGGTGTCGCCCGCCAGGTGCTCGGCCTCGTAGAACGAGCCCACAATGTCGTCATTGTCGCGCTTGACGTTGCGCAGGTGCAGGAAATGCACCTTGTCGCCCAGCCGCTCCATCATGCCGGGCAGGTCATTGTCCGGCCGCGCGCCGAGCGAGCCCGAACATAGCGTCATGCCGTTGGCGGGGCTCTCGACCGCATCCAGGATATAGTTGTAGTCGGCCTCGGTCGACATCACCCGCGGCAGACCCAGCAGGGCAAACGGCGGATCGTCCGGGTGGCAGCAGAAGCGCAGTCCCAGATTCTCGGCCAGTGGGATGATCTCCTCGAGAAAATCGACGAAATTGGCCTGCAGCCGCTCACGGCTGATCCCGGCATATTCGGCCAGATGCGCCCGCACATCGTCGAGCGACATGGATTCGGTCGAGCCGGGCAGTCCCATGGTCACATTGCG
>Ga0209512_1002686_pt1 | contig 18334 bp, 20 predicted proteins | sample frozenSSSSmetaG_FD_184142 | JGI IMG/M metagenome (GOLD analysis project Ga0209512, IMG submission 184142) | Glacier valley bacterial and archeal communities from Borup Fiord, Nunavut, Canada, to study Microbial Dark Matter (Phase II) -... | ecosystem: Environmental > Aquatic > Freshwater > Ice >... | reverse complement strand
GAGAGAATAGTTTCTCAGGCAAGACGATTTGATTGGAGTGAGGACGACCTTTAGCGATCGTATTCACAACTGATTCTGAAACGCCAACGATAGTTAAATCAATCTGACTCGATGCTGTCTCGACTAAATGAGCGAGACTAATCTCAGCCCCACCAATGCCAGTAGAATCAGTGTATATAATAACTCGTAGACTATTCATAAGACCGATCTATACACGTTCAGATGATTTTCTGCAATGCTAGACTAAGAAAACTGGCGACTAAAGTTTTGACTTGCTAAACCAAGCTGATGTCTCGATATAGGATTCATTAAAAGATTTGTTAAACCCTCGACATCATGGGGATTAATCATTCTAATCGGCGCGCTTTCTAATTCGTTGTTATTGCTAATAAGTCTCTCAGATGCCAATCATTGACCACGCCTCGTACCGTCGGCTCGTTTGCAGCCACGATCGTCGTCAAGACTACGAATTCGATCGCCTGATTAGAGAGGGCAATTCTCAAGCGATCGGTGTAGTGAGCCACGCCGCAGCGATCGGGTGCATAAGTGCCCGCAATCAACGCAATTCGAGTCATTCTTTACGGCGTTCTCGTAGTCATTCACATAACTGTATTTGTAGTGTAGTCACTATTTATCTACTTTGCGATAGAAAATTCCATTATTCTAGTAAGTTTAAGAGATCGTACAGATGTTAAACGGCTAGACTTTTATCTCAGTGTCTATCCTTCTGGAGCAGAGGAAAGCGCGATCGCAGTCTGTTCTGAAAGTTATGAATTGCTTCCAAAACGAAACATCTGATTAAATCTGAAAAGCTTGAACTAGCTTAGTATTGAGACCTTTTCTTTGCTCGGTGCCCAACTTACCTAGTTTTTTGAGTAGAAGCGATCGACGCAACGTAGCGACACGAGTGACCCGGACTTTTGATGCAACACGTAACCCTGTCTCTGCGAATTCTGGATCGGTTGTGTCGATCAAGAAATCTTCAGGCTCAAGCGTCTTTAAATTCTGTGAGGTAATGGCACAAACTACTACATCCTCTCCGTTCAGACTAACCCAAACAATAAGAGCAGGTCGGAGCTTCGTTTGACTGAGATCAGTAAATGGGAAATTAACTAGAACGATATCTCCTCTGGTCATTCCTCGATCGGGTCTCCATCTTCTAGCGTGTAGATATCTGGTTCATTATGCCAGAAATCGAAGGCTCCTCCCTGCTCAGTTAGCTTCGTCAACTCCAAAGTGGAAGGCTCAGAGATTGATGTCCATAATTTTTCTTCTAATAGTGCCTGCTCAGCCGGAGAGAGCGATCGAATGGCTTGAACAAGAGATTCGATCAACGGAACATTGATGTTTTGTTGCAAGCCGCTTGAATTCATCGTACTTTCCACAAAAATTACACAATCCGATAATTTATTATACAAAAGTGTAATCTAAGCATTCTGAACTTCAGCCGATCGAGGATCTTTAGGGTTGAGCCAGTGTCCTATTGAGTGATTGATTCACCTCCATCGATTCGATCGTAGAATTGACTTATTCTCCGTGAGTAAGGCTGCGCTCTTTTAGGGTCTTGCACGACCGATCGCAAATCAGGTAATTCCCATGATTCAAGCACTCCAACAACCTGTCACATTCGATGAGTTTATCGCCTGGTATCCAGAAAACTCAGACACTCGCTACGAATTACGCAATGGAGTCATTGTCGAAATGCCGAAACCCAGAGGCAAGCATTCAGATGTCGGTGGCTTCCTTGTGATCGAAGCAGGAATCGCGATTCGGCAATCCCAACTCCCTTACTTCATCCCAAAAGAATGTGTGATTCGCTCAGAGGACGCGGAATCTGGCTATGAACCAGACGTGATTGTGCTAAACCGACAAACGATCGACGCTGATCCTAGATGGGCAAAAGAGTCGGTCATTACAAAAGGTCAGTCTGCCGTTCTGGCGATCGAAGTGGTGAGTACAAATTGGCGAGATGACTATCACAAAAAGTTTGCAGACTATGAAGCGCTCGGCATTGCAGAGTATTGGATTGTTGATTATTTGGGGTTAGGCGGAAGACAGTTTACTGGTTCTCCTAAACAACCCACGCTTTCTGTTTATGAATTAGTAGAAGGGGAATACGAAGGGCAACAGTTTCGAGGAAGCGATCGCATTGTTTCGCCAGCATTTCCTAACCTAACGCTCACGGCTGAACAAGTCTTTACAGCAGGGATTTAACCCGAGAGAAATTCTAAGGCGATCCTACAATCAGTCTCTACAGCCGCGAAGCCTCGTACACCCATTAAATTTATACAATCCTCTCAGATCTATGTCTTACCCAATCAACGTTGTAATCGAGAAAGATGCAAGTGGCTACTATGCGTACTGTCCGCAGCTTAGAGGTTGCCAAACTCAAGGAGATACTCTGGAGGAGGTGCAAGCCAATATCAAAGAGGCTGCCGAACTTTATCTAGAAACCCTTTCTGAAGCAGAGAAGCAAGCACTCCAAAACGAAGAAATCACGACCATGCTTTTAGAGGTGCAAGTTGCCTAGACTGCCTCGTCTTACTGCTCAAGAAGCTGAAAAGCTTTTGCTGTTGCAAATCGAAGGAAGCCATCATATCTATTTCAGATTGCAGAATGAATGAGTTCGTTCAGATACCCAAAATCGGCGTTGCTGAATCGATCGATGAAGCACAGATTTTACCCTCACCCTAGCCCTCTCCCAAAAGGAGAGGGGACAGGAGTTCTGGCTCCCTTCTTCCCAGGGAGAAGGGTTAGCGAGGGCTTGCCCAGATTTGTGAGGAGGGCATTTTATATCTGCATTCAGCAACGCCTCAGAAGCTCTAGACCAGCCGCTACAACCTGCTCAGGAGCGATGTCTAAACATTCCAAATGATAAGGGCAGGTGAAGGCATAACAAGGACTGCAAAACGTGGGCTGACGCAGCAGGATTGATGGATTGTCTCGCGATCGCCATTGAGATTCTAACTCGGTGCCTGAAAACAAAATCACGCTCGGCGTGCGAGTCGCATCGGCAAGGTGCATCGTTGACGTATTGTTGCTCAACATCAATCGCGCCCTGGCAATCAATGCGGCTAACTCTGATAAGTCAGTTGCGCCAATCAAATCGATCGCCCATTCCCCCAAGATTTTTAATAGTTCACTGCTATTTGCTCGGTCTTTCTCAACTCCGGTCACGACGACTTTCCAGCCTGTGATTTCTGCGAGTTGACGGGCAGCAATCGCGAAACGATCGGACGCATAATTTCGCGATTGGCAACTTGTCCAGGGGTTGAGCAATAGAAACGGATCGTCGTCAGCTAATCCAAATTGATTTAAGCGATCGCTCACACTTCTTTGAGCAACTTCTGGGATTTGAATCGTGAGACTGCGATCGCTAACCTCAAATCCGACTGACTCGATTAAACGCAGATTGCGATCGACTTGGTGAATATCATCGGGTGCCGCTGCGACTTCGTGAGCTAAAGCAGTTCCGCCCATTTCCTTCGATTCACCTAACCGGAGAGGAATCTCCGCCAAGCCACACAAAAACCCGGCTGGATGAGGAGACTGATTAAAACTCGTCAAAATAATCGCCGCATCAAACTGACGATCGCGCAACGTTTCCACTAACTGCCATTCTCGCGCTGGGTCAAACTCCAATCGCCCCAAATCCTGCCAGAGAACGCGCCGCGTCATCACCTCATCTACCCACGGCAACAGCGGAGCCGCCAACGACCCGCCCGGACTCGCCATCAGCGTTAGTTTTGCATCAGGTAGATTTTCCTTCAGCGATCGCATCGTCGAGCTAGTCATAATCACATCGCCAATGTTATCTAATCGCATCACCAACAGATTGCGAACAGATGCCCAATCGTGACTGATTACATGAGTTGAATCAAACAAGTCTACCGAAATCATACGAGTTATACCGATTGAGGCTGACTATGAGCTTTGAGTAACGAGCCGCAGCTTGCCATGACTCGATCGACAGAAATCTCGTCTAAGCAAGTATTCCACTGCTCAAAAGGACAAATCCCGTCATACCAACAGCGCTGCATCGTAAAGTTTTGAACGACTCGCTCCGGGCACTCTGGATAGCCCTGCAAGTTGATATGCGGAGCAGATTGACCATATCGCCCCTGCCAAGACGGACCAAACAACGTAATCGTAGGAACGCCCAACGCGGCTGAAATCCGAGCCGAGCCTGTGTCTGAAGCAAGCGTTAAATCAGCTTGAGACATCATCGCAGCGAGTGCTCTGAGAGTTCCTAGTTGCCAGACTTGGGCAGTTCCTCCGATCGAGCTTACAATCTCAGTCACCGAGTCTGCGTTTGACCCGATCGGAACCACGATCGAGGCTCCATATCGCTGCTGTAATTCTCGCCCTACCCGAATAAAATTCTCGGTTGACCATTGTTTAATCGGCATCCCCGAATCGGGATAGAGAACCACGATCGGGCGTTCAATCTCCCCTAATTTTCCTCGTGCATCCTGCTGTTCTTGTAGCGTTACGTGTATCCGAGGATCTGAGATCGCATCCGAGTGGATCAGTCCTTCATTTAGAAGAATGCTGAGAAAGCGATCGCTGACAAATTCGTCAGAGGGTGGCGATCGCCATAAATTTGTGACAACGCGACTAGCCTCACTCTGATGAATGATTTGATCAATGCCGTCGTAGTTGGTATCAGAAACGATCAAATTATAGGGTTGTTGACTGAGAAGAGTCTCGATCGCACCTCCTGCCTGACCCTTTTGAGCCATTTCGACTCGATGAATCAATGGATCAGTAGTGAGCAGTTCTCCTCCTGCAAACGTGAGAACGGTTAGCTGTGCATCAGGATGCGACCGTCCTAACGCCTGAATTGCAGCCAAAGCAATCAAAACGTCACCGATTCCTCCCAATAGTTCAATAAACAGAATCTGATTCATTCAATCTCTCAAATTCACTGCTTGAACTTTATTAAGTCGCGATCGCAGACTGCACCTACCCAAAGGTTAATTTCACTTCGCAAACGCAAAAACCCCCGAATTCATTAACGAATTCGGGGGTCTGAATTACTCGACGACTAGCATTAGGTGCCAGAAGTCCAAGAGTTGACGTACTGGATTTGATCGGCGTTAAGAGCGTCGATCGTGAAGCCCATCGCTTGCAGCTTCAGCCGCGCAATCTCTTGATCCGCCTCTACCGGAATCGAGTAGACACCGGGTTCGAGCTTGCCTTTGTTTTTGACCAGATACTCAGCGCCCATCGCCTGGTTTGCAAAGCTCATGTCCATCACCGCGCTGGGGTGCCCTTCAGCCGCCGCCAAGTTGACGAGACGACCTTCACCCAAGACGATCACAGATTTGCCGCTCTTAAGCTTGTATTCTTCTGTGAATGTGCGAACAGTCTTAACTTCATTAGCGCGTCCCTTCAGCGCTTCTAGATCGATTTCGATGTCGAAGTGACCAGAGTTGCAGACGATCGCGCCATCTTTCATCGAGTCGAAGTGTTCGCCGCGAATCACGCCTTTGTTTCCGGTGACGGTGACGAAGATATCGCCGCGCTTTGCCGCTTCATCCATCGGCATAACCTGGAAGCCATCCATCACTGCTTCGATCGCGGCGACAGGATTGATTTCGGTGACAATCACGTTTGCACCCATGCCGCGCGCGCGCATCGCCGTTCCTTTGCCGCACCAGCCATAGCCAGCGACGACAATAGTTTTGCCCGCCAACAGAATATTAGTTGCCCGGATAATCCCATCTAAAGTTGATTGACCCGTACCGTAGCGATTGTCGAAGAAGTGCTTAGTTTCAGCATCGTTGACGTTGATTGCTGGGAAAGTCAACGCACCGTCTCTGAGCATCGCGCGCAACCGCACAATTCCAGTGGTGGTTTCTTCGGTGGTGCCAATCAGGTCAGCGAGTTGATGTTTGCGCTGCTGAACCAGGGTTGCAACCACGTCGCAGCCGTCGTCAATGATGATGTTGGGGCGATGATCCAACGCGATTTGAACGTGGCGATGATAAGTGTCGTTATCTTCGCCCTTGACCGCGTAGACGGGAATTCCATAGTCAGCGACCAAACTTGCAGCCACATCATCTTGAGTCGAGAGCGGGTTGCTGGCAATCAGAATGGCATCCGCTCCGCCTGCTTTGAGGGCGATCGCCAAATGAGCCGTTTCAGTCGTTACGTGGCAGCAAGCAGAAATCTTGATGCCCGCAAATGGCTGTTCTTTGGCGAAGCGATCGCGGATTTGAGCCAGCACAGGCATTTCGCGCCCAGCCCACTCAATGCGCTGTTTGCCCATGGGCGCAAGTGCCAAATCTTTGACTTCGTACTTCAACCGAACGGGAGTTGCAGTCATGAACGTGTTTCCTCAGAATAGGTCAGTAGTGAACCGAGAGGAGTCAGAAACTCCTCTAAAAAAGTGCTTGTAATCTTCAGACCAATCCCACCCAAGATCAAACAGTTTTCATTCCTGCAGAGGCTTCTGTTACCAATCCAACTGTGATGAACCGAGGGGTAGCCGCGAAAGAACTCGCCGCTCTGGACTCTCTGCAAAGAACGATCGCTTTCAATCTGGCTAATCCTTATGAAAGCTGTTCTTACTGAAAGAGTGAGTCTTTAATCTTAGGTTTACCGAGTTTTTGCCATTAAGTCAAGTCAAGCTTGGGAGATTGGCTGAGAGATTGACTCGCACTTCACCAATATTATGCCTTCTTCACCCATCGGTTAATCTCACGCAATTAAGTACAAATTTACTATAATAAGTTAGAGATTTAGGAGTCAGGGTTCTTCGATCGAGCCAATGGCGATCGTCCTTCAAAATAGCTATACTTGTAGTGGGCACAAACTACGATAGAAGTCGGTCGTTTACCCTTCAAAACTCAGAAATTAACCTTTAATACCCACGATGCAAATGGTCGTTTTTTCTCCATTGGCAAAGGGCAGGTTGGACAGTATCTTCCCCTCAGAGTTTTAATAGTTAGAACTCCGTTTCAAAAGGCTGTAAAGCGTAGGGAGACTTGCTATTTTGATTTCGAGAAATTGAGTCAAGCTCAGAACTTGGCACGTTCTGATTGCTCTTTGTCAATTGCGATCGGGTCAGGTGCTTACTCAGTTCCCCTACGAAATTAAGCTCTCTGGAGTCTCAGGTGTCGCTAAGGTTCTCGCCTATTGGGATCGGCTAGATCGAAAGCAATCTTCTGCGCTTGACAAGACTCATTCTCCTAAAAAGCGCGATGTTCAAATGTCGCGGCTCCTCAGTTGCAGCCGTCGTGAAATTCCACTACAATAGTACAAACGATTCAAGTTCTCGCCCCATGACGAAACACTACATTCTGCACCTCGACCCCGCCGCCAAATATGAGTGGGATCGCTGCTCTCTCCGCGACCCAATTACCGCCGATCGACCCATCTTTGCTGACCTGATTGCCCAAGCCGTCGGTGAGCAACCCGGCTCTTATTTAGTTGCCGTTAAAATCGAGGTCAATGTGTTAGAGCAAGCGGCTCCTCACTCTCAGTCAGATCCCATTCAGGCACACGAGTTGCCGACTCGAACTGCCCTTCCCCAACTGCAAGAACTTGCCGCTTAAGAGTTGCTTGCCTCATGTCTCGTCGTTCGTAGCCTCAGTCTGAGGTGACTGATTTGGCTACTGACCACCCACCGTCTTCGAGGAACGTTCAGATATGAAACTTCGTTTAGGTCAATATCCCGCCGCGATCGCTCAAGCTGCCCAGCACGTCAATGAGCTAGAGCAAAACATCGCCGAAATTCGTCAGCATCTGGCTCGGCTCGAAGGCAATGCCGATAGGGTCGTCGCCTTTGAAACTGCCCTCAAAAACGACAACCAGCGCAAAGCTCGCCGCTTTGAAGTGCTGCAAGTCAACCAAGAATATTCTCGCGCGATCGACGCTCTCAACCGCGCCGCCACCGAAAAAGCCAATGCCCTGGCTCACCTTGAGCATTTGCGAAATGAGTTTAGCGTCGCCAAGCTAGAAACCCGACTGACGATCGCCCAACAGCTTACAGGTCTAGAGTCTCGCGAACTCGTTGGGCTATAGTGATCCACGATTAAATCATTCAAAGCAGTAGAGCAAATCAGTTCTACTGCTTTTTTATAGGGCAGACTTCAGACATTAAACTTCTTGCAGAAGTCCGCAGATGCCCTCATCCCCCAACCCCTTCTCCCAAGCTTGAGAGAAGGGGAGCCAGATCTCAAAGTCCCTCTCCTAAATGTGGGAGAGGGATTTAGGGTGAGGGCAGGGACTTTTGCAAGAGGTCCATTGAAGTGACTCCTGAAACCTGCTAAAAAAATGACCTTCGCCCAGAGTGAAGGTCACTTAATGGGTTCGAGTTTTTGATAAGAGACTGACAGAAATAGGCGCATTTATGCAAGAACAAATGGTGGATGTGATTCGGGAGTTGATGAAAACGCAGGGCATGAGCATTCGCAAAATCTCTGCCGAAATCGCGAGAGAGCATGGGGGAAGTGCTTTGGGCTACACCCAACAAATCAGTCGCCTCCTAAATGATCCGTCTTACGATCCAAATTTCTCGACTGTTGAGAAGATTTTGACCGCTCTCAAATGTTCTCTGTGGCAAACGAATCAAACCACTGATCTTAAGATTGTAGAAACCCGACTGGATCAATTAAGCGGCGACCTTGCAGACGTGAAATCGACGATCGCGGATTTTTGCCTCGCTCTAGAAGAAATGAGCGATCGATTAAATCTGCCTAATCAACCTCCACCAACTGAGCGGGAATGATAGAATTTTCTCTAGTCGGTATACAAAGCTTCATGAGAATCCTTATTACGCCCCAAGAGCTTGAGCAATTTCGAGCAGACCTGACTAATCACCCCGCCGCTTTAGATGCCCTGAGAGTCATCGAAGACTGTGACGGCGACTTAGAAGACGCGGCGATTGCGCTTGCCATTCGGTCAGGGCAAGAACCTGACATCAACGATCGCTGGCTCGAAGGGTTAGCAAAACGCTGGAGACATATTCTCTGTCAGGCTGACTTAAAAGAAAACCTCGAAGATGGGCTATCTGGGGCAGTTGTGGATGCGATCGCGGCAGACACCGAGATTCCCTCTAAGCTAGTGACACCCGTTGCCATCTATATCCTAAAGACTGGAGTTCAAGATTTTTGTCAGCCCCTAGAAGAAAAGCTGTAAAATTCAATCGAGACATCACAAAATAGTTGCCTTCTGCGATTTCGCCGTTACAATAAACCGCTACACAGGGCAAACATTTTGAGATGCGATGACGTGCATCTGACTTTTGTAAGTGGTGTGAGGCATTATGAAAAGAGAACTGAGACGGATTGAAGAGACCCTGCACCAAATCGATCGTAAAGTACCTGCGTTAACGACCACGGGCGATAGTCTGGTTGGCTCTACCTCCCCTGCTGCAACGATCAAATCAGTGTCTTTTGATTTGCGACCCAAGACCGCAAAAGTCAGTTCTCCACCTGTCATTACTTCGCCTCAGCCTGCGACGGTCGCACCCGATCACATCAAACGCCTCTCTCCATCGGTCGAATCGACTCCAGCTTTAGAACCAGGGGTAAAAGCGTTTGTTCAGCCCTTTTTGGTCGAAGAGATTGGGGCAAAAATCCCGAATCTGCCCAAACTCAAAGCACCTAGTTTCAGCAGTCACCGAAACGGGGCAAACCCAGCTCTAGCAACCAACCTGCTGAGTGAAATTCAAGCGATGGTCGAAGGCTGGCAAGCTGAATTGCACAAAATCTTGCAGCAGATTCAAGACTTGTATTTAGAAGGACCGATCGTCGATGGTTGGCTAGAATCTCACTCCCGTGAACCAGAGGTTGACTCATCAGTGTTGCGCCATGCAGAAGTCGATCGCTTGATGGACTATGTAGAAGAAATCTGCTCAACCCAAGATCAGCCAATCGCCTGTGAATCGCCTCGCACGGGCTATCGGCTCTGTGGTCTTGATCCCGATGGGCAGCTTTGGTCTTATCCTTGCCCCTCTGAGCAGGTCGCCAGTCTCAGCCTTGCGATCGCCCGCTACCAAAAACTCCGCCAACTTCTAGGACGCAAACAAGACTTAGAAACGCGTCTTAATCATCTCGCACAAACGCTGGTCGTCATGCACAGCCACCTCAAAGAACAGGTGTCAAGCAGCGCATCCTAAACTTTATCTCAACTTTACCCAGAATTTTACGGATCTTGATTGTGCCTTGATGTGTTGTGATGTAAACAAGAGATAAGAGGAGAATCCTTTCTTGGGAACTAAACTATGCCTGACCTTCGGGTGTCTGCCATCATTTGCACCCACAATCGAGATCATTATTTGGGAGCGGCGATCGACAGCCTACTCTCCCAAACGTTTGCCGATTTTGAAGTCGTGGTAGTAGACAATGCCTCCAGCGATCGCACCCGTCAAGTCGTAGAAGCCCGGTTAAGCGACTCCCGCTTGGGCTATGTTTATGAGTCAGTGACGGGGCTGTCGATTGCCCGCAACACGGGAGCCAACGCCGCTAAGAGTGGCATCATCGCTTACTTAGATGATGACGCGATCGCCAGTCCTGACTGGTTGCAAACCCTGTGGAACGCTTACCAAGCCAATGAAAAACTTGCGATCGCAGGCGGCAAAGTCACCTTGATTTGGGAGGATGAAACTACGGCTCCGTCCTGGCTCTCAGAGGGGTTAGCCGGAAATCTAGGAGCTTATGACTTAGGCAAGTCTGTTCTTTATATCGATCGCCCCGGACTCACTCCTAGAGGCTTAAACTACTCCGTTCGTCGAACTTTTCTAGAGCAGATTGGCGGATTTGACCCAAATCTAGGTCGCGTCGGAAAAAACCTGCTCTCTAACGAAGAACTTCACATGACAAACCTAGCGCTGCAGACCGGATGGCAAGTTGCCTATTTGCCCGATGCCCTCGTCGCTCATCACGTTTCGCCCGATCGAGTCAGGCGAGGCTGGTTCTTAAGTCGTGGCTGGTGGCAGGGCATCAGCGAGTGCTATCGAGAACAAATTGCGGGCGAGGCAGGGTTTGGGCAATTTCAACGAGGCGGAGAACGGCTGCTGCGCGGACTCTATAAATCAGTCAAATTTGCAGCCGATCCGGCTCAGTGTTTTGAAAATTTAGTCTACAGCTATGGTCAAATTGCCTATTTAAGTAAAGTAACTCAAGGGTTGATCTCTTCAGCTGCCTTGACTCGATAGTTAAAAAACGATATTTAGCAGATTCCAGCAATCTTCTCGATTAAAATCTACACAACTCCCTCTAAGCTTGGTCGGTCTTCCCTGAGTGTGTCTGCAATCAACGTCTCAGTTTTTCACTGGTTTGCATTTCTCGGCTAAAATTCTCTACCCACTCTTGACGCGATTTGCTATGACTGCGATTCAGGTTTCTACTAATCCTGCGCCCCAGGCAGCTAACTCAGTTCGGTTGCTGATTCAGGACGCTTATAACCAAGGTGCCACTGCTCTCTATATGCAGATTGGTCGCACCCCGTTTTATCGCGTTCACGGAAAGCTGATCTCGCAAGACCATTTGCCGATTCTCACGCCCGATCGCTTCAGTCACTATGTGCAAGAGGTGCTGAATCCTGAGCAACTCAAACATTACCGCGAAGCCCAAAAGCTCGATACGAATGCTCAAATTCCAGGCTTTATGCAAGCGCGAGTCAACTGCGGTCCGACGACGCAGGGGGTACAGGCGATGAGCCTAAGCTCGATCGTGCTAGACCTCCCCAGTGAGCTAGAGCGGCAGGGCACGATTCGGGCAATGGTTGATGATGGCTGCAAAAAAGGGGCTTCTGATATTCACCTGCAAGTCGGTGAGGTGCCGCGCTATCGCATCCAGGGACACATTCGGCTTCAAGAGCAATATGGAACGCTGACACCCCAGCAGTTCGAGGAGTTTTTAGGAGAAGTCTTATCGGCAGAGCAGATAGAGCAGTTTCGCAAACGCCAAGAGTTAGACACTGCCATCTTTTATAAAGGATTGGTGCGCTGTCGAGTCAACTGTGCTCAATCGATCATGGGTGGCGTGATGGTGCTGCGATTAATCTCTCTAGAGGTGCCGACGATCGCCAAAATGGGGCTTCCTGATGTCTTGACCAAATTGGTAGAAGAGCGGCAAGGTTTGATATTGGTGACCGGACCGGTCAACTCTGGCAAATCTACGACTTTGGCGGCGATGCTGCGTCACGTCAACGATTCGCTGTCGCGTAAGATTGTGACGATCGAAGACCCGATCGAATATGTTCACACCTCGAATCAGTGTCTAATTACACAGCGAGAAGTCGGACTGCACACGCAGGAATTTAAAGAGGCACTGCGAGCAGCCCTGCGGCAAGACCCAGACATTATTTTGATCGGGGAGATGCGCGATCGGGAAACCGTCGATACCGCAATTCGAGCTGCTCTCACAGGGCATCTAGTCCTCGGCACCCTCCACACTAAAGGAACGGTGAATGCTGTTAAGCGATTGCTCAATTTCTACTCGCCTGAAGAACAGGATATTGTCCGACTGCAAATCGTGGAAGGATTGCGGGCAGTCATTGGTCAGGCACTGGTGCCAACGGTAAAAGGAGGACGAATTGCCGCTCTAGAAATCATGCTCAACACGGACACTATCCGCGACTATCTGCAAAAAGGCAGCATTGACGAAATCTATCAACTGATGGAAGAGGGCAAAGACGGCTCTCAAACGCTCAATCAGGCGCTTTTTGACCTTTATGAAAGCGGGATGGTCAGCCAGAGTGATGCTGTGTCAGTTGCGCTCAACCCAGAAGATCTCAGCTACATGATGAAGAACTACACTCGTCGCTCTAGTCGCTCTGGTTTGATGACGACTGAATATTTCAATAAACCTCCGACTTGAGAAAACAAGTTCCCCTCAAAGTTTTGCACAGAAGTAAAGGAAGTACAAAGTTTGTGCCTCCTTTTTTTGTCGGCTTACTAAAAAGTTTCGGAACACTCACCAAGGCTGAATTTCGTCCAATTATTAAGATTCTGGTCGTTATATTTTTTTACAACTAGGATGTTACGAAGTGTTGAGAGGTCAGTGTAGCCATTGCTCGAAATCAAGAATGTGATGCTGCTCGTTTTTGAAACCTATAGTCAGAGCCTTCTTGGGCATCTCCGATCGTCACCTTTCTCAAAAGTTAAGATATTCTGTTGCCAAAGTTTACTTAACTTAATAAAGTGAGGTAAGATGACCCGGTAAGTACAAATTCTCATTCACTCAGCTCTCCTGCCTTCCTGACATCACTCCGCAAGTGGGTTCGTTACTCTTCAACCTCTTCCTTGTGATCAATGGGCTTCTCAACAGGTCTGGTGCAGGTGCGTTACATCAAACAGAACCCTCTCCCTTCATCCCTACACTTTTGTTCTCATGATGAGTACTCAATTTCCTTGGTTAACGACCATCATCTTGTTGCCCCTGGCAGCCTCTCTCTTTATTCCAGTCATTCCTGACAAGCAAGGCAAAACGGTTCGTTGGTATGCTCTTAGCGTCGGTCTGGCTGACCTTGTGCTGATGGTTTACGCCTTCTGGAAGCACTACGATTTTCAGAATCCTGGCTTCCAACTCGCTGAAAGCTATACCTGGATGCCTCAAATTGCGATCAACTGGTCACTGGCGATCGATGGCATCTCAATGCCCCTCGTCGTCCTCACGGGGTTGGTGACGACTCTCTCCATTCTGGCAGGCTGGAAAGTCACCGAAAAACCACGCCTGTTCTACTTTCTAATGCTGGTAATGTACAGCGCTCAAATCGGCGTATTCTGCGCCCAGGATATGATTCAGTTCTTCCTGATGTGGGAAATTGAACTGGTTCCTGTGTATATTTTGATCGCGATTTGGGGCGGACCCAAGCGTCTGTATGCGGCAACTAAATTTATTCTCTACACCGCGATCAGCTCTATTTTTATCTTGATTGCTGCTCTAGCAATGGCTTTTTCTGGGGATCATGTGACCTTCAACATGACCGAGCTAGGGCTAAAAGAGTATTCACTAACGTTTGAATTGCTGGCATACGCTGGGCTTCTAATTGCCTTTGGGGTCAAGCTGCCGATTTTCCCCTTTCACACCTGGCTACCCGATGCTCACGGCGAGGCATCTGCTCCCGTCTCGATGATTTTGGCAGGCGTTCTGCTCAAGATGGGTGGCTACGCGCTGATTCGCATGAACATGGAGATGCTGCCCAACGCTCACGTCTTTTTCGCCCCGGTGCTGGCTATCTTGGGGATCGTCAATATCGTCTACGGAGCGCTGGCTTCGTTCGCTCAACGTAATCTAAAGCGACGCATGGCTTACTCCTCGATTTCGCACATGGGGTTTGTGATTTTGGGTCTTGCCTCGTTTACTGAGATTGGCACGAGTGGCGCAGTGCTTCAGATGGTGTCTCACGGACTGATTGCGGCGGCGCTGTTTTTCTTGGCAGGAGTCACCTACGATCGGACTCACACGCTCGACCTTGACGAACTAGGCGGTTTGGCGAAGAAGATGCCGATGGTGTTTGCTCTGTTTACCGTTGGGTCGATGGCATCGCTAGCGCTGCCCGGAATGAGCGGCTTTGTTGGAGAGCTGGCAGTGTTTCTCGGATTTACGACGAGCGATGCCTACAATCCGACTTTCAAAGCTGTGGTCGTATTATTGTCAGCCGTGGGTCTGATTGTGACTCCGATCTATCTGCTGTCGATGCTGCGTGAAGTGTTTTATGGTCAGGAAGGAAAGGCAGTCGCTGGAGAATTTCTTCTGGATGCAAAGCCTCGCGAATCGTTTATTGCAGCGTGTTTGCTCGTGCCGATTATCGCGATCGGCTTATATCCAAAGCTGATTACTCAGACCTATGATGTCAAGACCGTTCAAATCGCCGCTCACGTTCGGAACTCGATTCCACTTGTGGCTGGCAAATCTCCAGACGATCTTGCTCACTTCTCGGTTGCTCCAAACCTCTCAATCTCTTCACCGAGTAGGTTATTGGGTATTGTGAAGTAATTCTCCACCCATTTTTAGTAGAAAAGTTGGAACCAGTCTGCTGCCTAGAAAAGTGCCGGACTGGTTTTTCGTTGTGGCATTTCAATTAAAAGATGATTTCGGGAATTTGACTAAGATTACTGTAGAAGTCATCATTGAATTGAGTCGTTAACCATGAATACATCAGCAAAATTATTAACCGCAGCATTGGCAATCACCGCTAGCGTTAGTATTCCTAGAATTGCGGTAGCACAAAATTGTAATTACTACGCGGGTCAAGCGTCTAATGGACAAACGATTAATGTCGATCTGTGTTCGACTCAGAGAGTCAGCGATCGCAGTGTTGATTTTGTCTATTTCTTAGGCAGTGAGAAGATTTACAGTCAAGCTAACTGTCAGGCAGGAACTTGGACCACGTTTCCTGAAAAGACCGTCAGTCGTCCACAGTCTCAAGCAACTCAGACAATGCTCAACGCGGTCTGTCAAAATCGAGGACAAAATCAGACGAGAGCGACTCAAGCGTTTATCGTCGATCCTCCTTCAAACGTCAGAGATTCGCCCAACGGTCGGATTCTCTGCTCATTGAATAGTCGGACTGCTATCAACACCTATGGCGCTAAAGGAAACTGGTATTACACCGATGCGTGTGGACAAATGGGAATGATTCACTCTAGCCAAATTAGATTTTAGGGACGTTAATAGTCTGCTTTTGCGTCAAGGTTAACGCAATCCCTTTCTCGTAATAAGCGGCTTCGTTGATGAAGATGGGATAGACCGTTGATCTGCCCTCGTAAACGATCGTTTGCCCATCTAATCCTAAAAACATGGGATCGCCAGGGTTGAGCGGCTCATAGTCTCGCCCCTGCAAATCGGGGTGAATCATTGCCTGAATCTCTCCTGCTGCTCGGCGCGGATAGTCGATCGTGGCGATCGTTTCGTAAAGGGTGAGAGAACTTTCACCGATCGGATAAGTCCCTTGATTGCAGGTTTGCAGATAGTCCAGAATAGTGTGAATCAGTTCTTCTGTTTTTAGAAACCAATAAGCATCCAGTACGCCCTGAGCGATCGCGCCGACTTCAATCACCAATCCTAGATCACAGAGCGATCGTAGACCCGCACTTTCTGACTCAGGATGGGGCGAACACACCTTCACAAGCGGATTGATCGAACTGACATAGCTGGCTAGCTGCAAACTTGCAGGGCTGCGATTTGCCAACAAAAGAGACAGTCCCATATTGGCGGTAGTGGAGTGTAAATCAATAATCACATCGACTTGAGCATTGCCTTTGGGTCCGAGTTGTTGAGCGATAGTTTTTGCTTGTAGCGCCTCGTAGTCAGAGAGCGTGGAGTTTTGCAGATCTTGGGTCAGAAATGCTCGGTTCAAATCTTGATCGATATACCGACGTGTGGCAGCAAAAGCTTTTGGATTTGCGAGTAGCGTCAGTGTCTCAAAGCTCGATCGCTGCACCAGTTCTGGGTATTGCTCAAACTTTTTGATTAGATAAGCCCCCGTAAACTCATTGCCGTGAGTCCCGCCTACGATCGCGACGCGTTTAATTAGATTCATAGAGATGTTGGGGAAACAATGTTGTCGTACTGTTTGTTGACTTCTAGAAACCCCAAATCTAACTCATGGGAATCTTTTCAGACACCCGCCTCACCATGTCTGTCATCCTGAGTCATCGGCTAAAAATTTCTGAATCTGCTGTTAATTAGTGTGTTGAGAACTCACTCTCACTAGCTCCTGGGTTGATAATATTCGCTGATTAGGGTTCTTGGTTAACCATCTACTGAGAGAGGTGAATGTCCTGCCAACAGAACAGCCCGTGAAGGTTGACTTCCTTCAGGATGTGCCTCCGCAGATTCTACCCAACTCGCCCCTTTTCTCCAGCTATCAATCAAGCTGGAGAAACTCCATCTCGCTCATTATCTTCAGCCAGCGTGGGAGTTACCTGAACTACAGAATCCTCAACACATCCTTGTGCTCCCCCTTGGCTACCAGTCTGTAGAAGTAAATTGGATTTCTGACGGTCGGTCGAGCCTCACACGGTTTGATGCGAATGACTACACCAGTGGTCGTATTCAAATATTTCCGGCTCATGTGCCTTGTGGTGGCTCGTGGAGTCAGAATGTTGAGTTTATTCACTTTTATTGAAAGTCAGCCTTCATTTCCCAAATCGCTTACGAGTCAATCAATAGACCTCCTATGAAAACACCTACTTCCTCTATGGCATAGTGGGTGTTTTCATAGGAGATCTGATAACAAACCCGCCATGTTTTTGGGGTAATCGCCGCGTGGGTCTCTCGTTCTCCAGAGTCGAGCCATGCCACAGGTTGAGATGCGCCAAATTGACCACCCACTCGATCGTGGGTCACAGTTTTCAGGCACATAACCTGCATAGTAGCCTCGCTGCCCAAAAGAACGTGATAATGGGCTAGAAATGCACGGGGCTTATTCTCGCAGTGGGAGACGCGATCGGGCAGTCCAAATGTTAGAGCTAGTCGGTTTAGAGGAGCGGACGCAATACTATCTGGTGCACTTCAATTCTCTCTAAAGATTGATTGAGTCTTTTTCGTCTCTCTTCTACACTTCAGCTTGCACAACTTATCTACAGAGAAAATGTCAGCAATCTTTTTTGGATCAATCGGCACGATCGCCGATACTTCCGAGATGCAAAGACAAGCCTTTAATCAAGCCTTTGCACTCCATAACTTAGACTGGCAATGGTCAAGAGAGGAATACGCGAGTCTTTTGGAGAAAAGTGGAGGGCAACAGCGCATTGAAGAATATGCAAAATCAATGGGGCAATCGGTTGATGCCGCCGCTATTCACCATTCTAAGTTTGAGATTTTTCAAAACGTTCTGCATGAAAAGCCGTTAGCGGCTCGTCCTGGCGTTGTAGACGTGATGCAAAAGGCAAAACAGAACGGGCTGAAGCTTGCTCTGGTGACAGGAACGTCAGAACGAAATGTGTTGTCCATGCTTGAGGCACTCCGCAACGAGATTGATGCCAACGATTTTGATCTCGTCCTCAATGCTTCTAAAATAGAGCATCCCAAGCCTGCCAAGGATGCTTATGCGGTTGCCTTAAAAGAGTTGAATCAAACGCCGGATAGCTGTGTGGCGATCGAGAACAATGTCGATGGGTTGGAGTCGGCAAAGGCAGCGGGGCTTGCTTGCATTGCCTTCCCTGATGAAAACACAGCACGTCACAATTTCAAGACTGCCGATCTTCAGGTGAGTCGGTTAGATTTTGAACTGTTGCAAAAATTTCTCTAAGGATCGTGAATTAAATAAGGTCGGTCATTGCAAAACGGGGTTGCCCTCATCCCCTCTTCTCCCCAGGGAGAAGGGGAACTAGAGGTTTGCTCCCTCTCCTTAGGGAGAGGGTTGGGGTGAG
>Ga0209512_1002685_pt1 | contig 18337 bp, 15 predicted proteins | sample frozenSSSSmetaG_FD_184142 | JGI IMG/M metagenome (GOLD analysis project Ga0209512, IMG submission 184142) | Glacier valley bacterial and archeal communities from Borup Fiord, Nunavut, Canada, to study Microbial Dark Matter (Phase II) -... | ecosystem: Environmental > Aquatic > Freshwater > Ice >... | reverse complement strand
GCATGGTCCGGTGCTTCTGGTTTACCAGCGCTTGCAGTATCGCTGCAACCTCTTCTTTGCTGAGCACATTTGGTAGTTTATGTTCGCGCCGTGGCCGTTCCAGTTGTTCTGTAATCAATAACGAACCACGAATGTTTTTGAAAAATAGTTTTGACGCATTTACCCCGTAGGATTAAAAAAAATTCTCAATCGACTTCTAATGTAAATTTTTCCATTACCTGATTTAAGGTATTTCTCCCTTCGTGTTGCATCTTGTTGATTTATACATCCTTCAAAATAGATCAACCTTAAAGGTCTTCTTTGTTTGGTAGATGGCACATTTCCCTCATTATGGGCTTCTATCCTTTTTTTTAAATCAGAAGTATAACCGGTATAGTACTGATTATCTCTTTCGCTTAAGAGTACATAAGTATAATAGTACATGGTGCTATTTTTTTAATCCAACGGGGTGAACTTGATTCTGGTACGAAAAACTCAATTTTCTAGGAATCATATATTGATATACAAAACGTTGCATATCTTCGTTCGTCGCTTCGGCGCTTGTTTTGGGCTTGATAAACCGCAGAAAAACAGTGATTGCCATTATGTATGTTTTTACGGTCGATTCGCTGTATCTCTTGTGTTCCATCCATTGTTTGAACCGTTCGATCTCTTGCAAACTTTCGGAATCGATTTTGGGTAGATCGGTGACAACTATAGTTGATGCAAAATGGGGGATTGCTTTTGGCTGCTCCGGAATGCGTGTTTCTATCCGGGTAATCCTTGTGTTAAAGTAATTCTTAATCAGTTCAAGATTTTTGCCATAGTTCGGAACCACCCATTTGAAATGTGCATTGTCCCATCTCACATATTGAAAGGTTCGAATAAATTGGATATCCGTTTCATTTTTAGGCATTTTTAGGACTATGCTTTTGCCTGAAAGCTCAATTGCAATTTCATTTTTATCGGTAAATGATTGCCTTGCAGGTATTGGTACCACCTTTTCGATAATTTCAGTTTTGGGTGTCGATTTAGCATCCGATATTGCCTCATCATTGTAAAGTTGCGGTATCTCTATATCAGGAAAAAGACGAATGAGTTGATTGTAAGTATCTTTTCCGGAAGGTATATGCCATGCTCCAAGCGTTCGACTCCACCTGGCATCGGGTATTTGCCTGATCTTCGATACTATTTCCTGGTTAAACGGGAATTCGATTTTAATCCGTTCTTCATTCTTATGAACTATCTTACTTATCTTCATATTCGTTCATTTTGATCGTCAATAAACTAACCTACCAAAGTTAACAACTTTTAAATTGTACCTGTGGTTTAGAACAGAAAAACCCCACCAGTTTACGGACAAACTGGTGGGGTTTAAAATCGAGATGAGGATGTAGTAACTATTCTGCCGCGGCAGCAAATTAATCCAGCGTAACTGCTAGCATTCAGTCATTCCAGGGTTTATTTATTAACATGAACTGTTATTTAGTCTGATACTCCTGCAGGATTGCCTCCTGAGTTTTTCCATTGAAAGGCGTGAGGCCATTTGGATGTTGTTGCCGAAACTTCGGTATGGCAGGTATGACAAGCAATTTTTGTCTCTGGCGAAGTGCCGGCATGTTTTTCGGCAAAGTCTTGAATCGTTGCATCGCCACCTCGGGAACTTTTGTGGCAGATACCACAACTGCCAATCGATTTTACCGGGCGTGTCGAACCCTGGTATTGCAATTCCTGGTAGTTATCCTTCACATTCAGCGAAGGAACCATTGCATGTGGACTTCCATGACAGGCAGAGCAGAACAGGTTACCATGCCCGTGTCCATTTTTATAAAGAGTAGTACCGATATCAATACCCGCTACCCCTTTATGACAGCTTACGCATGTTGGTTCGCCGACCCATGGTATTCTACCGGCAGCAATTGTAGAAGCTACATTGGCCATGCTGCCATGACAGGCTGTACAATTGCCATTGGCGGAAGTATGACGTGCACTTCGGCTGCATTTGGTGGTTGCACCCGGGTGACAGTCGTAACACGAAGCACCTTTGGTTGCATGGTAGCCATGTATTGCTTGCGACAGGTATTTACCCGAACTGCCTGGCGAAGTCGATCCAAGTGCAGGTGAACCATGACAACTTGCGCAAAGTACCGGTTTACTGGTCATCAGCTTTGTCTTGTGCGCCTTGTCGTGTTTGGTCAGGATGTCGTCGAAGGCATTTGCGCCGTGACATTTGGCACAATTGATCTCATCAGAGGTTGGTATCACTGTTTTTGTGGTAGCCACAATCTTACCGGTGGCATCTTTTACAGTGATGGTGGCTTGCTGATAAGGATCTTTTACACCCGAGTCATAAACTGGTACCACAGGAATCCCTTCTGCGCTAAAAAAACCTGTTTCGGCTTTCATTGTTCCCGACAGACCATTCCCGGTCAATCCGATATTCGGTGCCAGCGTTGCGCCGAATAGATTCTTCGCATAGGTCCAGAACTGACCGTAGTTTTGTTTTCCAACCGAATAGGTGTTATTGTCGATTGAATAAGAAACTGATAACCCAGTTGTTACTACTGTCGGTACTTTACCTCTTTTAACGACCTGCACTTTCAGATTGTTGTATGGGGGGAGAATCACCATCTTGTCGTAAGTGGGATTCAGGCAGTGCATTCCAAGGTCATTCCATGCAAAAACAACGTATGTGCTGGTTCCTCCGAAAACAACGCTGTTGATTTTTGCGGCTTTTTCAGTGGGAATATCTGATAGTCCCGTCTGATCTTCGACTGTTTGTTTTGTACATCCTGAGGTAATCAATGCAACAAGCAGCGCCACTTTCAATCCAAAAATTAATCTTTTCATCTGCTCAATTTTTTCGTGTAATTCTTTTTTATTGCCTGAATGTTATTAACATCATGCAATTCTGAGCGAAATATACTTCATATCTTTTCGTTTCAAACTTATTCTAAGTTAGCGATCTGATTGCTTATGATGGTGCTTATAATAAGAACGTATGCACAAATCTATATATGTGCTTATATTTAAGATAAATACATTTACATTTAGAATATAATTGTTTCTATTTGGTAATTTAGTTTAGAATTAGATTAAATATCTATTAGCAATTTGAAGATAATTTTACTGATTTTTAGCCTTATTGAAGGCGCTTTTTCAGAATTATTTCCTGTGGGCGAACATCTGCCATTATTTTATTCTTGCGATATTTTAATTTTAAGTAGCGCTTGCCAGGTTGAATGCATCGATTTGGCCACTTTCAATCGGTTTGTTTAGAATCACACCTTCATCAATTTATTATATCTTTGAACATCATCCTAAATTTGTTGTTAATTGCAGGGTTGAGACCTTTAAAATGTTGCATGATCTTATGAAGAAAGCGTTCAGGATTATTTTTTACTTTGTCCTTCCGGCTCTTATTGCGTTGGTTATTATCTCATTAATTGCTTTGCCTCCTATTGCAAAGAACTATATCAACAAACATGGGAAAGAATATACGGGTAGGAAATTATCCGTGGAGCAGATCAGGATCAATTTCTTTACTTCTACTTTTCATGTGATCGGTTTCAAAATGTTTGAAGCCAATGAGCAGGCCACTTTCGTCGCTTTCGATTCATTAACGGTCGATATCAACCCGCTTCGTTTGTTTTCATCTGAATTGGACATTGAGAAATTTCGCATTGTCAAACCAGAAGTGATCATCACGCAGCAGGATAGCGTCTTTAATTTCGACGATATCATTGCGTTCATCAATTCAAAACCGAAGACAGATACTGTGAGCAAGCCTTCGGGCCCGTTTAAATATGTGGTGAAAAATATTTCACTGGCAGCGGGGAAGCTTACCTATAACGATAAGGGAATAGATTATACGAATATCATGAGCAACCTGGGGTTTGCGGTCCCTTACATCAGTTACAGCCGCGAGGAGATCAGCGAGGCCGGACTTAAATTCTATTTCGAGAATGGCGGTTTCCTGCAGGCAATGGCCGGATATCATCAAACAAACGGGTCGTACAACGCCGATTTAGAGGTCAGAAAATTGGATCTCGCGCCATTTCTCCCTTATCTGAAACCCTATTTCAGGTTTAAAAGCTACGAAGGAAGTGTTGATGGAAAATTTCATATCCAGGGAAATATCAATAACCTCGATTCGGTACTGATACGCGGCGATGCAAACCTGGCAGATTTCGCGGCGAAAGATCCTTCAGACCGTAAGGTGCTGGGTGCGGCAAAAGGCAATGTAACAATGGCCGATTCTTACCCGATGAAGTCTGTTTTTAATTTTGAGAAGATCATACTCACCGAACCCTATCTCTTTTTCGAGATGAAGGACTCGACGAACAACTTCCTGAATTTAATGGTTGAGGATACGGTCAGCAGCAGCGAGCCCTTCGAATATTATTACCAGATCAATCATTTTAAAATAGATGGTGGAGTAGTCGATTTCAGGGACAATTCGTATGGCGATCCGTTTGATTACCATCTCGATGAAATAGCGCTCAAAGTTGATTCAGTTTCTTCGGCCAATACATGGCTGACTGCTTATTCGACCGCGCGGCTCAATAAGAGGGGCAAACTGAAGGCTGAACTCGGAATTAATCCGTCTGATCCTTATGAACTGAAACTGAATTATGTGGTCACTAATTTTCAGCTGAGCGATCTGAATATTATTTCACGCTATTACGTGGGATTCCCGTTTTTACTTGGAAATATGTATTACGAGGGTAAGACCGTGATAACTGCCCGGCAGATTACCAGCGAGAATAAACTGATTGTCCGCAATGCCAAGCTGGGTAAAAAGAGCAAAGGGTTGATGAATATTCCGTTGAAACTGGCACTCTATTTATTAAAGGACGTTCATGGAGACATTATCCTCGACCTTCCGCTTTCGGGTGATTTAAACGATCCGAAGACAAAAGTCGGTAAGCTGGTTTGGGAAGTATTTAAAACCTTTATTGTGAAGGTGGTCTCCTCACCGTTCAGGGCTTTGTCGGGTCTGATGGGAGTCGATCCGGACGAGATCAGGGGAATTGAGTTTAACTATGCCGATACCACACTAACCGATGGTCATCTGCGCAGGGTCAGGCTGTTTACGGAACTCGCGAAGAAAAAGCCCGATATGAAAATTGAAATGGCTTATTACAACGATACCGAACTCGAGAAACAGGCGATAGCCGTCGATGAGGCCGGTAAACTTTTTAATACAGCTACCGGAGCTGATTATAGGAAGGCAAAAGATCAGTTTACCGCTTTCATTGCTAAAAAGCTTCAGACCGACACCGTGAATAGTATTAATGGAAGTGTGCTGCTGATCGGAAATCAAAAGCTCGATTCGATACAAAATAGTTTTGTGCAAAAACGGATCAGCAAGATTGAGGCTGCATTGCAGGTTGCTGACGACTCAACAAGGATCAAAGTAGTTATTCCCAACAAAGAGGCTCCTGAGAACGTGGGTAGCCGACCAGTATTTGAATTGAAATTTTCGATGGATGAATAAAATATCGCGCAAGGTTTTCCGAATGATCATTCTGGCTGTTATCGTGATTTTAACGGCCGGGTCGTTTTATTTTTATACGAATTTTAACCGGATGATCTCCAATGCAATTATGCGGAGCTTTAACGCAAATGTGATCTCCGACGTGTATGATCTGAGCTTCGATCGGTTGAATATCAATATATTCACACGAGAGGTAAAAATTCGTCATGTGGTGATTGCCCCCAAGAAAATCCCGTTGCAGCCTTATCCGTACATCAACAGCTCGTTTGTTTTGAAAACCAGCCGCATCGATCTGAATGGTGTCGATATTTACGCGTTGCTAAAACAGAACCGGCTGCAGATAAGTACCATCGGGATTGAAAAGCCGGAGATTGCTGTACAACTGAAAGGGCGGAACCATGTGCTTTTCCCGTTTAAAGCGGGCGATAAATCTTCGGAAGCAAAGATGGAGCAACTTAAAAGGTTCCTCGATTCGTATTTCTTAAAAGAGTTGGTTCTCCGCGATGCCGTGCTGTCGATGGAAGACGAACATGAAGGCAGCAGTTACAAAATCGGGGCGTTGAATCTATTTATAAGTGATATTCAGCTTCATCAGCATGCCGGTGTCGATTCACTGACGTTCCGAAAGGCCGATTTAGGGATGAGCGGTTTGTTGATTCATGCAAAAACAGGTGGGTTTAAATCGATGGAATCGAAGAACTACCAGTTGAATGTCGATTCGTTTGCAATTCAGCAGCGGCCAGATACGGTTATTTTCCAGGTAGGGAACTACACAACGCGTATTCAGGATTGGAAGCTCGTGACGGCCGACAGTACTTACCTGATTGGCGCTCAGCTGGTCGAGTTGTCTCAAAGCGAAAAGGCGGTGCACATCACCGATGCGGTGTTGAAGCCAACTGTCGGCCACGATGAATTCAATCAGCAAAACAAGTATCAGAAAGAGTTGTATTCCATCACCGTAAAAAAGGTCGATCTGTTGGACATTGCCTTTAGCCATCTCCAGTCCGATAGGGCGGTGTTTGTCGGCCAGCTTAACCTCGACAGTGCGGATGTGTTAATATACAGGGATAAAACAAAGGAGGTCGATTTGAAACGATTTCCTGAGTTTCCGGGACAGCAATTAAACAGCATTGGTATTCCGTTAACGATTAAGGAATTAAAAATAGCAGCATCGAAGCTTGAATACCAGGAGAAGAAAGTGAACGGCGATTTGGCAAGCGTTAAGCTACGCGGATTGAATGTAAATGCTCAAAATATTTCGAATCAAATGGCCGGTTCCACACTAACGGTAAAGGCCGATGGGCATATCGAAAGCAAAATCCCATTTAATTTAGCACTGGCGTTTAGTTATACAAAGCCGGAGTTTAGTTTTAAAGGCGCCATCAAACCTTTCGAACTGAAAGATTTAAATCGTGTAATCGAGGCATTTGCCCCCACAAGTGTCAAAACTGGTTTCGTCGATGCGATTAATTTTTCCGGAAATGGTTATCCGCGTGCATCATCCGGCGATATGGAATTTCTGTATCACGATCTTGGATTAATCGTTGATGTGAAGAAATTTTCGAAGCTGAAGAATAGCCTGATATCCTTTGCCGCGAACAACTATCTGAATTCCAGTAATCCCGCTTCGGCAGATAAAGCCGCCAGGCTCGTGAAATTCGATGTTGTACGCGATCGTAATAAGGGGTTTATGAACCTCGTTGTGAAGTCGATACTGGCAGGATTGCAGGAAACAATGATTCCTTCGAAAGAAAACCGCAAGCTGAACCGCGAAGCGAAGAAGGCGCTTAAAAAGGAAGAAAAAAAGTAGCCCTGCCCTTCGATCAATCCCCGCCCTTCGAGCGGTCGAAGACCCTCGAAGGGCGGGGATTGACTAATCTTCGAGGCTACCTTATCCAATCTTCGAGGGTCTGCGACCGCTCGAAGGGTAGTTGCACATTGCTCGAAGGATTCCGAAATTTCAGAAAAGTATTTTCCCTAAGATTAAAAAATAAACAAATTGAAAAGAGTGTTGTATAATTATTGTGAGATTTGCTTTAAACAGGAAATTAAAAACAAACATTATGAAGCCGAAAATTTCAGTTTTACTGGTTCTTTTCCTATTCATTGGAACCACCCTTTTTGCCCAGGAAAAAAGCAAAAAACAATTGAGGGCCGAACGTGCCATTGAAAAGCAACAGCAAACGGAGGCTTTAATTAATGCAAGAGAATTTGTTTTCGTCGGCAGAACGGCCATTCCCACGGGATTTAAAACAATGAACCTGACTTCAAATCCGAACTATGTAAAATTTCATCCCGATAGTATTGAAAGCTATATGCCTTTTTTTGGTAAAGCATACAGCAGTGTCGGTTATGGCGGTGATGGTGGTTTGAAATTTGGCGGGAAGCCCGAAGATTACACAGTTACCAAAGGGGCTAAAAACTATCAGATTAATGCGAGTGTTAAAGGGAAAAACGATAATTACAAGCTTTCTCTTTCGGTGAGTTTCGAAGGCAGCGCAACACTTTCAATCATTAGCAATAACCGGAGTTCGATTTCCTATAACGGTGAAATTTCTGCACCCGAAAAAAAGAAGTAGCTCTTCGAGCGATCGCTGCCCTTCGAGCGGTCGAAGACCCTCGAAGCGGCATAACCAACCTTCGAGGGTCTATGACCGCTCGAAGGGTCGTTGCAGACCCTCGGAGGATAGAATTAATTCGCTAACTTTACTAAAAAAAAGATGGACACGGGCGCAAGCATATTTTCAATAAATATTTACCTGACTATTTTTATCGTAATCGGAGCAGTTTCGCTCGTTGTTTATTTGATCGTTCGGCTTAACCGGTCGGAGAGGAAGAAACGGGAGATTGAAAAAAAGGTGAAGGAACTTGAAAACAAACTGGATAATATTCAGCTCGAAACGATCGAATCAAAACTCAATCCGCACCTGTTCAAGAATATCTTAAATTCGATCCAGGCACACGCCTACCAGACCTATTTTGCAATCGACAAGCTGGCGAATGTATTGGATTACATCCTTTATGACAGTCACAAGAAATATGTGACGCCAAAAGAAGAAATCGATTTTGCAATGAGTCTTATTGAGATCAATAAGATCAAGCTGAGTCCGTTGTTTGAACTGAAAGTCAAATTAAAGATTCATGAAAATGAACCTTTGTACACACAACCTGTATTGGCGCCGCTTGTGTCGATGGAGTTAATCGAAAACGCTTTTAAACATGCCGACCTTCAAAGTCCGGATGCATTTATATCGGTTACTTACAGCTTTATCGACAGTATTTTTTCGCTGACAGTGGCCAATAAAATATCCGCCAAAGAACCGATGAAGAAAGATCACAGCGGGATTGGTGAAAAATCGATGGAACAACGACTTAAAATAATTTATGGCGAGAATTACAAGCTCGACAAGTTTGTGGAAGACAACTGTTATATTGCTCATTTAAAAATCAACTTACTTGAACACAAAGCTAAAATGCTTGCTATTAGATGATGAGATGCCCAGTCTCACTTACCTGAAAATGCTCTGTGAACAAATTCCTGAACTCGAAGTGATCCGTGCATTTAATGACGCGGAACTCTTTTTAACGGAGATCCCTGCTTTGGAATTTGACCTGTGCATCATGGATATCGAAATGCCCGGTTTCAATGGATTGGAGGTTGCCAGATTACTAAATGGAAAGCCCATCATTTTCACAACCGGTTATAATCAATATGCTGCCGAAGCCTTCGATCTCGATGCCATCGACTACGTACGAAAACCAATTAAATTAGATCGGTTGCAACTGGCTGTTCAAAAGGCCGTTTTACGGACAGACAAAGGATCGGCGCCTAAAAACTATATCCAGTTAAATACGGATAAAGGAAAGATGTTGATCATTACTGACCAAATCGGCTATATCGGCACCTCCGAAACCGATAGCCGCGATAAGATCGCTTACCTGTTGGATGCTGCCACCATCGTTTTGAAGAATATTTCGATTGCGCGACTGCTTGAGATCTTCCCCTTGGGACAGTTTTGCCAGGTAAATAAGAAAGAATTAATTGCCCTCCGTTCGGTTCATTTTTTTTCGCACGATACGATTACCACAAATATCGTTCAGCCTGATGGAAAACCTGTGGTCTTATTTCTAAGCGATACCTACCGGAAAGAATTTATCCAGCTTGTAAGATTATGATTTGATTACAGATTTTTACCGGCTTATTCCATTTCTCCTCCTTTTCACCAGGCATCAATTACTTTATTCCGGAAAAACAACCATTTTTGCGGAATAACGAATTTGATAGTTAAGTTATGAGAAAACTCAAACATATATTTGTCATCTATTTTCTGATCATCGGTTTTTTCTCGGTAATGATTTATTGGATTGTTAAGGCGGGTAAATTATTGGAAGCTGGAAGAGCTGTTGGAATTAAGGCAAGTGAAGAAAGTCATTGGACAGCTTTTTTAAATACCATCTCCCAGAATTTCACGCATCCTTTAGCGCTTTTGCTTGCCCAGATTATCACCATTATCCTTGCGGCCCGCCTGTTAGGTTGGTTATTTAAAAAAATAGGACAGCCAACAGTTATCGGGGAGATTATGGCAGGTATTATTTTAGGGCCTTCGTTTGTAGGTATGTATTTCCCCGGGTTTTCGGCGGCGATATTCCCTGTTCAATCATTAGGCAATCTTCAGTTTCTGAGCCAGATTGGTTTGATCCTGTTTATGTTTATGGTAGGCATGGAGCTGGATATGAAAACACTCAAAAGTAAAGCGCAGGACGCAGTCGTAATCAGTCATGCAAGTATTATTATCCCGTTTACATTGGGAATGGGCTTGGCCTATTTTATTTACACCTTCTTTGCTCCTGCGGGAATACAATTTTTATCGTTTGCACTTTTCCTGGGGATTGCCATGAGCATTACCGCGTTCCCGGTACTTGCCCGAATTGTTCAGGAACGTGGAATTCATAAAACAAGGCTTGGAGCGATTGTGATTACCTGTGCCGCAGTCGACGATATTACGGCATGGTGCATACTAGCAGCGGTCATCGCGATTGTAAAAGCGGGATCTTTTGGCAGTTCTATTTATGTCATATTAATGGCAGTTGGCTATGTCTTCATGATGTTTTACGTTGTGAAACCTTTCCTTAAGCGCGTTGGTGATTTGTACCCTTCGCGCGAAAACATGAGCAAACCCATTGTTGCCATTTTCTTTTTAACCTTAATCATGTCGTCGTATGCGACCGAAATGATTGGCATCCATGCTTTATTTGGCGCTTTTATGGCCGGCACCATCATGCCCGACAACATGAAATTCAGAAATATTTTAATCGAAAAGATTGAAGACGTAGCGCTCGTTTTATTGCTCCCTTTATTCTTTGTATATACAGGACTCAGAACCGAGATCGGGCTTTTAAATGACCCGTTTTTATGGAAGATTACAGGCCTGATCATCCTTGTGGCGGTGACCGGGAAATTTATTGGCAGCGCATTGGCCGCAAAGTTTGTCGGGCAAAACTGGCGCGATAGTTTGTCTATTGGCGCTTTGATGAATACACGGGGATTGATGGAATTGGTTGTTCTGAATATTGGCTACGATCTGGGCGTATTGAATCCGCAGATTTTTACAATGATGGTCATTATGGCGCTCGTCACTACCTTTATGACGGGTCCTGCACTCGATTTGATCAACCGGTTTTTCAGGAAGGAACCCAATCTTGCTTTTAACGAAATCAGTCAGATCAGTAAATACAAAGTATTAATATCGTTCGCGAATCCAGAAAAGGGAAAGGTATTACTCCGGCTGGCCAATAACCTGGTGAAGAAGATGAACAGCAATGCGGCAGTAACCGTGATGCACCTCTCGCCCAATAACGAATTGAACCAGGTAAATATAGATGAATACGAGCACGAAAGCTTTGCCCCGGTAATCGAAGAGTCAAAAATATTGAACCAGAAAATCACCACGTTATTTAAAGTCTCCAACGATATCATGGCTGAAATCCCCGATGTGGCAAACAAAGGCGACTACGATTTATTGCTCGTGGGTCTTGGACAATCGATCTTTGAAGGAAGTCTGTTAGGACGAATTTTAGGGTTTACAACCAGGTTTATTGACCCCGACAGGCTGATCAATACGGTTACCGGAAAAGAGAAATTGTTTGAACGGTCGCATTTTGAAGAGAGTACCCGAATGATACTCGCCAAAAGTGAAGTGCCGGTTGGCATCTTACTCGACAAAAATTTGTTAAAGACCGACAAGATCTTTATCCCGATACTTGATCGCAAGGACGCATACCTGATTAAATATGCACAAAAGCTGATCTCCAATTCGGGTGCACAGGTCACCATCCTCGATGCAAACGGGCAGGTGAAGGATTCTGAAATGAAGGAATTGATACGGGAGATTGAGCAAAACGCGCCCAATCACATTTATCTTGTGAACCAGAATGCAGTTGTGAAAGAACTACTTCAACAGCAGGATCTGATGATCATTGGTCTCGAAAGCTGGAAGAACCTCGTCGAAAAGCAAACAGCCTGGCTGACGAATACACCTTCGGTATTAATCATTTCGGAGAACCATATTCACAGTAAGGCTTTAAACGGATAAAATATCGAATGAAATTTCAGGTTTATACAAGTTATTTTGCAGGAAAAAAGTCATAAGCCGAGGATCTTGGAGGCTCTCAGTGAAAAACGTTGTTATGCCTGTTTTTAAACCTTGCTTATCCCTGAATTAACATTTCAGTTAATCACATCAACACATTTGTAAAAACGACGTGTGTATGCCTTGGATCCTAAATCGCTGATGGTAACCCCCTTTGATTTGCCGGAAGATGAATGTATAAATTTGGAGTTCATTCCATCCGCTTCGCAAATAATACCCACATGTCCAATACGAGACTTATCTCTAAAACCGTAAAAAACGATTACATCACCTACTTTAAATTCTGCTGGTTTAAGCGCTTTCCCGACTGCGTCATAAGATTTGGAACTCCTGGGCAGATTTATTTTGTAATTACTAAACACGTATTTTACGAAACCGGAGCAATCAAACCCTTTTTTAGGGCTACTGCTTGCAAAATGATAAGGAGTGCCCAGCAATTTTTTTGCAAACCGGATGAGGTCGGCTCTTTTAATGCCTGCAAAAGTGCTGGTCGTTTCATCCGATTCCGAATTCGGTGCTTTGCTTTTGGATTGCGATGAAAAGGAGATCAGCAATAATAAAACAATAATAGAAATCTTAATTCTCATTGTAATTCAGTTATTTACTAAGTTAATCGCCTGTTGAAACAAGCGTTGCTTTAAATAAAAATTACCTGTTGTAATTCAAATTTGCAATTATTTCCGGTGACAAAGTAGGTATTTGATTTAGATTGACCAAATCGGGCAGGTCAGATTGAATGCAATTTCAACAATTAAAACTTAATTGTGCTTGAATTATTAAAGATTATATCGATTTACAGAACAATACTAATTTACAAAAACTCCTGACTATGAGTTTAAATCAATTTATGAATGAAAACCTGGATGTTATAAAAGATGAGATAATCAAAAATCGTAAAGTTTTTTGTGGAATATTTGTAATTATTTGATATTGAGTTAAACGGGTAATTAGGCCAAACTTCTGCCAAAAAAAATAGCGTTTACAAAATATTTGTAAACGCTTGATTTTCAACTGTGACCCCGGAGAGACTCGAACCCCCAACCTTCTGATCCGTAGTCAAATGCTCTATCCAATTAAGCTACGGGGCCATTTTTTTTGCTTGAAAGCGGTGCAAAGATAATCAGATTTTGGAGACCATCGCATCACATTCTGTTTTTTTTGGAAATTGGCACAAATAATGGAAAATTCCAATATATTTGCATGTTATTTTTAATTGTTCTTAATAAGAATTAGCGTGCGTCTTTCGGAAGTTGAAGAAAATAAGCGAGTTGTAATTACCAAAGTCCTGGGTCATGGGTCATTTCGACGTCGGATCTCAGAAATGGGATTTGTTGCCGGGAAAGAGGTCATAGTACTTAAAAATGCCCCTCTTCGCGATCCTGTTGAATATCAATTACTAGGATATAATGTTTCACTACGCCGTGCCGAAGCCGATCTGATCGAAGTAATCACTACTGAAGCGGCAATGAAACTTGATGCGCCGGATTTTGATGGAACCATCGACATGGAGGAATTGAAGACTTCGGCACGTGAGAACGGGAATACAATTCATGTGGCGTTGGCCGGAAATCCAAATTGCGGTAAAACGACATTGTTTAATCGCGTCACCAATTCGAAAGAGCATGTTGGTAATTACAGCGGTGTAACCGTTGATGCAAAGATCGCCACCTTTCAGCGGAATGGTTATACATTTAAACTGGTCGATCTTCCCGGGACCTATTCATTAACAACTTTTTCGCCTGAAGAGTTATATGCACGGAATTATATTGTCGAACAAGCCCCCGATATCGTTCTGAATGTAATCGATTCAACCAACCTCGAAAGGAATATGTTCCTTACAACGCAGTTGATCGATATGGATATCAAGGTTGTGATTGCGCTGAATATGCATGATGACCTGGTAGCTGGCGGCGCAAAACTTGATTGTGATAAATTGGGCAAATTGCTTGGTATTCCAATTATTCCCACGATATCGAGCAAAGGGGAGGGACTTGACAAGTTGTTCGATGAAATTATTGAAGTCTACGAAGATCGTAATCCGGTTGTTCGGCATATCCATATAAACTATGGCGAAGAACTCGAGAAATCGATAAAAATCATCCGTAAGGAGATTAAGAAAGATAAGCCCCGCGGCGTGGTTCTTTCATCCAGGTATTTAACCATCCGGCTTTTGGACAAAGATCCGGAGGCATTGAAAGTTCTTGAGACATCTTCCAACTATACCCGGATCAGCGCAATCACACAGGGCGAAATTGCACGACTTAAATCCAGACTGAATGATGAGAGTTCTCACCTGATAACCGATGCGAAATTCGGGTTTATTGCCGGCGCGCTGAAAGAAACATTCGTTCCGGGGGTGCAATGGCGTTATGCGATTACCGGAAAGATTGATCATTTGGTTACACACCGGATTTTTGGATTTCCGATTTTCTTGTTCTTCATGTTTCTGACATTTTTTGCAACATTCAGGTTGGGCGCATACCCTATGAACTGGATCAGCGAAGGTGTCACAATTATTTCTGATTTCATTAAAGCGACAATGCCTTCCGGGATGTTTAAAGATCTGCTTACTGACGGGGTCATCAACGGGCTGGGAAGCATTATCGTTTTTGTACCGAATATCCTGATCTTATTTTTCTTCACTTCATTGATGGAAGATACCGGATATATGGCGCGTGCTGCATTTATCATGGATAAGCTGATGCACAAAATCGGTCTGCACGGGCGTTCCTTTATCCCGATGGTGATGGGGTTCGGGTGCAATGTTCCGGCAATCATGGCAACGCGTACGATCCGAAACCGCAGTGACCGTTTGCTTACGATGCTGATTATCCCTTTTATGTCGTGCTCTGCCCGTTTGCCGGTGTATATCGTGCTGATTTCTGCTTTTTTTAAGGATTACCCGGCTATGGTTTTGACGGGCTTATACCTGCTTGGAATCTCAATGGCGATTGTCATGGCCAAAATTTTAAACCGAACCATCTTCAAACGGAAAGAAACGCCTTTTGTAATGGAACTTCCTCCCTACAGGATGCCGGTTCTGCGAAATACGATGTTGCACATGTGGGACAAGGCAAGTCAATATTTCAAAAAAATTGGAGGTACCATCCTCGTGGCGGTCGTTATTATCTGGGCACTCGAGTATTTTCCAAGAAGTGAGGAAAATCTGCACCCGAAAACGTTGATTACCGGTTCCAACGATGTTCACGACTGGCATGTACAGTCGCAGATCGAAAACTCTTATCTTGGAATGATCGGACGTACAATTGAACCATTGATCAGGCCATTGGGCTTTGACTGGCGCATGGGTATTTGTCTTGTTGCAGGGATTCCGGCAAAAGAGATTGTGGTAAGTACAATGGGTGTCCTTTACGAGACCGGAAAAGATGATCAGAAAAGCAGGGAATTGTTACCTGAAATATTACAATCAGAAGTCTATTTTTCTGGACCCAAAATAGGTGAGAAGATATTTAATCAGGCTGTTGCACTTTCTTTTCTTGTTTTTGTACTACTCTATTTCCCATGCATTGCGGTAATTGCCACTATAAAACGGGAGTCGGGCAGTTTGAAATGGGCTTTGTTTACTGTCTTTTACACCACTGCCTTTGCATGGATTGCTGCCTTTTTTACTTACAATTTAGCTTTACTCTTTATTCCGCACCCTTAATCTTCATTAGCTATGCAAGAAATTCTAACTTGGATTGTCGTAATTGTTGCTGTTATTTTTTTGGCGGTTAAAGCGTCAAAATCGTTAAAGTCGTTCAATAAATCAGATGATTGTAATGGCTGTGGCAGTTCGTGCTCGGGTTGCCCTGTTGCTCCCGCAAATCGGAAAATAAAAAATACCTGAAAGAATTCGGTCAAAAGTAAAAGGTTAAAGAACTAAGTCCTTTAACCTTTAGTATTTAACCTTTCTTTTTTAGAACAACTGTAACTGAATGTTCTAAATTTCGTTTGTGATGTGTTTGCTATCTTTTTTCTCTTTTGTCATTCTGGCAACTGAGGCAATTTCAATAAAAGATGTTCCACCGCCAACTCCAAAATTCCCGCCTACATAAACAACCGTATCGTTTTCGGTAATTTTTCCGCGTGCCTCGAGGTCAAGCAGTGATGATTCAACTAATTTATGCTTATTCTTTTTCGAGACGATCTGGCTGGCATGAACGCCGTATGAAAGAGCCAGTTCGCGTTTTACCCGACCATTGTGGCACTTCGCATACACAGGTCGAGGACTTCTAAATGCTGAGATATAACGGGCGATCTTACCTGTTAGGGTATCGGTTACAATTGCAGCCACATTTAATTCATTCGCGGCCATCACAGCTGCCTCTGCTAAGAATGCAGAGACTTCATTGTCGAGACGTGGAACAGGCAAATCATTCCGCCTATCTTTATTCGATTCAATTTCAACCGCTACACGTGTCATCAGGGCGACAGCTTCAATAGGATACTGACCGTAGGCAGTCTCTCCGGATAACATAATAGCATCGGTCCGATCGAATATTGCGTTGGCAACATCGCTTACTTCGGCTCTTGTTGGCCGCGGACTGTTGATCATTGTGTGCAACATTTGAGTTGCAACAATTACCGGTTTTTTTCGCTCGACACATTTTCTGATCAGCCTCCGCTGTATTGCCGGAATCTTCTCTGCTGCGATTTCTATACCAAGATCACCCCTTGCAACCATAATCCCATATGAGTAATCAAGAATTTCGTCGATATTGTTAACCCCATCGGTATTCTCTATTTTGGAAATAATTTTTATTCGGCTCTCTTTGGCATCCAGAATTTTCTGAACAGCCAAAACATCTTCTTTGTTACGAACAAATGAGTGAGCAACAAAATCAATATCATGATCAGCTGCCCATTCAATGAACATTTTATCTTTTTCGGTAATAGGAGGCAGTGAGAAAGAGACCCCTGGCGTATTAATGCTTTTTTTGTTTTTAATCTCTCCATCGTTGCATACGATAACTTCGAGGGCATCGCCAACTTTCGCGGTGATTTTTAATTCGAGTTCGCCATCATCGATTAACATGGAACTTCCGATAGTAACATGTTCTGCAAATTCGGCATAATCAACAATTAATAAGTCGTCTGACGATTGTTCATCCCCACCTTTTACCAGAAGTTTGTCTCCTGCTTTTACTTTAATGGGATTTACTATATTTTTGGTTCTGATTTCAGGTCCTTTTGTATCAAGAAGGATCGCAATACAATCGCAAACACTCCTGACATTATCGACTATTTTCAAGGCAGTTTCAGGCGTTTGATGGGCGGTATTTATCCGAACAACGTTCATTCCGGCATCAAACAGCGCCTGTAAAAACTCTACATCGCAGCGCTTATCCGAGATTGTAGCCACTATCTTAGTGTGCTTCATTGTATTCATGATCAACAATATTAAATTTCTATTTGTATGCAAAGGTAGTTCAATTTCAGGATACAGAGGGTAACGCCTCCTGCATCGTGCCGGAATACCATTTGGTCAAATATAGCACAAATATTTGAATATGTGCACACCCAGGCTAATCAACCGGTAACGGATATGACCGATTAATTAACGAATTGTTAATCATGCCCCACCTCAAAATACATTATTCCGGAGCCAGAAAGCTCTCGATACCGAGTCTGTAGGAATCAAGTCCAAATCCCATAATGCTCCCTTTACATACCGGTCCGATGATCGATTCATGCCTGAAATTTTCCCTTGTAAGGATGTTAGAGATATGAACTTCAACGACAGGCGTGGTGATTGCAGCGATCGCATCGCGTATTGCAGCAGACGTATGTGTGTATGCTCCTGCGTTAAATACGATCCCGTGCGCGGAAAATCCGACGCTCTGAAGGTAATTTATAAGTTCCCCTTCGACATTCGATTGGAAATAATCAAATTCTATGTCTGGATAGCGGGAAGTTACTATTTCATAATAATTTGTAAATGAACTACTTCCATAAATGCTTTTTTCCCTGACCCCCAATAAATTTAAATTTGGGCCATTTACAATAATAATTTTCATCAAAGTAAAATATTTTGTATATTTATCGTGTGCAATTAACGAAAAAATGAAACAACTTTTGCATATTTACGTTTGTTCTTTGTAATATATAATAAGATTAGCTAAATTGTTTCATCTTTAAATTTAAAACGAAGTATTATGAATTGGTTAGAAAGCAAAAAGGGGTATGAAACATTTTTGAGGATAGA
>Ga0209512_1002684_pt1 | contig 18340 bp, 13 predicted proteins | sample frozenSSSSmetaG_FD_184142 | JGI IMG/M metagenome (GOLD analysis project Ga0209512, IMG submission 184142) | Glacier valley bacterial and archeal communities from Borup Fiord, Nunavut, Canada, to study Microbial Dark Matter (Phase II) -... | ecosystem: Environmental > Aquatic > Freshwater > Ice >... | reverse complement strand
GGTGATGCGAACGATCTCGCGGCACGTCGGCACTGGCACACGCATTGTTGGCGGATTCGCCCGTGAACGCGCGGGAGAGCGTGGTCCCGAGGGAAATGACGCAACCCGAGGTGATCACGTGATCGAGATTCGCGGCGGACTGGAGCTTCCCGCTCGTCGAGAAGACATCGAACTCCACACGAGCGACGGGCTGACTCTTGTCGGGGAGCTCGCGCTGCCCGCGACCGCTGAGCCGGTCGCGACGATTGTTGCGCTGCATCCGCTGCCGACGGCGGGCGGATTTATGGACTCGCACATCATTCGCAAGGCCGCCGCGCGGCTGCCCGCACTGGCCGATCTCGCGGTTCTGCGTTTCAATTTCCGAGGCGTGTCCTCTCCGCGGGGTGCGTCGCAAGGCACCTTCGGCGACGGGATTGACGAGCAACACGATCTCGCCGCAGCGATGAACTTCGTGCGTGAGCAGGGACTCCCCCACCCATGGATCGTCGGGTGGTCTTTCGGCACCGAGGTAGCGTTGCGGTTCGGCCTGCGGTATCCCATCGATGGTGCGATAGTGCTGTCGCCGCCACTGAAGCGAGCTACCCCCGACGACGTGGCCTCATGGGCGGGAAGCGGCAAGCGGCTGGTGGCGATCATTCCCGAATTCGACGACTACGTGCGACCCGACGAGGCGCGCGAGCGATTTGCGAGCGTCCCCGAGACCGAGTTGGTCATTGTCTCTGGCGGACGTCACCTCTGGGTGGGCGAGCAACAAACCTATCGAGTGCTGAGCGAGATCGTTGCGCGGCTCAACCCGGCTGCCCTTCCGTTGCCGGAGTCCTGGCCCGAGCCGTAGCGAGGGTCGGTGCCGCGCGCTAGCGCTCTGCCTGCCGCGGGATCACGACCTGCTCGGTGATGAGCAGAATGGCCGCGGCGACCGGGATGGCGATGAGCGCGCCGAGCACACCGAGGAGCGTGCCGCCCGCGAGGGCCGCGATCACGACGATCGCGCCCGGTACTTTAACCGCTTGCGACATGATGCGCGGGTTGAGCACATATGCCTCCACCTGCATGTAAATCAGGTAATAACCGCCGACAAAAAATACACTAGGAGCTCCATTGAAGGCGAGGACGATGAGGGTGTTCACGATTGAGCCAGAGAGGGTACCGACGAGTGGGATGAGCGACCCGAGGAACGCGATGAAAGCGAGGAGCGCAGAAAATGCAACCGGGATGCCGAATAGGGGAAGCACGAGTGTCAGGTAGATAAAAGAGAGGACGCCGTTGACGAGCGCTAAGCCGCCCTGCCCAACCACGAAACGGCCCACCGCGTGGCTGATCTGCTCGGCGAGGTCGATGAAGGTCTCTCGCCGCGAGGCCGGAACGAGTCGATACATGCCGCGCTTGATTGACGTGAGCGACGAGACGAAGTAAATCGTGAGGATAAAGATGATCACCGCGCCAGTGATCCCCGTGGCTATGTTGATGCCAACCGTGAGCACTCCGCCGCCGATACTTGTGAAGTTCAGCGACTTGACCCACGTTGTTGCGGAATCGATCAGACCCTGAAGACCCAGCCACGGGAACGTCCGTTGAATGGAATCGCGAATGGAGTTGTCGGAGAAGGCGGTGATGAGCGACGGAATCGTCTTGATTGCCGTCTGGACTTGGCTGACGATCGCGGGGATGATCGCGAGAATAACCCCGATAAACACCCCGGCGACCGCGAGAATCACGGTGAGGATTGCGACCGGGCGTGGGAAGCGGTGCCTCTCCAGCCAACTGACGAGCGGGTCGAGCCCCAAGGCGAGGAACAGCGCCGCACCCACGTAGGTGAGGATCGTCGCGAGGTTACCGATCGTGACGCCGATTCCCACGGCGAGAAGCACTCCCAACCCGCCGAGTAATCCGACACGAAAGGGGTTCTGTATCTTCACGGCGGTTCCTTTATCGTCGATGATGGGTACGAGTAAAGGTTACTGCTCCGCTGTGACGCGTTCGGCATCTTGCAAAACGCCTCGCAAGTTTTCGAAATACCCTGCGACGGTTTCGCGCTCAAGCTTAATCTTCGCGAGGCGTTCTTCGGCCTCCGACACGAGTTGTGAACTGCGCATGTCGGCGTCCTTGATCGTGGCCCTTGCTCGCGCTTCCGCGGCGCTCACCACCGAGGATGCGTGCGCATCCGCTTCCTCGCGCACGGCCTTCGCTTGCGCCTTCGATGTGCTCTCGAGCGATTGCGCTTCGTTGCGCTTGTCGTTGGCGTTACGAATCGCTTCCGCGAGCTGAGCCTGGGCCTCGTCGAGGTAGTTCTGTGTCTGGGCGGTTGCCTCGCGGTGCTTGGAGAGGAACTCCTTTTCGGCGTCCTCGCGACGGGTCTTGAGCTCAAGCTCGAGGTCGTTGCGCGCTTGCTCCGCATCGCGGGTGAGGCTCGTACGAAGCTCGTCGCGCTGGTGCGCGAGTGACGCCCTCGTTGTCTCGGTCTCGCTCGCGAGTTCTGCCCGCTGGCGCTCGATATCGCGGGCGAGATCGGTCGTGTGTTGCTCGATATCGTGCGCCAGTCGTGCGCGCGCGTCGGCAATCTCGGTTTCAGCTGCCGACCGCTTTGTCGCGATCTCTGCTTCGGCCGCGGCACGACGCTCCGCGATCTCGGCCTTGAGCGTCGATCGTGCGGCGGCCGTGTCGGCGGCCAGTTCGTTTCCGGCCGTCGCGATCTCGGCATCGAGGGCGGTCCGTGCGGACGAGGTCTCGGTTTCGAGCGTTGCGCGTGCTGCGGCGGTGTCCGCTTCGAGGGCCGCGCGCGCTGCGGCTGTGTCTGCTTCGAGCGTTGCGCGGGCTGCTTCCGTGTCGGCGGCGAGGTTCGCGTAGCCGGCCTCGACATCCGCTTGAAGCTTCGCCTGTGCTGCCTGCGTCTGGTTGGAGAGCTTCTCTTGGGCTGCCGCCGCTTCGTTGCGAAGCTTGGTGCGCGTGGCGCTCGTCTCCGCGGCGAGCGACTCGCGCCCGGTTGCCAGCTCGGCCTCGAGTTCGGCGCGCCCTGTGTCGAGCTCACGAGCGAGGTCGGTGCGACCCTGTTCAATGTCGCGAGCGAGCGTGGCGCGCTGAGTAGCGTTGTCATTGTCGAAGTTTGCGCGGCCCAATTCCGAGTCTCGAGCAAGCTGCGCCGCCGCTTCGCGGGCTTCGGCGGCTTCTCGCTCGGCAGCGACTCGCAGTTCGGCCGCGGATCGCTCCGCCTCGGCCGTGAGCGCAGCCGCTTCGCGTTTTGCGGTTGCACGGGTTTCCGCGGTCTCCGTTGCTAAGGCCGCGCGGATTGCCGCGGCCTCGCGCAGCGCATCCTGATTAAGGGCTTCGGCTTCGGCGCGTGCGCGGGCGGTCTGCTCCTCCGCCTCGCGGGTGGCATCGGCGCGGGTCTTCGTCGCACTGGACGCGGCATCGTCCACGAGGGTCTGCGCCGTAGTCACACTGTCCGCGCGAAGCTTATCGACGTCGGACTGCACTGTGCTTCGCAAACGTTCGGCGTCGATATCCGCCTGACCGATGAGCCGCGTCGACTGCTCCTCGGCCACGCGCAGCGTGTTCTCGAGCTTGGTGCCGAGCCCCGCGTATGTGGGGCTGCCGGTCTCGTCGAGTTCGGCCTGAAGGTCTTCGTTTACCGCGAGAAGTCTCTTGACTTCCTTGGCCGCGTCCATCCTCTCCGTCCGTGCTTGGATGAGTTCGCGTCGCATGTCTCCAACAACGCGGTCGACTTCGTCTTTGCGGTAGCCGCGCATTTCGGTTCCGAAATCGGTCTCGTCAACGGCCATGGTTTCTCCTTGCGCGGTCGGAACAACCCTCAGAGTTTAGCGTGCGTCGGGAGCGGGATTCACGGTGAAGTCGGCCCGGCGCTTACAGCGATCTCCCAGTAACGTCCCAGACTCAGAGTTGGGTGCCCACCGGGGTGTCGGCTAGTCTGAAGTGTCTTTATTGCTGTTACTTCCACTTTTCTTGGGAGCCCCTCCTCTCGTCCCTAGTGCGAACGCCCGCCTGTGAACAGTCACATGGCCGGCGGAGGGTGCCATGACCTGTTGTCAGGCCTGGCAGCACGAAAGGAGTAGTTCGTGCGATTTGTTCTCGCCATTATTTGTTTTGTTGTCGCTGCCGGAATGATCGGTTACGGAATCGCGCAGCGCACCGTTCTCCTCGAGCCCGACCAGGTCGACGTGTCGACCGTCGTGTCGGGCGGAAACGCCGTGACGGTCATCGACGGTGCAACCCTCAACGCGTTCCCCGGAGTCCAGACTCTCTCGGCCAAGGGCGATGGAAAGATTTTCGCCGCATACGGGCGAACGAGCGACATCGAAGCCTGGCTCGGCAACACCAGCTATACGAAGGTGGGTTACGACAAGGCCAGCAATTCGCTCACCAGCTCGGTTGTTCCCGGCAAAGAAACGGCAGTGCCCGACCCAACCGGCTCCGACCTGTGGTTCGGCGAGTTCAGCAACGACAAGGCGGTTCTTGCGACGGTCAACGTTCCTGCCGACGTCTCGTTCATCGTGATCTCGGACGGCAAGTCTCCCGCACCGGCAAACCTTCGGATTTATTGGCCGCTCGACAATTCGACCCCGTGGGCCGCGCCGCTCATCGGAGGGGGAGCAATCGTGCTCATCGTCGGCCTCGGGTTCTTGCTGTGGGCAACCAACCACATGCGCAGCGGGCGCGGGCCGCGTCGAAAGGCCCAAAAGATGCCGAAGGTTCCGCGCAAACCCGCGCTTAAGCCACAGTCCCGTAAGGCCATCGACGCCCCCGCGAGCGGTCGTCGGCGCGGGATGACCGCTGTGCCGGTGGTTCTCGTGGGACTTCTCGCACTCAGCGGGTGCAGTGCCATTTTTCCGACAGCCGGGCCGGCGAGCGTTCCCACCCCATCAAGAAGCGCCGCCTCCCCGATTTCCTCTCTTGACCCGCCCGCGGTGACCGCGCGCCAAGTGGAACGGATCATCTCCAAGGTCAGCGTCGTCACGACGAAAGCCGACAAAGATCGTGACGCGAAACTGATCGCCACGAGATTCACGGGAGCGGCGCTGCAGCTTCGGCTCGCGAACTACACGATTCGCGGCGTCGACCCGACGATTGCCGGTCTCCCGACGATTCCGGATGGACCCGTCAAGCTCACTTTGCCGCAGCAGACTCTTACCTGGCCCAGAACGGTATTCGCAGTCATCCAGGACGACAAGGACACCAAGATTCCGCCGGTCGCAGTGTTCCTCGAACAAGACAATCCTCGATCCGACTACAAGGTCAGCTACGCAATCACCCTTGAGCCGTCGGTGCAGTTGCCCGACGTCGCACCGGCGAATGTGGGAGCCTCACGCTTGTCCCCGGACAGCGGCCTACTCAAGCTGACCCCGAAGGATGCCGCCCTGGCATACGGGGACATCCTCGAGAAGGACGTCGATAGCGCCACCTACCTCGAATTCGACAAGACCGGGGACAGTTTGCGGACCGCTGTGGGACTCACATACAAGCAGGGGATCAAGGCCTCGCTACCGTCGACGGCGAGTGTGTCATTCGGCCACGCCATCGGGCCGGCACCAGCGATCGCCTTGGCGACCAACAGTGCCGGTGCGATCGTCGCGGTGAATCTCAATGAGATCACGACCGTGAAACCGGTCGAAGCCGGGGCAGCCGTCAACCCGACGGGGGCCGTCAAGGCTCTCTCGAATATCTCGGTGAGTACGTCCGGCGTCGTGGCGACGTACGGGGACCAATTACTGTTCTTCATTCCCGCGGCGGGCAGCGATGCCAAGATTGTGCTGCTCGGCTACAGCCAGGGCCTTGTAACCGCCAAGGAGATCTAATGTCGAATGCCCCCCTGAGTTCAGCGTCCCTCCGTGGGGCCATTGACCTGTCGTCGCTCGTTCGCCCGCCCGCGCCCGCGCCCGGCGCTGGCGGAAGCGCACCGGCTGGGGGCATCGTCCGGGTGGCGACGGATGCGACCTTCACCCAGATCCTCGATCTGTCGTCGATCGTGCCGGTGGTCGTCGAGTTCTTCGGGCAGGGCCTCGAACCGACGCTGGGTCCGGTGGTCAGACAATACGGTGGACGACTCGCGCTCGCGACCGTCGACGGCACGGCGAACCCGCAATTGGTTCAGGCGTTCCAGGTCGAGCATGTTCCGACGGTCGCAGCGGTCATCGCCGGCCGGCCAATTCAGTTGTTCACGGGCATGCTCGCCGACGCCGGATTGCGCGATGTGTTCGAGCAACTCCTGCAGGTTGCCGCACAGCAGAACGTCACGGGGACGATTGCTGAAGACGGTGACACCGGGGACGGCACCGAGGCCACTCCCGTCGAAGAGCCGCTGCCCCCGCACCACCAAGAGGCGTACGACGCGATCTCGACCGGGGACTTTGCGACCGCAATTCGGGAGTACGAGACCGCGATCGCGCAGAACCCGCGTGACCAGCTTGCTGTGGCTGGGCTCGCGCAAGTTTCGTTGCTTGCACGCTTGGACACTGCGTCAGCCGAGTCTGTTCGAGCCGCCGCGGCCGCCCACCCCGAGGACGCCCAAGCCCAGCTCGCCGTTGCCGACCTCGATGTCGCCGGCGGCCACCTCGATGACGCGTTTGCGCGCTTGCTTGACCTCTTCCCCACACTCGACGCGGCCGGGAAGAATCTCGTGCGCACCCGTGTCCTCGAATACTTCGAGATCACGGGTGCAGACGATCCGCGAGTGGTCGTCGCGCGCCGCAGACTCACCGGGCTTCTGTACTAGCTAGAGCGACCGGTAGCTGCGCGGCGTGAGCCACAGCCCGCCGAGGGGCGGAAGCGTGAGTTCGACCGATGCCGGGCGACCGCCCCACGGCTCATCTAGTGCGTCGACCGAGCCGAAATTGCCGACGCCCGATCCACCGAACTCCGCGGCATCCGTGTTGATGACTTCGTCCCAGGTGCCCCCCACCGGCAGGCCCACTCGGTAAGGTCCGATTGGGTTGCCACTGAAGTTGAAGATGCCCACGAGTGGCGCTCCGCCGTGCGACCAGCGCACGAATGCGAGCACGTTCTGGGCGGCGTTGCCGCCGTCGAGCCACTCGAAGCCGGCTGGCGTATTGTCTTGCTCCCAGAGCGCGGGAGAAGCGGCGTACACGCGGTTGAGTGCGCCGACGAGTTTCTGCAGGCCCTGATGGATGGGCTGGTCGAGAATCCACCAGTCCAGCCCGCGTTCCTCGCTCCACTCGCTCGGCTGACCGAACTCGCTGCCCATGAAGAGCAATTGCTTGCCGGGGTGGGCCCACATGAATGAGAGGTACACGCGCATGTTGGCGAGCTTCTGCCACTGGTCGCCCGGCATCTTGTGTAGCAGTGATCCCTTCCCGTGCACGACTTCGTCGTGGCTGATCGGCAGCAGGAAGTTCTCGCTAAAGGCATAGAAGAAGGAGAACGTGATGTCGTTGTGGTGGTACGAGCGATACATCGGGTCTTCCTGCATGTACTGCAGCGAGTCGTGCATCCAGCCCATGTTCCATTTCAGGCCATAACCGAGCCCGGATGACGCGGTCGGCTTGGTCACGCCGGGCCAACTCGTCGACTCCTCGGCGATCATCACGATGCCGGGATTGCGCTTGTATGCGGTCGCATTGACCTCCTGCAAGAAGCTGATCGCCTCGAGGTTCTCGCGTCCGCCGTACTTATTGGGCAACCATTCGCCGTCCTTGCGCGAGTAGTCGAGATAGATCATGCTCGCGACCGCATCCACCCGCAGCCCGTCGATGTGGAACTCCTCGAGCCAGTACAGCGCGTTAGCAACCAAGAAGTTGCGCACCTGCGACTGGCCGAAGTCGAAGATGTACGTGCCCCAGTCCATTTGCTCGCCGCGGCGGGGGTCGGAGTGTTCGTAGAGCGGCTCGCCATCGAAGCGTGCGAGGGCCCACTCGTCCTTCGGAAAGTGTCCTGGCACCCAGTCCATGATCACGCCGATGCCGGCGCCGTGCAGTCGGTCGATGAGGTATTTGAGGTCGTCGGGATGCCCGAACCGGCTTGTCGGCGCGTAGTACCCGGTGACCTGGTAGCCCCACGAACCTCCGAACGGATGCTCGGCGAGCGGCATGAACTCGACGTGGGTAAAGCCGGTCAGGGCGAGGTATTCGATGAGCTGATCCGCGAGACCGCGGTAGTCCAGCCCGGGCCGCCACGACCCAACGTGCAGCTCGTACACGCTCATGGGAGAGTTGTGCGGGTCGGTGTTCGCGCGCCGCGTCATCCATTCGTCGTCGCCCCAGGTGTAGAGGCTCTCGCCGACCTTCGATGCCGTCGCTGGCGGAATTTCGGTGTAGCGAGCCATTGGATCGGCCCGGGTGACCCACGTCCCCGAGGCGCTGAGGAGCTCGAACTTGTATGCGCTCCCGGGCATCAGCGCGGGAATGAAGAGTTCCCACACTCCGTTGTCGTCGAGCCGGCGCATGGCGTGCCCGACGCCGTTCCAATCGTTGAAGTCACCGACCACGCGAGCGGCGCGCGCGTGGGGCGCCCAGACCGAGAAGCTCGTGCCCACGACATCCTCGTGCGGCCGGAAGTGCGCCCCGAGCACTTGCCACAACTGCTCGTGACGGCCCTCACCCCACAAGTACAGGTCGATATCCCCGACCGATGGCACGAACCGATAGGGATCATCCGCCGTCCAGGTTGGACCATTCTCGTAGGTCGTTTCGATCGCGTAGGCCTGGCCGGGCGCGGAGACAGTGCACTCCCACAGTCCGTCGGCGATGTGAATCAGTGGTGCCCGCGATGCGTCGGCGCGCACGGCTGTCACGGTTGCCGCGAGCGGGCGAACGACCCGGATGACGAAACCGTCGCCCGAGGGATGCTGCCCGAGGGCATCGTGGGGGCGAGGATTGGTGCCGTTTGCGAGGCTCGCACTGTGCTCGCGGCTCAGGGAGCTCGGTGCCGGTGACGGTGTTGACTCCGGTGTCGGCTGGGACCTGGGCGCCCCGGTCGGCGACTCTGCCGCCGCGGGGGTCTTCTTCGCTGCCATGTCAGGCCTCTCAGATTTCTGCTCGGGGGAACTCCACGCGCAAGATGTGCACGGGTTCGGTAAACGCATCGAGGCGCACGTAGTTATCCCGGCCCCAGTGAAACCGGGAACCCGTGATCAGGTCGACGACCGTGAACTCGTCGTCGGCATTGAGTCCGAAGCGAGTCGGGTCGAGATGCACGGTTGTCTGGCGCACGCTGTGCGGATCGAGGTTCGCCACGACGATGATCGCGTCGGGTTTTCCGCCCTCCACGTATGCCCCCGCGAGGTACTTCGAGTACACGAGCATGCACTCGTCGTCGCTCCAGTGCACCTCGAGGTTGCGCAATTGGCGCAGGGCAGGATGCGCCGCTCGAATCAGGTTGAGCTTGGTGAGGTACGGCGCGAGCGACGTCCCCGCTTTGTGTGCCGCGACCCAGTCCCGTTGTTTGTACTCGTACTTCTCGTTATCGATGTTCTCTTCGCTACCGGGGCGCGCGACGTGCTCGAACAGTTCGTAGCCCGCATACACACCCCAGCTGGGACTCGCGGTGGCGGCGAGCGCCGCTCGGATCTTGTATGCGGCCGGTCCACCGAACTGCAGAAACTCTGTGAGGATGTCTGGCGTGTTCACGAAGAGGTTCGGTCGGAACGCCGCCGCAGTCTCCTTCGAAATGCTCGTAAAGAACTCCTCGAGCTCGACCTTGGTGTTTCGCCAGGCGAAGTAGGTGTACGACTGTTGGAACCCGACTTGCCCGAGCGATTGCATCATCGCCGGACGCGTGAATGCCTCGGCCAAGAACACGACGTACGGGAATTCGGCGTTAATCTCGTGCAACACGAGCTCCCAGAACTGCAGCGGCTTGGTGTGCGGATTGTCGACGCGGAAGATCGTCACCCCGAGGCTGATCCAGTACCTGAGCAACCGGAGCACTTCGGCCCGAATCCCGTCAGGGTCGTTGTCGAAATTGATCGGGTAAATGTCTTGGTATTTCTTCGGCGGGTTCTCCGCGTATGCAATCGTTCCGTCGGGCAGCGTCGTGAACCACTCGGGATGCTCGCTCACCCACGGATGGTCTGGCGACGCCTGCAGAGCAAAATCAATGGCGATCTCAAGCCCGATCCGCCGCGCCGCCTCAACGAACGTGGTGAAATCCTTGACGGTGCCAAGGTCTGGATGAATCGCGTCGTGGCCGCCATCGGCGCTCCCGATCGCCCACGGCGAGCCGGGGTCTCCCGGCGTGGTCGTGAGCGTATTGTTGGGACCCTTGCGGCCGGTGAGACCGATCGGATGAATCGGTGGCAGATAGAGCACGTCGAATCCCATGTCGGCTACCGCTTGGAAGCGTTTCGCCGCCGTGCGGAACGTTCCGCTCGTCCACGTGCCGTCCTTGGCTTGCTTGGCCCCCTCGCTGCGCGGGAAGAACTCGTACCAACTGCCGACGCCGGCGCGCTCGCGCTCGACGCGTAGGGGGATCGGCTCGGTTTCGGTCACAAGACTCGCGAGCGGCTTAGCTTCGATCGCGGCCGTGAGCTTCGGGTCGAGGGCGATCGTGAGCTTCGCTTCGGGCGTGAGCGAGGGATCGGCGAACGCAGCGGCGGCATCCCCAACAACTTTTCGAGATCCCGCCCGGTCGAGCAGCAGTCTGCCCATCGTGACCATGAGCTCGACATCGACGCCTGCGGGAATCTTGAGTTCGGCGTTGTGCAGCCAGGTCGCCCAGTCGTCGGTGAATGCGCGTACTCGCCAGGTCCACTCGCCCGAGATCGGGAGCACCGCTTCCGCGCGCCAGCGGTCGGTGCCGGGGGCGGTCGGGCGCATCCGGTAGGTCGTCGACCGACCCTCGGGATCCGTGACAATCAGGCGCACGCCCAGCAGGTCGTGTCCCTCGCGGAATACGGTCGCCTCAAACGGCACAACCTCACCACGGTAGGCCTTCGCGGGCCACCGCACCTCGGGCTGCTGAGGCGCGAGGAAACGAATCGGGATGCGACCCAGCTTTGGTTCGTACTCGATACCCACGCTGGAACCGTACCGCGTTTCCCCTCGTGCTCCCTAAGGAAAACCGCCACTGGCGCGCGCAAAGTGTCCGCATTCACGCGGACAGGTTCTGTACCCCTGACTGGGGATTATCGTCGGCCTTACTGTTGCGTACTGTCGGTAAGTGGGGGGAAACCACAGTTTGGGGCGGCACCTAACAACCGGCTTCGCTGTTGATCACTTTCCAGCTTGAAGCAGTACATAACACCGAACAACCCGGAAGGAACTCGTCTACCCGAGGGGTTCCTCGTCACCGTGGGTGCGGCCTGTGCCGCGCCCGAACGGTGGCGTCGATCCTGACCGAGCACGTCGGTGCACAACTCACCGGTGCCGTGGCACCTGTCGAAAGGAACACCATGAACAAGCTCATCAAGGGTGCGATCGCTGCGGCTGTCGGTATCGCACTGCTCATGGGTGGCGCAACCACCCTCGCATTCTGGAATGACTCTGCCAACGTGCCCGGTGGCACGATCAGCGCGGGAACGCTCACGATCGCTGTCCCTGGCACCATTCCCGCCACGGATGGCTGGAAGAGCGGCTCGACCGCGATTGCCAACATCTCGAACTACCGCATAATTCCAGGCGAGACCATCACCTACACGAAGACGTTCAGCGTCACCGCGACGGGTGACAAGCTCACCGCCGCGGCGGGGCTGACCGGTGGAGCAATCACGGCCGCGTCCGCGTCCGCAGCCGATGGCGCACTAGCCGGCTACCTGACCAAGACCGCGACCTTCACGGTCGGCGGGGTCAGCACGTCGACCGTCAACGCCGCCGCTGGGACGCAGACCGTGGTCGTCACGACCACCCTGACGTTCCCGAACGCCACCGCCGCGAACGACAACCTAGCCAAGCTCGGTTCGGTTAACCTCGCCGCGTTCACCATCACGCTGACGCAGAACTAGCAGCGCGACCCGGGTGTGCGTGGCGATCCCGTCGCGCACACCCGGGTAGCCGACCCCGTCCGATATCGAGCCCGCGAAGGCGGTGATCACGTTGTCAGTTTCGACCAAACCATGGCCGGCGTTGATGACGCTGCGCCGTCCGCACGGTGTCTTTCGCGCGATGGCGGCGGTGGCGTTAACGGTTGTCGTCGCGACTGCCGCGGGAGCACTCGGGGCGGGGGGCACCTACGCGTTCCTGAACGCGGCGGCGCCGGCGGTGCCGACGGCAACTCTCACGGCGGGCACCGCGTCACTCTCGGTCACCCCGGGTGCCCAGGATCTCAGCAACATTTCGCCGGGCCAGACCCGCACCGCCCTCTTCACACTCACGAACGTGGGTGATGTGCGGATGGACCTCGCGATCAGTTCGATTGCCGGGCCTGCGTCATCCAATGGCCTGACGGCGACGGTCAGTGCCGGAAGCTGCACCGCAACCCAGTACACGTCCGGTGCTTTCGGCGTTTCCACTCTCGCCAAGGGTGCGTCAACGACCGTCTGTGTGACTGTCCAGATGCTACTCAACGCGCCGAATTCGGCGCAAAACGCATCGACGCCCATCACGGTTCTGATCACCGGGACCCAGGCATGAGTGGCGCGCCCGGTCGGAAGCGGACCCCAATCGAGATCGGGTGGCCAACACTTGTGCGGATCGCCGCTACCGTCTTCGCGACCACCATCCTCGCGTTGACATCGACGGTGAGTTTCGCGGCGTTCACGGCAAGCGGTGCTCTCAGCGGAGGGGCGACCTCGACCGGTCTCGGGCTGGTGTCGACAGGATTGACTGACAACGCGGTCACCTACACCTCAAGGATCAAGCTCACCAACGCCTGGGTCACGTTCACCAACACCGGGCAATTCCCGCTCATCCTGTCATCGCTGACGGTCGCGAACGCGGGCAGCAACGCGCTCGGCGCGGCAGTTCAGTTCGACCTGTGGGCCGACACGAAGTGTGACAGGAAGGCGCCTGGGTCCGCGTTCAAGACAACTCTTGCGGCGGGCACCACCGCGATCGCGTCGAGCTACGGCTTCGTCATTCCCGTCGGCGGGTCGATCACCCTCTGCTCCGACACCCAGTTCAAGGGCAAGTTCAAGTCTCTGGCGGGCCAGACACTCGCGTCATCGGTGATCTTCACTGCAGCCGCAACATCCGGTGCCCCGTCCTGGACCACCGCGGATGCCGCAGCCCCGGTTATCGCTGTGGAGGTCGTGAGCTTCGCCCCGAGCTCGGTGACCTGCGCGCGCGGCGCTGACTACGTTGTCGGCCCCGACCGGTACTCCTCGGTTCTGCTGTCGTGGCTCGAACCGCCCGGACAAAAGCCGGACCGCTACGAGATCTGGCTCGGCGATGTGCTTGTCGCGACGACGAAGGACAGCAAGGTTCTCTCCATCGAGCTCAACAGTGTGCAGGTGACGGACGTCGGCGATCTTGAAGTCACCATCGTGGCGGTGAAGGGCAATTCAAGTTACTCGAGCGAACTGGCCTACATCACCTCCACGGCCGGCGCTGCAGCCAGAAACATCACCTGCTCATGACCCCGGTGCGAAGTGAACACTCGCGCCGCGCGCGAATCGGCGCGGTTCTCGCCGCGGCCGGTGTTGCCGTGTTCGGATCGCTGCTTTCGGGGCACTCCGCAGCGGCAGTTACCGGTGACTCAATCGAAGTGAGCCCTGACGGCGTGAACTACGGCCGCACGTACCCGGGCAGCCTGTTCGGTGAGCTCAGCCTTGTCCCCGGGTCCACCGAGACGGCCACTCTGTGGGTTCGCAATCCGACGGCAAGTCGGGCGTGGCTGCGCGTCACGCTGGAAAGTGTCGTGACGACCGGGCCGGAGTTCGAGAACGCGCTCGCGCTGCAGCTCACGACGCCGCAGGGAGCCCTGACCACGCCGCTCGCCCTGTCGGCGAGCTGCGCTGTTCTCGCGGGCGCAGTGCCAATGGAGCCGGGCGAGTCGGTGCCGTTGAACGTCGCCATTAGCCTCGGCACGCTCGATGGCCTCCGGGGGCAGGGCGGGCGTGCGCAGTTCACCGTGGGGCTGACGCTGAGCGAAGTTCCCTACCTTGCGGCCAACTGCACGATTCCCGCGATCAATGTTCCTGGAACTTCGGGGGTTTCCGAGGGTGGCCCCCGGACCGGCGCGGCCGCTGGCCCGACCACCACCGATCCGTCGGCCGGTGGTGCTGGGCGGGGCGTAGACCGGTCCATTCGGGGCGTCCCCACCGACTTCAACACCCTGGCCCTGGATCTGGTGACCAAGATCCTTTTCATCGGATCCGCCCTGGGCATCGGTGCGGCATGGTTCATGTCAGTTTCAGCAAGACGCGGCCGCGCTCCCCGTGCAGCTGTTGCCGCCACATCGCAGAAATCAGCAGCAGGAGGAACACCATGAGCGTCATGACCGAGCCGACCGTCCGAGCTACCGACAGTGGTCAAGCCGGACCCGCAAGCGTCGAGCGCGGCATCCTTCACTATCTCGGCCTCGGACTCAGCGGTGGACTGCTCGCACTCCTTCTTCTGATGGCCGGCGCGGTCATCGTCGTACCGGCCGTCACCGGCGCGACCCCATACACGGTTCTCACCAGTTCGATGGAGCCGAGGCTGCCCCCGGGTACCCTCATCGTGGACCGCCCGACCTCGACCGACGAGATCCGCGTGGGCGACGTGATCACCTACCAGCTCGCGTCGGGCAAACCGGTCGTCGTCACGCACCGGGTCGCGGCCATCACCACCACAGACACCGGAGCCAAGCTGTTCACCCTGAAGGGAGACAACAACTCGCTGCCCGACGCCGACCTCGTCCTTCCCGCTCAGGTCCGGGGCAAGCTGTGGTACAGCGTTCCCTGGATCGGGTGGGTCAACAACGTGGTGACCGGCCCGGCCCGTGGCTGGCTGATCCCGGGACTCGCTTTCGCCCTGTTCCTCTACGCGGGTTACATGGCGATGAGTGCGTTGGTGGGATTTCTCAAGAAGGGACGGGAGTCCCGCGCGGCTGCCAATGATTCGGACCTGCCCTAGGGTTGCCTAGTGAAGGCGATCCGACGATTTACTGTCCGTACCGTGCTGCCCGAGGCGCTCTCGGCTCTCGATGAGTTGTCGACGAACCTGCGCTGGTCGTGGCACGAGCCGACCCTGAAGTTTTTCGAGTCGATCGACCCGATCCTCTGGGAGGCGACCGGCAGCGATCCCATCGCACTTCTCGGCGCGGTCGAGCCCGCCCGCCTGGCCGAACTCGCGTGCGACGCGACGTTCGTGAGCGCGGCGGATAACCTGCTCGCGCAATTGCACGACTACATCGAAAAGCCGCGCTGGTACCAATCGCTTACCGACGCTCCCGCCTCGATCGGCTATTTCTCACCGGAGTTTGGTATCGCAGCGGCACTTCCGCAGTACTCGGGCGGCCTGGGAATCCTCGCGGGCGACCACCTCAAAAGCGCCTCCGACTTGGGCGTCCCGATCATCGGGGTCGGCTTGTTCTACCGCGCTGGCTACTTCCGCCAGGCGATCTCGCCCGACGGCTGGCAGCAGGAGAGCTACCCGGTCCTCGACCCCGACGGGCTCCCGCTCACCGTCTTGCGTTACCCGGACGGTACCGCAGCGCAGGTCGCGCTGTCGCTTCCCGACGGCAAAGCCCTGTACGCGCGAGTGTGGCAGGTGAAAGTCGGTCGCATCACGCTACTCCTGCTCGACACCGACATCCCCGAGAACGAGGATGCCCTGCGCACTGTCACCGACCGCCTCTACGGCGGCGGGGGAGAGCACCGCTTGCTTCAAGAGCTCTTGCTCGGGATCGGCGGTGTTCGTGCGATCAAGGCCTTCACCGAACTGACCGGAGCGGCGTTCCCCGAGGTGTTCCACACCAACGAAGGTCACGCCGGATTCCTGGGCCTCGAGCGCGTGAGCGACCTCATCGGCAAGGGACTGTCGTTCTCAGAAGCGTTGCAAGCGGTGCGTGCAGGAACCGTGTTCACGACCCACACGCCCGTGCCGGCGGGAATCGACCGCTTCGACATCACGCTCATCTCTCGCTACTTCTCGACCGACTTGCTTCCGGGCGTTGCCGTCGGCGACGTCGTCGCGCTCGGCGAGGAGAACTACGAGGGCGGCGACCCACTGTTCTTCAACATGGCTGTGATGGGCCTGCGGATCGCGCAGCGCGCCAACGGCGTCTCGAAGCTTCACGGCGATGTCTCCCGCGGGATGTTCGGCGCGCTCTGGCCCGGTTTCGATACCGACGACGTGCCGATCACCTCGGTGACCAATGGCGTGCACGCGCCAAGCTGGACCGATCCCATGCTGCTCGACCTCGCGGCGGCCAAGCTCGCGACCGGCGACACGACCTCGTGCGAGTGGACGTCGTCGAAAGTCAGCGACGCCGACCTGTGGGCCGTGCGGGGACGCATGCGCGATCAGCTGGTTCGGGATGCGCGCCGCCGAGTCTCGGCCGCGTGGCAGGAACAAAACCCCGGAGTGGGAAACCCCGCGTGGTTCTCCGAACTGCTCGATCCGAACGTGCTCACGATTGGCTTCGCCCGGCGCGTGCCGACCTACAAGCGCCTCACGCTCATGCTGCACGACCCCGAGCGACTGCGCGCACTGTTGCTGCACCCCGACCGGCCGGTGCAGATCGTGATCGCGGGAAAGTCGCATCCGGCTGACGACGAAGGCAAGCGGCTGATCCAGCGACTCGTCGAGTTCAGCCAGGAGCCCGATGTGCGCAAGCGCATCGTCTTCCTGCCGAACTACGACATCGGCATGGCCAAGCTGCTCTACCCGGGGACCGACGTCTGGCTCAACAACCCGCTTCGCCCGCTCGAGGCGTGCGGAACGTCGGGCATGAAGGCGGCCCTCAACGGGTCGCTCAACCTTTCGATCCTCGATGGGTGGTGGGCCGAGTTCTACGACCAGGAGAACGGCTGGGCTATTCCCTCTGCCGACTCCGCGGGTGATTCGGCAGAGCGCGATAAGCTCGAGGCCGACAGCATGTACGACCTTATCGAGCACCAGATTGCGCCTCGGTTCTACGATCGCGGAAAGGACGGTGTGCCCACCCGGTGGGTCGAGTCGATCCGGCACACCCTCTCGACCCTCTCGCCCGCGCTCTCAGCCGACCGCATGGTCAAGGAGTATGTCGAGCGTCTCTACATGCCCGCCGCGGCCGCCGAGCGCACGATCAGCGCGTCCGCCTACCAGCCCGCGAAAGATCTGGCTGCGTGGAAAGCGCGAGTCACTGCGGCCTGGCCGAAGGTGCACGTGAGCCATGTCGAATCCGGGGGAGTGGATGCCGTGCCCCAAGTCGGTGACGCGCTCCACCTGCGCGCAACACTCGACATCGACGGACTCTCGCCCGACGATGTCAGCGTCGAGGTGCTCTACGGTCGCGCGCGCGACGGTGACCGGCTCGAGGACGTGCACCACCAAATCCTCGAACTCGCCGAACGTGGCGAGGGTGCGCCGCTGGTATTCGCGGGAACCGTGGCGCTCACGCGGGCAGGGAGCTTCGGGTACACCGTGCGGGTCGTCCCGAATCACGCGCTGCTCGCGAGTTCGGCCGAGATGGGACTCGTCGCGGTCGCCGAGTAGAGCCGATTGGGCCCGCATCCGGCCACACGGTTGGGAGTCTGTAGTGCCGTGAGAGGTCGAGCGTGGTGCGCAGCCTCGTACCCCGAAACCCCTCGTATCTTCCTTGGGGTCTGCCGTAATGCGATTTCGATGTACCCCGATTACGCTAGCCATGCCCCCGAAGAGCTGGGTGCTAATCGACCCAAAACAGTGCTCTGAGCAGCACTTTCTGCCCCAAATGGGGAACCCCCGGACTGGGTGGGTGACACCCCTTGTCCACCTTTGTGCCGACCTCGTAGGTTTCATCCGGGGGAAGAAACACCCTGCATCCTCAACCCGAATAAGGAAGCACAATGTCACTTCGCAACAAGGCAATCGCTATCGTCGCGGGCGTCGCGGTCTTCGCCGCCGTCAGCGCGTCAGCAGCAACGCTCGGTGGCCTCACGACCAACGACGTCGGAGCTAACAGCAACACCGTCAAGGCACAGGTCACCAATGGCGTGACTGTCAGCTGGGCAACGGCATACAACTCAACGATCCAGGGCTACGCCCTGACCTCGGTCACGCTCACGCCGGTTTCGGGCACTATTCCCGCGACCGCGGCAACGCGCCTCACCCTGACAAACGCTGCGGGCACAGTGCTTGGCGAGCTCACGGGCACGGGAACGACGCTCAGCGCCGCCGGGCTCACGATCCCCGCCCACGACATCTACCGGGCATCGCTCGTGATCAACGGTGGCACCGTCACCGCGGCGGTCACCGGCACCAACTAGCTGCTCTCGCATCCAGCAGCAGGCAGCGGCACCAAGGAGCACCAATGCTCACACTCGAACGGGATC
>Ga0209512_1002680_pt1 | contig 18352 bp, 8 predicted proteins | sample frozenSSSSmetaG_FD_184142 | JGI IMG/M metagenome (GOLD analysis project Ga0209512, IMG submission 184142) | Glacier valley bacterial and archeal communities from Borup Fiord, Nunavut, Canada, to study Microbial Dark Matter (Phase II) -... | ecosystem: Environmental > Aquatic > Freshwater > Ice >... | reverse complement strand
TGAATCGGACCAGTAAGGCAGTGTAGGCGCGTCTCCGTAAACATAGGTCCGCTGACCGTTCACGGCACCTCTCCCTGTCATCTTTCTTACAGGCCCGGTGAAGTTCCTGCCTTCGTTAAAGGCTATGCCGGTAAAGAAAGTGTCCGGATAGGAAGCTTCCGGGGCGACGATCCCCGGAGGCGTATATACTATTGAATCTCCAAGACCGGTAATGCATATCATCGCCGGCGTAATTTTATGTGTGTCCCCGTCTTTGATTGTTATATATAATCTTACCTGGCCACGAGCCTGAAAGATCATCATCAGCAGGAAAGCAATTAAAGATGTTTTCATTATTTATTCACCACTTTCATCACTCCTCTCATTACTAAATAATGCCCCGGATAGGTGCACTCATACGGATAGTCTCCCGGTTTCTCCGGAGCCGTAAAATATATAGTTTCAGCTGTTCCCGGCTGCAATAACGTGGTGTGAAATAAAACTTTCTGAGAAGACGGCACATAACTCATGCGTTCTCCCTTTAATCCCATTTTCAATGCGCTGCTTCCCACTTCATCAGCAGCATTAGGCGTGGTGATCACTACATTATGCAGCATATCATCCGAATTTTTAAAAGTCAATTTCACTTTCGTGCCCGCTTTTACAGTCACTGCCGTGATATTGTATTTTAATCCCGGCACAGGAGTTAATAAAATAGTTTGCTCAGCGCCCTTTGTCCATTCTGCGGGTTGCTTTACAAGATGTTTTATTGTTGTGGCCGTCACTACTTTAATATTTTTTTCCTTACCGGTCATGTTCATGTGCTGGTGATCCATTATTTTTTGAACCTTATTATCCGCAGTGACCGCAAGCTTTTCACCATCAGGAAAATTATTCAGGGTGTAATAGCCAAAATTATGCAGCAATGCAAAGTTTTCCGCCGACCTTACGCCAGGCGCTTTGATCTCGTGGATATATCCGAGCCGCATGCTGTCCACTACCAGCCGTACTTTTAATTTATCAGGGGATATGCTGATCGCTTTGATCGGACAGCTACCTTCATTGATAACAGGACTTCCATACTTGGATCCATATTTATAGGTAAAACTGGTAAGATCATATGAATTTACATTGCGTGCTCTTTTTTCATCCACGGGTTGCGTGAATTCGATTTCAAAACCATCGGGCCTGGCCCTGATCGTTTTCATTTCAAATGGAGTTTTACCATTCCATTCCAGGCGCTGCAAACCGTATTCCGCTGGTCCGGTAGAACCCCATCCTCTCGAAGTCATTCCAACGAACATGCTGCCATCCGATCCCCATACCATCCTTAAAATTCCAGAGCTGAAGCCTTCCCGGAAAGGAAAGGATACTCCCTGGTAGAGACCTTTTATTTTTTCAAGATCCACGCGCATGATCTTGCTCTGACCCTGGTCGCCAACAAATAATTGTCCCTCAAAAGGACCCATTTTACCCTTGTCTTCATAACTCAGTATTCCTGAAGTGGAAATGCCAAGAATGGATTGAGGAAACCATACTGCAGGTGGTTTAAGGCCCGGAACTCTCTTTGCCACATCATATTTTGGTTCATCTGTATCCGGAATATCGGACATGCGTAATTTAATGGAAGACCCTGGCTCACCGGCCCATTTTAATCCCTGCGGATTTCCCATGAAATCATTTTCTTCAACGTTCGCAATGTATCCCGAGCCTACCCAGTGTCCCTGGTTCTCAGAATAGAAAATATCGCCTTCTTTATTAAAATTAAATCCTGCCGGTGAGCGGAAGCCGGTTGCAAAAGGTTTCATTTTCCCCTGTGGATCTATCCGCAGCATCCATCCGTGCCACTTAGACAAGCTGACGGAGTTGTCGGTCCATCCCAGGTTAAGGGCAACATATAAGTTTCCCTTTTTATCCTGAATAGGTCCATAAGAATATTCATGATAATTACCAGACAGCGGCCAGGTACAGATCGTTTTATATTCATCTGCTTCCCCATCTCCATCAAGGTCTTTCAATTTAGTAAGTTCAGACCGCTGGGTCACATATAAATCACCATTGAGATAATTTAATCCCAGCGCTTCATGAAGTCCCTCGGCAATACGTCTGTACCGGGGCGCCAAACCATTTTTCATGTATGGATTGCTGATGCCCCATACTTCACCATGACGGGTACATACCGCCAGTTCATCATCCGGAAGAAAGGTCAACCCGCCGACTTCAAGCGCAACATTACTGGGAATAGGAACGGTAATGATTTTAAAAAAATCTTCTTCCTTCTGTGTCCTTGCCGTGTCTTCAGTGTTCTGAGCCGTGGCAAACAAACCTGTCACGCAGCATGCGAATGAAAAAATAATATGTTTTATACGGAGTTTCATTTTATTTGTTTTACCAGATGATTGAATAGGTCAGCGCTGATTGGTATTTCACTAACATTTCCTGTCCCCTTCCAACCGATCTGATCACAGGATTATATTTTTTATCTATTCTTATATAAAAAGATTTGTCTCCTGCGGTATAGAGATCATCCCGTAGTTTTTCGATTTTGCCATTACTGACAATCCTGCAATACACATTGGGAACCGCATTACTAACGGTGACCGTCCTGGTAATGCCCTGGCCATTGCTTAGTGTCTGTATGCTGTCTTTAATTTCCATACCATTAATAAAATAATCAAATGTCGGGGAACGTTGTTTATCGAGTACGTATCCTTTATTGTCAAGATCATCGAAACCTATAGAATCCGGCCAGGTGGTGGTTTTTTCATTGGCCAGCACAGCAACAAATGGTGCATCAGTAAGTGTTGTCACACTACCCATAGGAATGCCCAGTTGCATGCCGCCTCTGTCTCTCCATGCCGGTGTAACATCAAGAAATTTTCCTCTCCATACCTGGAACAGTGCCCCTCTTTTCACATCATATGAATAATTAATCTCACCCGGATCGCCCACTGAAATAACATGGGTCAGTTTTTCATTTCCATTCATCAGAAATGTTCTGATGAAAGAAGGTTTTTTACCTGGCGTCACAATTATAGGATCAACAGTGTTCCAATAGTCAGATTTGGGGATCCAGTACTGATCGCCCTGTTGCACGGCTGCGTTTTCAATTATTTCATGGTATTGAATATTTCTGAAAGCTACTGGTCCGTGGTCCCCCTGAAAGGAAAGCGGCCCTTTGGCTTTCTCATCATCCGGGAACATTGCAGAAGTGGTAGGTCCTGTGACAGATACTTCCTGTTGCACCAGCACTCCATTGATATAAACGTTTTCGAAACGGGCATTCACTATTTTTTCTCCTTTATCATTAAACTTCGGAGCCCTGAACCGTATGTGCATATGCTGCCACAGACCCGGGGCCTTTGCAACATTCATGACAGGAGGAGTGCCTTCAAAAGTTCCTTTTGGCAGCGACCATCTCATGTACACACCGCCAAGATCTGATGAAGCAGGATTTAATTTTGTCCAGCTATCCAGTAATTGGATCTCATAACGGCCCTGCAGGTATACTCCGGAATTGGAGTTCTTAGCCATCATGAAATCGAACTCAACGTCCATATCGCCAAATTCCTGTTTGGTAAACAAGTGCATCTGGTTATTGCGGGTAAAAGTGTTTACTATCGCGCCGGTTCCTTTAACAGGATTAATGTCACCTGCCTTCGTGTAGTCGGCCACGGCATCGGAAGCGATTATCCAATTATTACCGGCGTCACGGAAAGCATCGAGATTATTCAGGGAAATACTTTTGAAAGCTGAATCGCTTTGAGAATAGGTAACCCCGTAAAATGCCGATGACAGCAAAATGGTTAACAAGGTTAATTTGAAAACATTCATCAGAAATATAATTTATTTTGATATGAGGCTGACACTAAATCCTTCCACCGGTCCGAGAACCGTTTCGAGTTTGAATTTAACGCTGTTTGAGTCATTAAGACCATCTTTTAGTTTAACCGGCAAAACAAGCCTGCCGCCTTTTTTAAGTATCAGGGGCAATGGCGGGAGTTTAACGATAAACTGTTCGATATTTTTTCCTATAAGTTCGGCAGCTACAATCTCAACTGCCTCACCTGAATTGGTGATTTCTATCTCGCGGCTGTTATTAGCCGAAAGTATGATCGTTGTATCGGGTACTGTTAATTCCGGACGGGTCTGAGTGAAGGAAATTGGCCTGATCTGGATTTTTTTATAAAATTGTTCGGCACCTTCGCTTTGAAACTGGATCTTTCCGTGCGTTACCTGCTGGCCAAGATCTTTACGGTAAATATTAAACAGGCGGTTTACCACGAATCCATTTACAATAAATACTGCATCGGAATGCCGGGCGATCAGATCGCAGGTAGTCCATTCAGCTGTAGGACTTTCAAAATTTCCCGAGCGCCATATACGGCCCGGATGCCTTACCAGCGGTTTATTGGCGTCATACTGGTCGGCGGTCTCGTTGTATATCGTTTTAACACCTGTAGTAAACTGACATTCCGCATCCCCCCCGCCAACGTTGAAAAAATCACCTATCTCTCCTTCCTGCACCTGCATTTCCATGCTCCGCATCCAGCAGTTAAATGCATAATCGAATCCTTCGGTGCAGTGAAACAATACTCCTCCGTCACGTGCGAGTTTATCTTTGGGTGCATACTTTTTTTCTCCCCATTTTGTTTGGAAGCGGAGCTGGTAATTTCCAAAGTCTTCTTTGTAAGTAACAGCACCCCAGACTTCTCCGGAAACATGCAGCATGCCATCGTGAACGGTAAAGACATGGAGCGGATCATTATTTAATCCTATCGGTTTATGATAAGGTCCGCTGTATCCTGAATCTGTTGTGGCCCTCACCCAGGTGTCCCAGTTTTTGAGATCCTTACCATTAAATAAAGTCTTCCATTGTGCCATAGAAGCTGTTCCCGTCATCAGCGTTACGACAAGGATAAAATAAAATTTACATGATCGCATTTTTCTTTAATGTCTTAAATTGATAAGTCGCGGGAATAATATCATGAACCGCTTTAATAATTATCTCTTCTATACGTGTAGAAAACCTGAAGGGATGATCATAATAATACATATTCACTTCTACTTCATAACCACCTTCTTTAATATTTCTTGCTGAAGGAATGTAGGCTTTTACATCATTCGTGTACGCGTTGATCCACAATTTATCAGTGCCCAGTTCTTTCCTGATCCTCACTGAATAATCGGCCAGTACTTCTCCCCCTAAAAAAAGCATGGCGAGTTCTTTTCCAAATGTCCAGCATTCAATGGGATACGTTAACGTGGAATCGATCGGGATGCCTCTTACCATTCTATCCAGGTAAACTTCTGCATTATGACCTTTTGCACTGCTGTCGGTGCTCAGTTCAGTAAACTCTTTTACATCGGGTACATGATCATAAGGTAATTGTATCCTTTTAACACGTACCGACGGGGGTTCTGATATAGGTTTTAACGGAGTGGTCAATAATCTTTCTACTTCCCTGGCAATTTCTTCGCCATGCCGCTTTGAAATAGCCAGGGTGCCGCGAAGGTTTGGGTCAGAATCGCCTGCGCAACCCTGTGCCACCATCGCTATCGCACCGGGATGATTGGCTTCAATGGCCACCTGCGCATCACCTATCCAGTCACCATGCGTTTTATTGACAGTTTCAAGCAATGTAGTACCATGACAGGCATATTCGACAAATATTGCTTTGATTTTTCCGTCCGTGTCAGCGATCTTCATCATAGGCAGGTGATGATCGACAGGACCATCCGGAACTTTCCCGTGACCTACCCACACCCCATTTTTAATTACTCTTCTGTTTAAAGCAAAATCTACTTCTCCCTGTGCCCATGACACATAAGATGGCTTGCGGTTGTGGAGCGCGTCCAGAGCAACTTTTTCCAATTTTGGTGTTAATGAATCAAGATATGCCGCAATTCTCGCCAGCTGGTCTTTTGGCAACAGCGGATTAAAATACATACTGTGCGAATTGCCCATATCCGGGCCGGAGTGTGTATGAGAAGCGCAGATAGAAAGATTTTCCGGATTGAATTTTATTTTAGTGGAAAGATATTGACCTACTTCAGCAACCATGTGGGCCTGAATACCTGCAAGGTCAACGGTGATGATCACGGATGCACCCTGCTCATCACTGCCGAAGGCGATAGCCTTGGCCCATAATTGCTGGATCACTCCTTCCGATTCATTGATACGATTGCCGTACCGGAGATATCCGCTGAGCCGGATGGGGCCATATGGCGTGATGTCGATCTTTGCAACGCCTACTTCTATTTTTGTTTGTACAGCCTTTTTATTTTGGGCAATGCCTGCTTTGCTGATTAAAACGATGAATAAAAGAAGTAAGCATTTTGAAATATTCATTCTTTTGATTTAATACATTATTTAATTCGATTGTCTCAGAAAAGCCAACAGGTCGGCCATCTGCCGATGATCTATTTGTGAGGTGAGTACGGGCATTGCAGAATTACTCAGCACTTTAAGTGATTCAATATCTGACCTGCTTATCAATTTTTCCTGTCCCGGCGCCAACCTTACATTAATAGCACCGGATGTTTCGCTGAAAATTATTCCCTGAAGAGTTTCACCGCTTTTCAATTTAACATCCCATAAATCATAGCCAAGAGCAATTGCCATGTTAGGCGCAAGAACGTTGGCCATGATATCTTTTGCGAGCCAGTTTTGTACAGTGCCGAGATCGGGTCCGAATTTTATTCCGATTTTACCTCTTACCTGGTGGCACAGTGCACAGTTCTGCTGAAAGACAAGTTTTCCTTTTTCCTTGTCACCTTTTATTTCAAGTGATTCCTGGTAGGCCTTGTTGATTTTTTCCTGATCGTTGTTTACCAGCAATGCGCGTGACCGGTTGCGCACGGTGTCATTATCCTGCTCCATTAAATGATGCGTCCGTCCCCATCCTAGACTTGCTTTAGGTATTTTATTTTTTTCCATGGCATCGATCAATACGATCATCCTGGTGGTGTTGCTCATAAAAGTGTTCAGTGCCGCATCTCTTATTCCGGGAGTAAGGGTTTCCCACTCCTGCACGATATAATTACTGAGTGTAAGATCGGGAATCTGGTTTAATGTCTGCAACGCAGCGAGCTGCACCGTAGGATGTTCCTGGGAAGCCATTAATTTTTTTAATTCTTCCGTATAGGGCCGGGGATCCTGCAATCCAATGAAGGATGCGGCATCAGCTCTTTTCTCATTGGAAAAAGATTTATCCGCAGCAATCTTAGCGGCTTTTTCTATAGCAGATTTGGCAAGGGATTCATCCGTAATGCCAATTACTTTTAATAAATGAAGCGAACCCGTGCGCACTTTATCCGATGGATGATCAAAAAACGTTTTAACAAGTAGTCCCTGTTCATTGCTTATAGCGGCTTTTTCTTTACTGTTTCGCAATCCATCCGCAAGTCCGTCGAGAACCGGTCCCTGCCATTCGTTTTTTGTATTAACAGCGGTGGCCTGAAGGATAAGCTTGTGCATAACTACTTTATTTCCGCTGGCGCCGACCATTTTGGTCAGTTCCTTTACCAGCGACGCATAGGCTGGCTGCTCCGGCTTATAGTTTTTCAGGACGAGTGATAGCAATGAGCCGGTATGTGCTGACGAAGCAGATAATGCAGCTATCCGCACCCACTTGTCATTAATGTCCTGAAACAATAATTTGTTTCTTACCTGTTCTGCCTGTGATGTATTTAAAGAACCTAGTGTGAGTAATAATTGGAATCGCACCTTTGCGTCCGGGTCATTTTGCAACACAAACAGGTCGTTAACCAGTTCGGGGGATGTTTTTAAATGAATTTCTGCGAGCTTTACAGCGTTTTCTCTTATCCCCGCAATACTGTCCTTTAATTCCTGTTCAATGATTTCAGGCGATAATTTATCAAGACCCTCCAGGGTCCATAATGCATGAAGTCTTCCTTCAAATGCACCATTTTTTGTCATCGCTTCCAGATCCGGCACTACCGATATATCATTCCTGTCTACTAATAAACGCTGCGCGTTCATGCGCCACCAGATATTATTATTCGCCAGATATTGTACAAGTTCTTTAGGTGATGCGTCTCCTAATTTTAATCCTTTTACCCAGTTTGCCGCTTTTGCATTTGTAGGTGTCACACGGTAAATACGACCCATGTCTTTACCATTATAAAATCCACCGGCTTTTACCGCTTCATCAGACATCCATTCCGGATGCTCGATGATCTGCCTGTAATAATCTACCACATATAATGCTCCATCAGGACCAATATAAGTGTTTACAGGCCTGAACCATGCATCCCTGGATGCGAGAAATTCCTTTTGAGGAGTTCCAACCCGGCTCGAAACATAGGTGGCGCCTGTATCACGCTGTTTATCAGCATGCACTAGATTGCTTACGGATTCGCAGATGAATGTTACATTTTTATCATAGGGTGCAGGAAACAATCCACCTAAATAATCGATAATACCGCTGGCAGATGTCATTGTGCCTACCCCACTTAATAATTGTCTCTCGGGATTTGTAGTGATCTGGTAAATCTCTGATGCCGCACCATGATCCGATATTGCTTCTACTGCATCGCCTATGGACAACACGGGATTGCGGCTCACATAAGGAGCGGCGATCACTTCCGCCTGGGCATGATTCTGGTTGTCACCAAATAAATGATGGCCCCACATATCGAATGTATGACCAAACTGCATCCTGCCGGTAGTTTCCTCGATAAGGTGCTTATCAGGGTTGAATCGGACAGATCTGCTCTCCGCGTTTTTTGGAAGCTTTTGAGCCGATGGCTGGTCGTGAAAAACAATGTCACTGCCTTTGTCACCGAATATATTTTCATAACTGCGCGTGGTAATGGCACCGCGGTGGGCCAGGTGTATCCAATTGTCCAATCCATATAAAGGATTGTTCACATTGATATGCGGATTGGATAATGAAAACCCGGTCAGCACCGTGTCCCTGATATCGGCAATGCCGTCTCCGTTCTTATCCTCAAAATATAGTACGTTTGGCGCATCGGTTACGAGTATTCCCTTTTTCCAGCGCATCACGCCATTGGGAAGAACGAGCTTGGTGGCAAATTTGGTGGCTTTATCGAGCTTGCCGTCACCATCTGTATCTGTCAGTAATCTTATTTCCCCCGATCCGCCTTTATCCAGCGGATAGCCAGGCATTTCTACAACATATACCCGTCCGTATTCATCAATTTCCATATCAACGGGATCATCTACCAGAGGTTCCGCGGCGAGCAGTTCTATTTTAAACCCAGGCTCCAGCTCGAAAGAAGACAATGCTTCCTGCGGTTTCAGAGGAACGCTTGCGGGCGTTTCCACAGGCTTCGGATCAGTGTGACAACCTGCAAAAAAGTTCATTGCCACCAGCACAGATAGAAAAATTTTCATACTAAATAAAATTAGATCATCGTCTCCCGCTAAAATGTCACAGACTTAACCATTTTTATCACCATTCACCCTTGGAACAAATTACAGATCCAGTTTTTCAATAATGAAATCTGCAACCTTTTTCCCCTGGTCCGCTCCTGCATTTACACTGTTCATATAATGTATCCCGCCGTAAAAGCGGCTGATAGATGCTTCGTTCGCCGCTGCGATAAAAGAAGTGAAGTTTCTTTGCATACCTATATATTCCAGGTCGCTGGTGTCGAGAAAAGCAAAGTTATCACCGAATAAACGGGTCAGTATAGTTGCTGCAGCGCGGGTAATGGTGCTGTGACCGCTCGGGTATTCCGGAAACGGTGGCGTCTGCAGATAAGGTGACCAGTTAGGATCGATCTGCTCATTGATCACAGTTACCGGCCGGATCACACTGGACCTGTATTTTTCTTCCCAGCAGCAAATGAACGCATCAAACATGGCAATGGAAGTAAGCGTGTAAGCCTGGGCCGTTTTTACAGGATCTGCTTTTGTTTTTTTACAGGCAATATTTGTAATCCCGATCCAATGCCCACCCGGGGTGATTTTTTTATTAGCAAACGTCATGTGGCCTGAATGCTCGAGCACAAAAGGATTGTCATCCCAGTATTTTGCTATTTCCTGTTGCTGAACAGTAAGGTTTTTTCCTGCCTTATATACATCAATATTCTCTTTGTAAAAATCGCTGGTGGGTTCCTCGCTATAAGAGATTGGTCGTGGGGGAACAAATTGGGAAGAAGAATCCAGCACGAATGGTTTCATGGTGCCCCAGCAATATTCCACCCCGTCCAGATAATCCGGGGCCGTAGGCCGCCATTTTCCGGCATTGGTGCTGCCAATAAACCTTGGCTTGCCCCTTGATTGCGGGTAATTGTCCATCACCGCCCGCTGCAATATTACTTTTCCAACTTCATTGCCAAACGCTACCGAGCGGGCATACGTGGAATCATCCAGCGAGTTTTTAAACTGGTTATATATTGTATTTTCATACACCACAAATGAATCCACTGAAAAAACTACTTTACGGGCAACAGTAAAAAATGCCTGCGTAGCCGCTAATGTAAAATCATACTTTTTATTTTTATCAGGTGCGGTTATGGAGGTAAACCCTTTTAACCTGTTTATGATCGATGGATATTTTTGCGGATCTTTAAACCTGATCACTTCATACGAAGCCAGTGATGTGTAAGCATATATTCTGCTGGCTACAGGCGGGTTAAACACATCATAAATAATCAGTTTTGTCAGCTGGTCCTCATTGCGGTGCAATATTTCCGATTCGTCGATTACAGGTACAGATCTATTTTTGCACGACCAGCATAAGACAGCAAATAATAATAATTTTAAAATATTTTTCATGCTGTATTAATTTACCGGTATACTCCTCGTGATGCCCCTGCTGTCAGTTATGCTGATGGCGGCCACGTTATCTTCTAAATTAATAAACCTTCCGGATTGCGACAGGAAAGAATAACCGTAGTAAAATTCTCTTTTTTGTGTTATGCCATTTTTATACCTGATGGACGCACTGATGTCGGCTGGCAATAAATTAATTACCCTGCTGCTTTTTTTCAGTTTAAATATTTTAAGTGGGCCATTGTGCTGGCTCGCCGCAAGCATTGTTTTACCATCAGCAGCTCTCATAGATACCAGCGCCTTTCCATTTCCAGGAATATAAATGCCGCTCTGCATAATCGTTTCCGGCAGGAAATTTCCTTTTCCATCGCCCTTCATGAACAATCCGTTGAGTGCATCATACCGGCCAACAGATACATCTGTTCCATAATCATTTCCATTGATCACTACATCGAGATTTCCGTCACCGTCATAATCATCTACCGAAATACCCCCTAAAACGGATACCTGCGCCTGCACAGGCAATGGTGTTCTTGTAAATTTACCATTGCCATCATTTCTGAAATAAGAAGAGGCAAACATATTTGCTTTGAGCCGCAATGCACCTTTCATTTGCTCCTGTGTAAACAACGAATCAAAAGTGGCACTGGCATATTTTTTATAATTGGTATACCTGGACCGCATGGAAATGGACTGTTTTATAATATCATCGCGTTGATTGGCAGGATACTCCCGCATACGCTGGTCTTGATGCGACACCGGAAGATAGATAGAAAGAAAGGCATCATAGCTCCCGTTATTATCAAAGTCCTTTGCAGTAATGTAAACAGGATATTTATCGCTTGCCTTGTAAAATGAATTCAATCCTACATTACCTACCACATAATCGATGTCGCCATCATTGTCAAAATCTCCCGGCGCGATCGTGTTCCACCAGCCAAGATCATTGCTCACTCCGGAAGAGGCTGTAACATCGCTAAAGGTACCTTTATTATTTTTAAGAAAGGTCACCGGCATCCATTCACCCGCCAGCACGAGATCGGGCCATCCGTCATTATCAAAATCGGTGAATACCGCATCACATATCAGGCCCGCATTAATAAGATCTTTTGCCACGGTAGCGGTGACGTCAGTAAATTTAATGTTATCCTTTTTACTGTCGTTCCTCAATATAATACTGGAAACTGGTTTGGGATAATTCCAGGGATCAACCCTTCCTGCAATAAATAGATCAAGGTCGCCATCTTTATCATAGTCAATTGCCCGTACACAGAATTTACTGGTGTAATTATGAGGCAGGGCCGTGGAATCCAATTTAAAATTTCCCTTTCCATCATTAATATAAAATCTATCCTGGTAGGTAGTGGAACCGGATTTTTGCTCATAACCGCCATTGGAAATGTACAGATCCTGGTCGCCATCTCCATCTGCGTCGAACAACAACAGCCCTTCATCTTTAGAGGCATTGCCAGTCCCTTCCGTGTAGTATTCAGGCATATCGGGAACCGAATCCGTGGTCGCATTAAATAATTTTTTATCAGTAAACCCTCCGTTGGATTGCTGGAAAAATATGGTGGCCGGACTAGCGGAATTACCACCACACAGCAGGTCGTCCGTACCGTTTCCGTCAATGTCCCCCACGGCAAGACCCGGCGAATATTCGGATAATTTATGCGGGAGGAGCTTCTGAATATTGAAATCTACAAAATCAGTTTCCTTATTTATATAATGAATGCCCACCTCACTGGTCACCTCGCTGAACAAACTTTTATCCGCAAGCAACGGATGCGAATAATCATGCTGACGGTCCGCGTTTCTTATATCTACATTCAACACCTGGTCGGCCTTAACATTTTTTATTACCTGCTCTTTCGCATCTGGCCATATTACCACAACCGAATCTACAGATCTCACGAGGCCCAGCCCAAAATGCGCCAGTGCCTGCACCGACGACAGGTATCCCCTGTAAGGCGAATGCTCATACACCTGATGGCCGCCATGATTGTAATAAATATTTATCCATGCGCCAAAACCGCCAGGGTTTTTGGAAGATCCGGAAAAAGTGATATTCAGATAATGACTTGAATTGTCCTTTTCAGATACTGCGTTATTCTGAAATACAAAAGCTTCGTCATTAATATTATTGATGATCATATCCATGTCGCCATCATTATCCAGGTCGGCATAGGCAGCGCCAGTAGAAAAGCTGGACATTTTCAGGCCCCAGTTGTTTGTTGTATTTTCAAAAGTAAGATTACCGTTATTTCTGAAGGCATAGTTGCGCAACTTGACCTGAGGTATCTGCGTGAGTATATCCTGCCAGGAAGCCACCTGCGCTGCCTTGTTGCGGTAAGTCATGAAATCATGATCGGTAACATCTTTAGGATACCCGTTGGTAATGATGATATCCCGGAATCCGTCGTTATCGAAGTCTGTCACCATCGGTGTCCAGCTCCAGTCTGTTTCGGACATTCCGCTCATAAAACTTACCTGGCTGAAAACTGGTGTGCCAACCGTATCATTCTGTTTCAGGGAACAGCCCTGGTTTATCTGTAAAGTATTTTTGCTGTACTGGTATTGATAATCATACCGGTCGAAATTCTGCATGGTCTGGTAACTGTTGGCACCGAGCATCATTTTTTTTCTGTAATTATCCTGCGGGTTCATGTCTAGCTCCACCACATCAAGCAGTCCGTCATTGTTCAGATCCTGCATGTCTACGCCCATGGAAAAGGTAGAAGTTTGTTTGAAATATTCCTTTGACCGGTCAGTAAATGTGCCGTCATGGTTATTGATGTACAGGATATTGGGGGATAAAAAATCATTCGTGACGTAAATATCTTTCCAACCATCGTTATTGATATCTGATATGATGCCGGAGTGTCCGTAACCCTCCGTTTGTATTCCTGCTGCCGCAGAAACATTTGAATACACCCCATGCTGCAGTTTTTCGTTCCAGTCGTTACGATACAACCTGCCCGTGCTTGGATGGGTACCATTGGTAATAATGGGGCGGAACCGGTTTGGATTGTCAGCAGTAACATGTTCGTTCACGACGAGATAAACATCGAGGTCACCATCATTATCATAATCAAAAAACAGCGCCATGGTGGTGTGCGTGGTATCATTCAACCCGTATTCGGCAGCCATTTCTTTAAAAACAGGAATGCCCTTTTCATCATTACCCTGATTTACATACAAAAGGTTTTCTCTTTTTTTTGCACTATCCTCCATTGAAACGGATACATACATATCAGGTTTTCCGTCGTTATTGATATCTACAATGGATACGCCCCTGCACCACTTTCCCTCTCCGGTAACGTGTGCCTGTTCAGTCACCTCTTCAAACTGAAGATCACCTTTGTTCAGGTATAATTTATTAGGCACCATGTTGCCGGTAAAATAGATATCCTGCAATCCATCGTTATTAAGATCTGCCGTTCCCACGCCACCTCCGTTATAAATATTTACATGATTCAATGGGTTCATGGAATCTGTTTCGGTGATGAAATTATTAAAATGAATGCCGGTATGGGAAGAAGGTAATTGTTTGAAAAGCGTTTTATTTCCGCAGGAGGAGATAACAATCATTAAAACGCATAAAAAAATGCAGGAAACGACATGTGTGCATTGGCAGACCTTTCTCATCAAGCTAAAATTATAATAAATGCGTCGTCAATCAATTCCAGGCATGTTAATAATTTAAAAGAGGTAGAAACATAAAGTAACTACCTCTTTTAGATTATTATGAAAATTTATTAATTATGTCCTGGATTCTGAATAAGTGTCGGACCGGCTGTTTCCGCAGACAAATCTATTTGTACCTGAGGGATAGCGTAAATTTCATCTATGCCCTGCTTGAAAAGCGCTCCTTTCAGGATGTTATAGGTAAGTTGGGGAGGACCGGGAAGATAAGCCTCAAACTTGGCAACCTCTTGTGGTATGTACGTATTAAGAACGTTAGCCATATAACCAGGGCTGGCAAGATCCCACCTTTGCAGGTCGAAGAATCTTCCGCCTTCCATAGCAAATTCCAGCCTGCGCTCAAATCTTACCGCTTCGCGTGCATAGGGTTGTCCTTTTGCCACAAAACCATTAGGTCCAGTATATAACTGAACATCATAATTAGCTGCCGGAGTTGCTGAAAATCCCTGAGTAACATCAGCATCATTTACATATTTGTACAGGAACCCCGCAGGGTTTGCTGCTCGTGCACGAACCCTGTTTACATAATCTGCTGCTGTCTGTAAGCTTCCGTTTTCCACCTGGCATTCTGCTGCCATGAGAAGAACGTCGGCAAAACGAACAATATTGAAATTGATACCTGTTGCGGTCTGCCAGCCATCGATTGTTTCAGAACCCTTTCCACCTTCTTCCGAATGCCAGTAGATTGGCTTTTTGCCCCAGTATGGTCCTCCGGAAATATTCGGAGAATTATCATCCAGTCCCCAATCGTGAATAGGAAGGCCTCTTCTGGTGACTGTCCAGTCCAGGCGTGGATCGAGTGTACCCGCATCAGGTGTAAAAGGATCACCATCGGCAACATTCAGGTTGTTTTTTACATCCACATCATTGAATGTACCAAACATCGGCAGTCCATTTTGGGTCTTGAAAGCATTTACCAGATTAAACGAAGGCTGGTGTCCCCATCCTCCGAAAGATTTAGACCCCGCATGGCTAGGTAAGTTAAACGACAATCCCTCATTCCCATTGCGGCCTTCACCCCCGTCATTTACGGACATCTGAACGGCAAAAACACTTTCTGGTCCATTTTCATTATTGGTCCGGAATAGCTCTTCGTATTGTGGCTGAAGATCAAAATGGATTCCTTTGGTATTTACTCCATTGGCGATAATATCTTCTAATATGGGCATTGCAGCAGTCAGTTTATTCTCTTGCATGTACGTTTTTGCAAGCAGCGCCTTAGCGGCCCATTTATTGGCCCTGCCATATTCCGTCTTAGCTTCTGTAAGATTATCAACCGCAAACTTAAAATCATCTTCGATCTTAGCCCACGCATAACCTGCCGGCTGGTTACTTACTTTAAAATTACCCGCACTGAACGTAATTGTTTCATCAACAAATGGAATATTGCGCCACATCTTTGCAGCTTCCAGATGGAAATATCCCCGGAGAAACCTTGCTTCTGCCTTCACCTGAAGCGCTTCTGCATCTGTGAACTGGCCTGCTGCAACTTTATTAAGTCCGCGGATCGCTTCATTAGCCCGTTGAACAGCGGCATAAGCGAATTTCCACCTGTCTCCCAAAATTACATTTTGAGCGGTATAGCTTTTATTTTCCAGCTCTCCTCTTTCTCCCTGGTTGCCATATCCACCGCCTTTATGGGCGTCATCGGATGCAACGCTTCCTGCCCAGGGGTTCCAGACGCTGGTGTTAGAAGTATTGATCAGCCAGTCATTGATTCCCTCACCGTCAAGCATGGAATATGCTCCTATGAGCAATCCATTAACACCGGCCTTGTTGTCTAAGGTCAGCGTATTGATCTGCCCTACAGGCTGCCTCTCCAGAAAACTTTTGCTACAGGAATAGATCGCAAATGAAGCGGCCAGACATCCTGTTGTAATTAATATTTTATTTTTGATATTTTTCATTGTTGACAATTTAAATCAAGTAAAATTTAGAAGGTTACGTTAAGTCCTAATACTACCCCTTTTTCCTGCACATACGCGCCAGCATCCTGACCCATAAAACCATACCGGTTCCTGAAACTTCCGGATCGAGACCTTTGTACTTGGTAATTGTAAACAGATTGGAACCCTGGATATAGAATCTCAGGCGGGATAATCCCATGCCTTTCATACGTGTTGATTGCAGGGTGTATCCTATTTGAACAGATCTTAACCTGATAAATGAACCATCTTCAATAAAGTCTGAATTGTTTACTCCAGAATTACTGAAATTTCGGGACAACTCATTCTTTTTGATTTTTGTATTCATATGTTCGGGCGTCCAGGCGTCCAGTACCCTTTTACTTTTATTTCCCGGGCCTCTTTCAAATGAACCCAGATACTCCAGCTGATTATTGTACAGATCGTTTCCCTGTGAGGTATATAAAACAGCAGAAAAATCAAAATGTTTGAAAGTAGCGCTTAGATTTACGCCCATGGTAAACTTGGGATTCGGATTTCCTATGTACGTTCTGTCTTTATCATTTATGGTATCATTGCCATCAACATCCTGATACCTGTACCTTCCAGGTGCCGCATCTTGTTGAACAGGTCCGCTTTTTACCTGGTTGGTATCATTATAGATACCGATAATCCTGTAACCATACCATTCGCCTAATGAATGACCCACCTGATGCCTTACAATTCCTTCATCTGCATATTTCGGATCAGGCAGTGCGAGAACCAGGTTTTTATAAGTGGTAAAATTAACTCCAACATTAAATTGAAAATCATTCGAAATTTTTGCATGGTATGCTACATTGATGTCAACCCCACGATTACGAATATCTCCAAAATTGATAACCGGAGAGGATGCTTCACCAGCAGTAGCAGGAGCATAGGCCTGCCTTAATAAACCATCGATTTTTTTCTGATAATACTCAATAGACAGATCAATTTTGTTCCTGAACAAGGATGCGTCAAATCCGAGATTCATCATTTTATCTTTTTCCCATGAAGTATATGCATTACCATTTCTTGAAGGATAAAAACCCTGAACAATAGAATTTCCGGAACCAGTTATATCATAATAAGAAAAACGCGGGCCCTGGGCAAAAGTAGTATACGCGTTCCCATAAGGAGCAGCTTCTTTATTACCCAGTATACCATAGCTGGCGCGGATCTTCAGATCATTAATCCAGGTAACATTTTTCATGAAATTTTCCTGACTGATGCGCCATCCGGCTGCTACTGCAGGAAAAACGCCATATTGCTTATTTGGCCCAAAGTTGGAGAAACCATCTCTGCGCACAGTTACAGTCAGTAGATAACGGTCATTATAACTGTAGTCAAGTCTTCCGAATTGTGAAAATAAACCATCAGAAGCGGCCCTGCTGGTTGGGATTTTAGGAATTTGAGCATTAGCCAGGACCAGATAATTGTAATCGTCTGATAGGAATTTCTCCCCTACTGCGTTCATACTCCTGCTCTTATTCTCAATTGATTCTGTTCCAACAAGCACTGAAACATTATGTTTTCCGAATTCATTTTTGTACGCCAGGCTGTTTGTCCATTGTGCAGTAGTTGCATATCCGGAATTTTCTGTAAGGGAGTTATTTCCTCCACCAGACGAAGTCCAGTATTGATTATACTTATAGGTCTGGTCGTAACCATTCGTAATGGCTCCTCCTATACTTGTTCTGGCAGTGAAATGTTTAAGAAAGTCTATTTCTAAAAAGGCATTTCCTATCAATCCGTAAGACCTGCTGCGGTTATTATTTGTTAAAGTCACATCAGCCAATGAATTTCCCCAGTCACCAAGGTCATCCTTCGGGCCGGAGTAAGCACCAGCATACTGTCCTTTTATGTCATAGGAAGGGAGGAATGGGATCTGATTTGCTGCCTGCTGAATAGGACCAAATCCACCATTCTGAGAGAATCCAGGATTGTCTTTATAAAAGATATTCAGGTTTTC
>Ga0209512_1002674_pt1 | contig 18383 bp, 17 predicted proteins | sample frozenSSSSmetaG_FD_184142 | JGI IMG/M metagenome (GOLD analysis project Ga0209512, IMG submission 184142) | Glacier valley bacterial and archeal communities from Borup Fiord, Nunavut, Canada, to study Microbial Dark Matter (Phase II) -... | ecosystem: Environmental > Aquatic > Freshwater > Ice >... | reverse complement strand
GCCTCCTGGCCGTTCCAGCCCACGCGCATGCGCGGTCCGATCACGGCGGATGGCTCGGCACCGATCCTCGTCGTCGGCACGACGAACGATCCGGCGACCCCGTACGTGTGGGCGAAGGCTCTCGCGAGAGAACTGCAGAACGGGCACCTCATCACCTACCGGGGAGAGGGTCACACGGCGTACAACAAGTCCAACCCCTGCGTGAACAATGCCGTCGATGACTTCTTCGTCGGTGGAACCGTGCCGGGAAAAGATCCGCAGTGTTAGTCAGGTTCGCACGCCTATCCGTTCTCGCCGTCGGCATCCTGTTGGTGAGCGGGTGCACGGCACCGCTGTTCCCCAAGGTCGAGCGCTCTTCGACGCCCACCGGCGAGAGCGTTTCCGCCGCCGAGGTACCGTACTATCACCAGATCCTCACCTGGAAGAACTGCGGAAAAAGCCAGCAGTGCGCCACCGCCACCGTGCCGATGGACTGGGACCACCCCTCCAGGGCGACGGATATCGCGCTCGCTCTCACCCGGGCATCCGCAACCGGTACCCGTCTCGGGTCGTTGTTCGTGAATCCGGGTGGTCCGGGGGCATCCGGATACGACCTCGTGCACGACGACCTCGACTATGCGGCGTCGAAGACCCTGCAGAAGAGCTACGACGTGATCGGCTGGGATCCGCGGGGTGTCGGCCGGTCCAGCCCGGTCACCTGCTATAGAGCCAAGAGGCTCGACGAATTCATCTATGGCGTCGCCACGAATCCGGTGAACAGCCCGGCTTGGGTGACGGAGGTGACCGAACAGTCGAAGAACTTCGCGGCATCCTGCCTCAAGAACACCGGGCCGGCGCTCGAATTCGTCGATACCCAGAGCACCGTGCACGACCTGGACATGTTGCGCGCGGTGGTGGGGGATACGAAGCTCAACTACCTCGGCTACTCCTACGGCAGCGACATCGGTATGTATTACATCGACCGTTTTGCGAAAAAGGTCGGTCATGTGGTGCTCGACGGTTCCACCGATTCGACGCTCTCGATCTTCGACATCAGCCTCACGCAGTCCACCGGATTCGAAGAGGCGCTCAAGGCATATCTCGCCGACTGCCCGTCGACCAAGAATTGTCCGTTCTCCGGGTCCGTCGACGACAGCCTCGCAAAGATTTCGGCGCTCTACGACCGGCTCACGGCCACTCCGATCGACGCTCCCGATGGCCGCACCCTCGACCAGAACCTGCTTGACACTGCCATCAATTCCGCACTCTACGACCAGTCGTCATGGCCCTACCTCAGCGACATGTTCAGCGAAATCAGGAAGGGCACTACGAACACCGCGTTCCAGCTCGCCGACTCGTACAACGGACGCAGTCCCGATGGCACCTACAAGGACAATTCACTCGAGGCCTTCATCGCGATCGGATGCCTCGACTATCCGACAGTGACGGATCCGGCGGTGATCGCGAACGAGAGTGCCCAGCTCGTACAGGCGGCCCCCACCCTCACACGTCCCTCGGTGATCGGCGATGTGACGTGTGAGAACTGGCCGTTCCACAACCGGGTGGCGCCGCCCGTGGTGACCGGCGCGGGCGCCGCACCGATCCTCATCCTCTCCTCCACTGGGGACCCGGCGACGCCCTACCAGTGGGGTGTCGCCCTGTCGAAGCAGCTCGAGAGCGCGCACCTCGTCACGCGGCACGGGGAGGGACACACGGCCTACAACCGCGGCATCCCGTGCATCGACAACACGGTGGATCGCTACTTCGTCTCGGGTTCGGTTCCGAAAAAAGACCCGGATTGCACCTGATGATCACGCTTCATGGTTTGTGCAAAATTGCAGAGAATGCAAGAATATCAGTATGACACTCGATCACGCCCGGGCAGGACTGCGCGAACGCAAGCGTTTCGCCACGGCTCGTGCGATCGAGATAGCAGCACTGAACCTGGTCGCCGCCAAGGGCCTCGACAAGGTGACTGTCGACGAGATAAGTCACACCGCCGATATCTCGCCGCGCACTTTCTTCAACTATTTCGCGTCCAAGGAGTCCGCGCTCGTCGGTGAGACGCCCGAGCCACCAACCGCCGATGCGGTCGCGGCCTATGTGAACGCCTCGAGTGGCAGCGTGTTCGACGGTCTCGGAGCGCTGCTCGCCGCTGCGGTCGAAGGTAGATCCAACGACACGGAGCTGATGCTGAAGCGTCGCAGCCTGCTCAAGGATTACCCCCAGCTCTTCGCGATGCGTATGGCCGCGATGCGCGAGTTCGAGGATCGGGTGCGTGAGATCGTCGCGCTGCGCCTCGTGGCGGATGCTCCGGCTCTCGCCGCGGATTCTGGCTTGGTCCTCAGCCGATCGCGCCTCATCACCAACGTGGCGTTCGCCACTATGAAGCACGCGTGGGTGTGCTGGGCAGACAACGAAGGCGGCCCTTCGCTGGGGGACCGGCTCAAGGATTCCTTCGACGAGCTGGATCGCATCCTCCGGCCGGTACCCGCCGTCTGATCGGCTAGGCTTTCATGCGTTGCCCGCGAGAAATTCCGTGCACGCCGCCTTAGCTCAGTCGGTAGAGCATCTCACTCGTAATGAGAAGGTCGTCAGTTCGATTCTGACAGGCGGCTCCACGAAATCATGGCCTCCCCATTACCGGGCCTCCCTCGTCACCCTCACCCGTTGATTGCGGATGTCTGTCCGATCACAGTGGTGCACCCGGCCCCGTCTCTCTCCGCGGCCGTGAGTGACACCCGCGCCCGAACGTTCGGGCGCGCGTGTCACGCACGGGCGCAGCGAGCCGTGGAGAGGCGCTCAGCGGGCCGAGCACCTCCCCTCGATGAGAGCCGGATCGACGGTGTGTTGCGGAGTGGTCTCGCGACCAGGATGAGCGCCTGCGAGCCCAAAGCTAGGACTCGGCGAATCCAGCGGGGGCTCGGATAGCGTCGAGGGACGTCGAAATGGGCCCGCAGTAAGCCTGGTCCGGATGGGCGAGGCGATCCTCCGGCCCGCGGAGCCGCGTGAGACCGTGCTCCTCCCGGTCGTGGTCGGCCCACTCGTCGCAGGACGTAAGCGGCCGATTCGCAAGCGACACCGTAAGCGGGTCTCCTGGGCGCATCAGGAGTGTCGATCCCGGGAGCGATACGTTGCAAGTCAGGGCATTGACAGTTGTCCCGCCGATGACCACCGGGGACGGGCTCGCGGTGAGCGCCAGATCGGGTGCGCCATTGGCGCTTCGGAGCATCCTCGGTTCGGAGAGTCCCCTCGTGCTGGGAGAGGGAGTCGGGGGCCCGGGATTACCGAACCGGGTCCGCGCCGCTCGTAAGCACGAAAGCGGCACCCGCACCGCCCAGCGAGAGCACGACGCGTCGGCTCATTGGCTCCATCATTAGTCGAGCCCGAGCGCAGACAGCCGCTCCCGGTACTCCTCCGTGGTCAGCTCACCCTGGGCGTAGCGCTGATCGAGGATCCGCTTCGGCGACGCGGCTTCGCCTGGCACCGTCGGAGGAGCCCGCGGCGGGGCCTTTTGAGGATTGGAGAGCATCCGGATCAGCACGATGACGAGAATCACCACACCGATGACCACCAGCACACCGAAACCCCAGGCCCAGCCGTTCATGCCGTAGTTTCCCCACATCATCTCGCCGCCTCGTTACCCAAACTCATCCGTTCACGCCTGAATGCGTGTTCCCCGAGTCTCCATGGTTGCGTGCATCTTTGGGGGGCCGTAAGTCCCGACGACGGCACTCTCACCAGCAAGGGAACCGTCACCATCCGGCTGACCTGCAGCGGGTCGGCGGTCCCTTCGATCCGTCGGTCGCGGATGCCTGACGGATCGGTGCGCCGCAGCGGATATCGGCTCTTTCCGCGCCCGTCGGTGACACTCGTGCCCGAACGTTCGGGCACGAGTGTCACTGACGGGCGCGGAAACGAACTCTGCCTGCGCCCGTCAGCAGGACGCAGCGAGCCGTCTTCGGCTACAGGCAGGGGGGCGCCGACAGCAGGCTGGGGATGAGCGCGCCACGCGCCGACCGAAGGCGAGTCGTGAACTGGTCCATCACGACAACGCGACCACGGTGATGAACGCCACCACGGTGATGAACGCGACCACGGTGATGAACGCGACCACGAGGCCTGCGTGGAATGGATCGGTGATCAGCTGCGGGAAGAATGTTTCGACGGTGAGAGCCGCAGCAATCGTGATGGACAGCGGCTCAAAAGCCCGCGGTCGGCCCGAGGTGGGATTCGATCGGGTCATAGCCGAGAAGGGCCGAGAAGGGCCGAGAAGGGCCGAGAAGGGCCGAGAAAGGCCGAGAAGGGCCGAGAAGGGCCGAGAAGGGCCGAGAAGGGCCGCGAACGAGCTGTCCATCGGGGAGTCGCCGCCACCTGATCGGCGACCGCCACTCCGACGCCGAGAGCCGAGAGCCGTGAGCCGTGAGCCGTGAGCCGTGAGCCGTGAGCCGTGAGCCGTGACACTGCCAGAGCGATGAACTGCCTGTGGCGCATGCCCCCGCCGAAGCGACTGTCTGCTCAGGCGGATGCCGTGCCCGGGGGTTCGAGCCGCACCTCGATACCCTGGCAGCATGAGCCTCCCTCGCGCCTTCACCGCCCTGGGCGACGAGCGCTTTATCTCGCTGACGACGTTCCTTCGGTCTGGGAATGCGGTGTCCATGCCGGTGTGGATCGCACGGGACGGTGACGACCTGGTCGTGACCACGCCCGCCAGAGCGGCAAGGCGAAGCGCCTGCGCAACAGCCCCGCATCGAAATGCGTGTCTGCGATCGCATGGGCCGGGTGCAAGAGGGCGCTCCGGTCATTTAAGGCAGTACCGCGATCGAGTCCGGTGATGACGTAATCGCGAACCTCAACACCATCTTCGGCGCAAAGTTCAGGCTCGAATACAGAATCTTCACGGTCGTCGAACGCCTGGGCAAGCAGGGCAGAAAAGATCGCGTCCTGCTGCGGATCACCCCGGCCTAGCAAATGAAGAGGATTTTCCAATCCTCGAGAGCGACGGATGCGCCCCCGCTGTGCCTCGGACTGGGGGAGAAACGCACAGTCCGCCCCCTGCATGAGGTTGACTGCTGGCAGTGAAACGCCCCCATTTCGGGGGCGACTTTCGGCGGTAACTCCCGTATTCGCTTGTGATGGCCCGGCACGGGGCCTACCGTTGGCTCTGGGTGCGGCGATGAAATGTCGGCCTCACAGGGGTTCGGGGGAATCTGGAATGAAGCGGTTCGCACTTTTCACGACGGTACTCACAGCCGTACTCACTCTGGTTCTGCCCTTCATCGGCGGCGGCGGGCCGTCGCTTACAGGCGGTGTCGCCTCCGCCTCTGCGGCCGGTTTCGTGGCTCCCCGCTACGCCTCGTCACTTTCCGCTCCGACGGCGTCCGTGGCGCTCGCGCCGATTACCGTCGTCACCAACGAGAAGTTGCTGGCGAGGGCGCAGGCGGCCACGGCTGCCTACCTGAAGTCCGACACCGAGCATCTCGGCCAGAAGCCTGTACCGATCCCTGTGGTCGTGGCGCCGCCGGCGGCACCACCCGCTGCCGGCGGTCAGCGCACCAGCCGCACCGGTGCCGGCAGCGCCGGAGTGAGCACCGCTGAACGCCGTGCAGCAGCAGTAGCCGTCGGTAGTTCCTGTCCAGGTGGTGGAGGCGGAGGTGGAAGCGCACCCGGTGGAGGCGAGTCCGGCATTGGCGGAACCACAAGCGGTGACATCCAGTCGTTCTCGGCCGCTTTCAACGCCATCCGCGCCGCGAACTGTCTCCAGCCCATCGCTTCGGGCAACTTCCGCTACGACTCCTGCATGGAGCAACGCCTCTACTGGATGGCCGAAGACCCGAGCACCAACCCGGGCAACACCTGGGGGCACTCCGGTGTGAAGAGTCTTGCCCCCGATGCAAACGGGGTCTACTACTCGGATGCCGTGCCGGCCAGGGGCTGTGACGGCAACCTCGCGGGTGGATCGGGCAACAGTGGCGCCACGGTCGCCCAGAAGTGGTGGGACTCACTCTCGCACCGGGCCTCCCTTTATCGCCCCTCGGTAGGGAGCACTGCGGGCGTGTGTATCTACTTCGCGATGACTCACGGTGGCGTACCGAGCGAGGATCCCGGTTTCACCCGCGCGGCGGCGCGCTGGAGCAGCTGCTGAGGCCCTGCTAGATTTTCGTTTCATGACTTCTGATGTGACGACCAGTCCACCCGTACCGATTCGCTGGGGCATTCTCGGCACCGGTTTTATCGCCCACACCCAGACCGCTGACCTCATCGGTTGCGGCTTCACCGTCGCCGCCGTCGGTTCGCGCTCGCAAGGGCCGGCGGATGCTTTCGCTGCAGAGTTTGGCATCCCGGTCGCGCACGGAAGCTATGAAGCCCTCGTGGCCGACCCTGGTGTCGATGCGATCTACATTTCGACACCCCATCCGTTCCATGCCGAGAACGCGTTGCTGGCGTTGCGAGCGGGCAAGCACGTGCTGATCGAAAAGCCATTCACCCTCACGGCGGGTCAGGCCGCAGAGGTGGTTGACGCGGCCGAGGCGGCCGGGCTGGTGGTGATGGAGGCGATGTGGACGCGTTTTCTGCCACACATGCTCCGCATCCGCGAGATCATCGCCAGCGGAACCCTCGGCGACGTGCGCACTCTCATCGCCGACCACAACCAGGATCTGCCCAAGGATCCGCTGCACCGCCTCAACAATCCGGCGCTCGGCGGCGGCGCGCTGCTCGATCTCGGTATCTACCCGGTGTCGTTCGCATTCGACATCTTCGGGGCACCGACTGTGGTGAAGGCACTGGCGGCGAAGACCGTGACCGGGGTCGACCGGCAGACCGCCATCCTGCTCGGGTTCGACAACGGTCGGCAGGCCGTGCTGCACTCGGCTCTTGACACGAAGGGCCCGAACACCGCCTCGATCCTCGGCACCGAAGGGCGCATCGAAGTCGACGCCGTCTGGTATTCGCCCACGACTTTCACCGTCTTCGACTCCGAGGGCGAGGTGATCGAGCGCTTCGACACCGTGGTCGCTCATCGCGGTATGCAGTTCCAGGCGTGGGAGTTCGAGCGTCGCATCCGCGAGGACGACCGCTCTCCTGCCATCCTTCCGGCCGCGGAGAGCGCGCGCATCATGGAGACCCTTGACGCCGTCCGCGAGCAGATCGGGCTCTCATACCCGGGCGAATAGGCCCGGTTATCATGGACGGGTGAGTGACCCGCAGGATCCACAGGCCGCAGAGCCGCCGATCGACCCCCTGAATGAGCTACCGACGCAGGCCCCGGCAGTTTCCCCGACGGTCCCACTAACCCGACGGGAAGCGCGCGAGCTCGCGCAATCGGGCCAGGTGCCCGAGGTCACCCCGGTGCCCACCACTGTCGAGCCCGCCACTGTCGAGCCCGCCACTGTCGAGCCCACCACTGTGTTCCCGGCAGCCGGTGCTCCGGTGCTCCTTCCGCCTGTCGAGCTGCCGACCCACTTGCTCGCTACCGCTCCGGCGCGCGAAGAATCCGCCGCTGCCACACGCCCCGCCGCGCGCGGCGGTATCTTCGCCTCTGTAGCGAAGCATCCGGATGCCTGGTTATTTTCTGCCCTCGGCGTGGTCTTCGCGCTTCTCGCCGCGGGATCGGTCCTCGGCGGCATCGCCGTCGGAACGACCAGGGCGGATGCCTCGGCTCCCGGCCCCGCGACGGGCCCGAGCGCAACGCCCACCCCGACCCGGCCGGTGCCGGCAGTAATCGCCGCCGCCACACACCTGCGCACCTGCTCGGTCGTGACACCCGCTTCCGATCCGAACCTGCTCACTTTCAATGCCTCGGTGATCAACGTGACGACCGGCGAGGTGCTGTTTGATCGCGCTGGTACGACACCCTCCCGCACGGCGAGCGTGCTCAAGACCCTCACCGCCGCGGCCGCGCTCAACGTGCTCGGCCCCGACTACCGGATCTCCACGAAGGTCTACGCGGGTGCCACTCCCGGCACGGTCGTGCTCGTCGGGGGCGGGGACCCCACGCTCAGCGCCCTCCCGTCCGGCACGGAGAGCGTCTATCGCGGAGCTCCCAAGCTGAGTGATCTGGCCGCCCAGGCGCGGGCGAAGAGCTCCGTGCCCATCACCGATATCGTGCTGGATTCGAGCTTCTGGGATCCGAGCGACAACTGGGATCCGAGCTGGGAGCGCAGCGAGCAGTCTGAGGGATACCAGCCAGAGGTCACCGCGCTCACCGTTGATGGCGGCCGAGCGAACCCCGCCGCGCAGAACAGCCCGCGCAGCAGCGAGCCGATCGCGGATGCGGGCACCGCCTTCGCCGCTGACCTCGGCATCTCCGGCACGGACCACATCACGACCGGTGTGCCTCCGGCCGGTGCAACCCTGCTCGGCGAGGTGAAATCCCAGCCGGTGCGCGCACTGGTGGCCTACATGCTGCCGGTCTCCGACAACACCCTTGGCGAATACCTCGCGCGCCAGACCTCGAAGGTTGCGGGTAACAACGGATCCTCGGCCTCTCTCGCGCAGGTGATACCAGCGGCCCTGGCGAAGTACGGACTCTCGACGACCGGACTGGTCATCCGGGACGGATCGGGGCTCAGCAACAACAACGCGGTGCCCGCCGCCTTCGTCGCGCAGCTGATGGCGAAGGTGTCTGCTGGCCAGCAGAATCTGAACATCATCTACGACGCCCTGCCGATCTCCGGAAAGACCGGCACCCTCGCCAGCCGTTTCACCGGTGCGAACTCCGTCGCCCGTGGCGCGGTCAATGCGAAAACCGGCTGGATCAAGACCGAGTATGCCCTCGCTGGCGTCGTGCATGCCACCGACGGCACGACACTGGCGTTCGCGTTCTACGCGCTGGGAGCCGTCAACAGCCGCACCATCCCGGCGCTAGACACCGTCACCACGGCCGTGTTCACGTGCGGCAACAACCTTTCGAATAACTGATCCATGACCCGCGCTCTCTTCATCATCGACGTTCAGAATGATTTCACCGAGGGTGGCGCGCTCGGAGTCGAGGGTGGCGCCGCGGTCGCCGCAGGCATCACGCGGTACCTCGCGGCGCATCCGAATCTCTACGACCAGGTGTTCGCTTCTCGCGACTGGCACGATGCCGACAACGACAACGGCGGCCACTTCGCCACGACGGATGCCCCGGACTTCGTCACGAGCTGGCCGGTGCATTGCGTGGCCGGCACCGCTGGCGCGGACTACCATCCGGCCCTGGACACTTTGGCGGTGACGGTCGGAGTGCGCAAAGGACAGGGACGCCCGGCCTACTCGATCTTCGAGGGTGTGACGGACGATGGCGAGTCGCTGGCGCAGAAGCTCGACGACCTCGGGATCGACGAGGTGGATGTTGCGGGCATTGCCACCGATTACTGCGTGCTCGCCTCCGCACTCGATGCGGTGGCGACAGGCCGCACCGTGCGGGTGCTCGACGACCTCATCGCGGGGGTTGATCCGGCGTCCAGCGCGCTCGCTCTCGAACGGCTGGCGGCGGCCGGCGTGCGGATCGAAGGGTCTGTACAAAACTAGACTTGGACGCATGAGTGCGATCTCCGAATCTGAACTGCTTTCCCGCGTGCCCGACCGGCTATTCATCGGCGGAGAGTGGGTCGAATCCACCTCTGGCCGGGCGATCGAGGTGGTGGATCCCTCGACCGGGCTGGTGATCAAGACCATTGCCGACGCATCGGTTGCGGACGGCGCACGTGCGATGGATGCCGCCGCCGCGGCCCAGGATTCGTGGGCGACCACCGCACCGCGAGTGCGCGGCGAGATTCTGCGTGGAGCGTTCGACCTGCTGCAGGAGCGGGCCGACGACTTCGCACTGCTGATGACTCTCGAGATGGGCAAGCCGCTGGCCGAAGCGCGCGGTGAAGTCGCATATGGCGGGGAATTCCTTCGCTGGTTCAGCGAGGAGGCGGTGCGCATCGGAGGCCACTACGGAGTGAATCCCGAGGGCACCGGGCGCATGTTCATCACCCGCTTTCCTGTCGGGCCCTCATTCCTCATCACCCCGTGGAACTTCCCCCTGGCGATGGCGACCCGCAAGATCGCTCCGGCGCTCGCCGCCGGCTGCACGGCGGTGGTGAAGCCAGCCGAGCTCACGCCGCTCACGACCCTGTACTTTGCGAAGCTCCTCGAGGAGTCCGGGCTGCCGGGGGGCGTGCTCAACATCATCACGACCTCGACCTCCGGCGCGGTCTCCGCGCCGATCATCGCGGACCCCCGCCTGCGCAAACTCAGCTTCACCGGGTCGACTCCCGTGGGAGTTCGTCTACTCAAGCAGGCCGCCGACAACGTGCTGCGCACTTCGATGGAGCTCGGTGGCAACGCACCATTCCTGGTATTCGAGGATGCCGATCTCGACGCCGCCGTGGACGGAGCGATGATTGCCAAATTCCGCAACATCGGCCAGGCCTGCACGGCAGCGAACCGGTTCATCGTGCATGAGTCGGTCGCAGAGGAGTTCGCCGCCCGGGTGACGGCACGTGTCAATACCCTGACAATCGGGCGCGGCACCGAGGCCGGCGTCTCGATTGGGCCTCTCATCAATGCGGCGGCGGTTGACAAGGCCGAGACCCTGGTGAAAGATGCGGTCTCGCGTGGCGCGATCGTTCTCACCGGTGGCGCACCCGTCGACCGTGATGGCACCTTCTTCGCGCCGACGGTGATCACCGGGGTGGCGCCCGGCAGCGACATCCTGCGCGAAGAGATCTTCGGGCCGGTGCTGTCGATCACGACCTTTACCGACGAGGCGGACGCGGTGGCCAAGGCCAACGACACGCAATATGGCCTGGTCAGCTACGCGTTCACGCGCGACCTGGCCCGCGGACTCCGACTGATCGACAGCATCCAGACCGGCATGATGGGGCTCAACGTGGGAGTCGTCTCCAACGCGGCGGCACCCTTCGGCGGGGTCAAGCAGTCCGGCCTCGGGCGCGAGGGCGGTGACGTCGGTATCGACGAGTACCTCGAGACGAAATACGTGCTCGCGCCGAACACAGTCGCGTGAGCGTCGTCGAGATCTCGGATCTCTCCGATCCGCGACTCGTCGACTACTCGCATCAGACGGATGTCGCGCTCAAGAAGGCGCGTGGCACCGAGCACGGTCTCTACATCGCGGAGTCGGCACTCGTGCTGCAGCGGGCACTCGCGGCTGGCCATCGCGCGCGTTCGGTACTCGCCCTCGGTAACACCGTCGATGTTGCGCGTGCGCTGGTCGGCGACGAGGTTCCGATCTTCTCCGGCCCGGGCGAGCTCCTGGAAGAGCTGACCGGTTACCTGCTACACCGCGGACTGATCGCTGCGATGCACCGTCCGGTGCTCCCGTCGGTGCCGTCGCTGCTCGAGGGCGCCCGGCGGGTGATCATCCTCGAGAACGTGGCCGACCCTACGAACGTCGGCGCCATCTTCCGTTCGGTCGCCGCGATCGGAGCGGACGCGGTGTTCGTCACTCCGCGCTGCTCCGACCCGTTCTATCGGCGTGCCATCCGGGTATCGATGGGCACGGTGCTGCAGGTGCCGTGGACCCGTCTCGGGGACTGGCCGTCTTCGCGGCAGCTGCTCGTGGCATCCGGATTCCAGATCGTGGCACTGGCGTTGAGCCCGGATGCCGTGAGCCTGCGTGACTTCGAGGCGCCCGAGAGACTCGCGCTCGTGCTCGGAGCCGAGGGAGGGGGCCTCACACCGGAAGCCCGCGCCAGCGCAGACATCACGGTACAGATTCCCATGGCGCACGGCATCGATTCACTCAACGTCGCGGCCACCGCAGCGGTGGCGATGTGGGCGCTCGCCTGATCGGTCGGGCTGCAGCTGGCCGGTAGGTCACAGCTGGCCGGTGGGGTCACAGCTTTCCGGCCGGGTCACAGCTTTTCGGCCGGGTCACCGCACTCGCATGCGGTTGTTTCGCGCATCCTGCGTGAGTTCGGCGCGCTCCAGTTGCTCGAGGAGCGGGGCAGGTACATCCCGAATCGCCCTCGGTAGCCTTTGCGAAGGCCGTACCAGCCGCCCACGGGGTTGGATTCCGCTCGGCCCCAGGCTTCGACGGTGCCCCCGGCGGGGTTCTTCAGCTCGTCAGCGGCACCGAGATCGACCCAGTCACCCTGCGTTGTGAGCCAAGCGTGGAGGTAGTCGATCGCGCGCACCCGGTACGTGAGGGTGGTCGACCCCGCCCGGCAGACCAGTTCGGTGCCCTCGTGGAACATCGTGTACCGGGATGGTCCGGGCGCGGTGGACAGCTGCCACGGGTCGTCCTTGGTGCCTGCAGCCATCGTCGGCTCCTCTGCTCACCACGCCGCGCCTCCGCGCCGCGCCTCGCCCCACCGCGCCTCGCCCCACCGCGCCTCCGCGCCCACCGCGCCTCGCCTCCGCGCCCACGAGTGCCACACGTGCCCGAAAATTCGGGCGCGTGTGGCACTCGTAGGCGCGCAGGCGCAGGCGCAGGCGCAGGCTCAGGCGCAGGCGCAGGCGCAGGCGCGCGTGTGCAGACGCAGGCGCGCAGAGGCGCCGGTGCGCACGGGCGGCGAGACGGCGAGCCTGCCGTCCTCAGACCAGTAGCTGGTGCTTCGCAAGCTTGCGGTAGAGCGGGGTGCTCTTCACGAGTTCGGAGTGGGTGCCCACGCCGACGACACGTCCATGGTCGAGCACTACGATCTGGTCGGAGTCGACCACGGTGGAGAGGCGGTGCGCGATGACGATCAGGGTGCGGTCTTCGGCTACGGCGTCGATCGCCTCTCGCAGTAGCTGCTCGTTGAGGCCATCGAGCGACGATGTCGACTCGTCGAGCAGCAGGATGGGCGGGGCGGCGAGCAGGGTGCGCGCGATGGCGAGACGCTGGCGTTCGCCGCCGGAGAGCATCACGCCCTCCTCACCGACTGCGGCATCAAGGCCCCTTTCGCTGCGCTCCAGCACCTCGGTGAGGTTCACATCGTGCAGCACCCGGATGCACTCTTCGTCGGTTGCGTCAGGCGCTCCGAGGGTGAGGTTGTCGCGCAGGGAACCGGCCAGCACCGGGGCATCCTGCTCTACATACCCGATCTGGGCGCGAAGGGCCTCGCGATCTAGCCCGCGGATGTCAACGCCCCCGAGTCGCACGACACCCGCGGTGGGATCGTAGAAGCGCTCGATGAGCGCGAGGATCGTGCTCTTGCCAGCGCCGGAGGGTCCGACCAGGGCGGTGCGCTGGCCACGCGGGGCGTCGAAGGAGACCCCGTGGAGAACAGTGAGATCCTTGGGAGTTCCATCGGGGGCCACGGCATCATCCTGGCTCGAAGCACTGTCGTCTGCACTGGCGACGACGGGTGGTGCCGGGTAGGTGAACACCACATCGTGGAAGCTGATCGCGGCATCCGAGGGCAGCGGCGCGGCGGGTTCGATGGCACCGTCGAGCTCGGATTCACTCGGCAGGGTGACGATCTCCTGGATGCGACCGAGCGCGCCGAGTGCCTGGTTCACGGAGGTGATGGCGCCGAAAGCCTGGCCGAGCGGCATGATCAGCATGAACAGGAAGAAAATGAAGGCCACGAGATTAGCGATGGTGATGGCACCGCTTGCCACGCGGAAGCCGCCGACGCCGAGAACCACGAGCAGCGACACCTGCAGTGCGATGCCAGCGATCGGCACCACGAGTGCCGAGATTTTCGCCACCTGGATACCCATCTCCCAGGCGCCCTTCGCATCCTTCTCGATCGCGGCAGTCTCGCGGTCGGTGGCATTGGAGGCACGCACGGTGCGGATTGCTCCGAGTGCGCGCTCCACGGAAGAGGCGAGGTCCCCGACCTTCTCCTGCTGCTTGCGGCTCGCGACCCGCACTCGGCGAGACAGGAGCACCACCGTGACGACCGAGACGGCGATCACCAGCACGGTGAGGCCGAGGAGCACCGGATCGATGACCAGCATGGCGATCAGCGCCCCGAGGAAGATGAGGGCGCCGCCGATCGCGTCCACGAGGCCCTGGGTGAGCACCGCGTAGAGCAGGGTCGTGTCCGAGCCGACGCGGGAGACGAGGTCGCCGGTGCGTCGGGTGTCGAATTCGCTGATCGGGAGCCGAAGCATCCGCCGTACCAGCTGTCGGCGGGCAGAGAGCACGACACTCGTTCCGGTGCGTTGAAGCAGGTAGTGCTGCACTCCCGAGAGGAGGGCGGAGATCACGACGAGTGCCACGAGAAGGACGACGAGCGCGCCGAGCGGCTCACTTTTCTGCACGCGTGAGATCACCTGGCTCACCAGCAGCGGCTGCCCGAGGGATGTGGCGGCGCCGACCACGCTCAACGCGATCACGATGCCGAGAACCTTCTTGTGCTCGAGCAGGTAGGGAAGCAACTGGCGAAAGCTCGCACGCGGCCCGTCATCCTTCTTGGGGCGGGCGAACGGGGAGCGTGATCGGGGTGGTTGCGTGCTTGTGCTCATGATGTCTTTCGAATGGCCGGGGTGAACAATCAAGCTTAGGCACGCCACCGATCGGAAGACGTACTCCGCAGGGAGCATGAGCCGCGCTCGCACTATGTCCGAGGGAGTGGTTAGTGTGGAATATCGTGTCCACTCCTGTCATCGCTGCCAGCCTTCTCACCAAGAAGTACAAGGACTTCGCCGCCGTCGACGGCATCTCCTTCGAAGTCGAGCCCGGGGAGTCCTTCGGATTGCTCGGTCCCAACGGCGCAGGCAAATCCACGACGATGCGGATGGTCGGTGCGGTCTCCACGCGCACGAGCGGCAGCCTCGACATCCTGGGCCTCGATCCCAACCAGCACGGGCCGGAGATCCGGTCACAGCTCGGCGTCGTTCCCCAGCAGGACAACCTCGACATGGAACTGCGCGTGCGCGACAATCTCATCGTCTACGGGCGATATTTCGGCATGGGTCTCTCCGCGTGCGCGGCCAAGGCCGATGAGTTGCTCGAGTTCGCCCAGCTGTCGGACCGCAAGAAGTCCAAGGTCGACGATCTCTCCGGCGGTATGAAGCGCCGGCTGACGATCGCCCGGTCGCTCATGAATGACCCGAAGGTGCTGCTGCTCGACGAGCCGACGACCGGTCTCGACCCTCAGGCGCGCCATATCCTCTGGGATCGGCTGTTCCGGCTCAAGGAGCAGGGCACCACTCTCGTGCTCACCACCCACTACATGGATGAGGCGGAGCAACTCTGCGACCGTCTCGTGGTCGTCGACAAGGGCACCATCATGGCCGAGGGAGCGCCGGCCGATCTCATCCGCACCTATTCGACGCGGGAGGTGCTCGAGCTGCGATTCGGTTCGGACAACAATGCGCAGGTCGCGGAGCAGGTCACGGGCATCGGGGACCGCATCGAAGTACTACCCGACCGAATCCTCATCTACAGCAACGACGGTGACGCCGATCTCGACCGGATCATCGCGAAGGGCTTCACACCCATCACGAGCCTCGTGCGCCGCTCGAGCCTCGAAGACGTGTTCCTGCGCCTCACCGGGCGGAGCCTGATCGAATGACGGCCCTGATCGAGAGCACCGCGGCTATCGAAGCGGCACTGAAGCCACGCCGATACGGGTCGTGGTACGTGGCGGAACATCGGCTCCGCGGCATGCGGAGTTACTACAAGACGCTGGTGTTCACGTCGATCGGCAGCCCCTTCATGTACCTGTTCGCGCTCGGGGTGGGGTTGGCGACCCTGGTCGACAAGAACAGTGGCCTCGGCAGCACCAGCTATCTCGTCTTCGTCGCCCCCGCGCTCATCGCATCGGCGGCGGTCACGGCGGCGGTGGAGGAGTGCACCTATCCGATCGTCATGGGCTTCAAGTGGAACCCGATCTTCCTCGGCATTAACGCCGCGCCGATCTCGGGCAACCAGATCGTCAACGGAATCTTCATCGCCGTGCTGGCCCGGTTGTTTCCGACGACCCTCATCTACTACGCGGTGATGCTCATCTTCGGAGCGGTACCGTCGCCGCTCGGCGTGCTCGACATCCCGATCGCCATCCTTATCGGCATGGCCTTCGGCCTCGTGATCGCCAGCTATATGGCGACGGTGGAGCAGGATGTCGGCCAGCCCGCGTTCATCCAGCGGTTCATCGTCACCCCGCTCTTCCTCTTCTCCGGCACCTTCTTCCCGCTCAGCCAGATGCCCGTCTTCCTGCAATGGATCGGATGGATCTCGCCGCTCTGGCACGGCACCGAGCTCGGCCGGGTCGTCAGTTACGGTGCCGTCGAGCCCGGCTGGCTGACCCTCGGGCACGTGCTGTATCCGCTCGCCCTCTGCATCTACGGCTGGCGGCGCACGCAGGTGGTCGTCACCCGGAGGCTCGACAAATGAGCGCCACTCCCGCCTTCGCCCCCACCCGACCTTCGCCGAAGCCACGCTCCGGCGCCATCGGCGCGCTCTACGCCGGCAACTCCCGGTCGGTGATCGAGCGGGGTCTTCTCGCGACCCGAAGCTCCAACTGGCTCATCGTGGTGAGCGGCTTCTTCGAGCCGGTGTTCTACCTGCTGTCGCTCGGCATCGGCCTCGGCGCCCTCGTCGGCTCCGTCTCGACCACCACCGGGCAGCCGGTCTCTTACGCTGCCTTCATCGCGCCGGCGCTCCTCGCGGTCTCCGCGATGAACGGGGCGATCTACGACTCCACCTGGAACGTCTTCTTCAAGATGCAGTACGCCAAGCTCTACGAGGGCATGCTCGCGACATCCCTCGGCCCGCTGGATGTCGCGCTCGGCGAGATCTTTCTCGCCCTGTTGCGCGGGGCGGTGTACGCCACCGGCTTCCTCATCGTGATGCAGGTGCTCGGGCTCAATCTGTCGTGGACCGCCGTGCTCGCCATTCCGGCGGTGCTGCTCATCGCCTTCGGGTTCGCGAGCATCGGAATGGCGATCACCAGCTACATGAAGACGTTCCAGCAGATGGACTGGATCAACTTTGTGATGCTGCCGATGTTCCTCTTCTCGGCGACCTTTTATCCGCTGAGCGTCTACCCGCAGGGCATCCAGTACATCATCCAGGCGCTGCCGCTGTGGCACGGTGTCGAGCTGGTGCGCGGTCTCACCACCGGGGCATTCAGCGTCGCGATGCTCGGGCACGTGCTGTATTACGTCGTGATGATCGCCGTCGGACTGGTCTTCACCACCCGTCGGCTCCGCGCGCTGTTCCTCGATTAGGACTGTTCCTCGATTAGGACTGTTCCTCGACTGGAGCTGTTCCTCGACTGGCGCGCCCGTCCATCTCCCCTTTTTCCCACCACCCTCCACTGTGAACAGGGGGGTGGTGGGAAATACGGGAGATGGACTGCCGTTCCCGGGGCGAGCGGGTCGCGCTATCGCACGCCCTTGATGGGCAGGATGGCGAGACCGCCGAGTGCGGCGGCGATCGCAGAGCAGACGAACAGCCCGGTGAACCCGCCGACTGCGGCCACGAGGAACGCTCCGAGAAGCGGGGCGAAGGCCTGGGGAACGGCCGTGGCGATGTTCATGATTCCGAGGTCCTTGCCCCGGCTGTGGGAGTCGGGCAGCACCTGGGTCGCGAGTGCCTGGTCGACGGCCATGAAGCATCCGTAGCCAAGACCGAGAAGCCCCGCGGCGGCCATTGCGACGGGAAGGGCAGGCACGAAGGCGAGCAGCAGGGCGGCGAGTCCCTGCAGGTAGGCGGCGGCGTAGACGAACACTTTGCGCTGGCCGATGCGGTCGCTGAGCTTGCCGAATCCGAGGGCGGCCGCGATGAAGAACACCAGGTAGATCATCGTGAGGATGAGGAGGTCGTCTTTGGCGGCCTTCCCGAGCCCGAGGCCGTAAAGGAGGAAGTAGAGCAGCAGGGTGGTTCCGAGAGCATTCCCCAAATTGACGAGGATGCGGCCAAGAAGCGTCCAACCGAAGTCGGGGAAGCGGATCGGGTTGATCCAGAATCCACGCACCAGGCTGCCGAGGGTGAACGGCGCGCGAAGCACGCGGGGGAGCACCTCATCGGGGACGAGCAGCACGAAGGGCACGACGAGAACAACGAGCAGCACCGCCACGAGGGCATACCCGACGAAGGTGGTGAGCACGAGAGCGAGAACGAGGGCGAGTCCGAGGACGGTACCCATCGCCTGCGGTGCTGAAACCCATCCCGATACGAAGCCACGCTGGTTCACGGGAACCTGATCGGAGATTGTGGCGGTGACTGCCGCGGAGACGATGCAGAAGCCGCTGAGGGCGAGCGACCAGAAGACCCCCACCCCCACGATCGTGGACTGCGCACCGAGAAAGAGGAGCGAGATCGCGAAGACGAGAGTACCGGCGACGATCCACGGTCGACGACGCCCAAAGCGTGAGGTGGTGCGGTCCGAGAGCGCGCCGGTGAGCGGGTAGACGATGAGCGCGCAGGCACCGGCGATCCCCGAGATGATGCCGAACGCCACGACACTCGAGACCCAGCCGGTGGTCGTGAACAGCTCGTCGATCTGCTGGGGGAGCAGCAGTTGGATCGG